>Ga0209517_10001373_pt1 | contig 37193 bp, 27 predicted proteins | sample PeaSoiMetSII2010_FD_187695 | JGI IMG/M metagenome (GOLD analysis project Ga0209517, IMG submission 187695) | Peat soil microbial communities from Weissenstadt, Germany - SII-2010 (SPAdes) (version 2) | ecosystem: Environmental > Terrestrial > Soil > Wetlands > Peat | place: Germany... | reverse complement strand
CCCATCATGCCCACCAGGATGATGCGGTCAACCATCGGAACGCGCCGCCGGGGCGGCCGACGGCGTCTCACCCAACGCGGCGAGATAGCCCGATCGGTTCCGCCGGAACTCCGACACTGAGTCCCCCCCGAACTTCCGGAGGGCCTCGGAGGCCAACACCAGGGCCACCATTGCTTCGCCCATGGGCACAAAACGCGGCAGCAGGCATGGATCGTGCCGGCCGCGGGTTGCGATCTCGGTTGGCTCGCCGGCGCGGGTCACGGTCCTTTGCATTTGCGGCAGACTGCTGGTTGGCTTCAGAGCCACGCGACAGACAATCGGCTCGCCGCTGCTGATGCCGCCGAGCATGCCGCCGTGACGGTTGGTTTCCGTGCCGATTTTTCCCGTTTGCTTGCGAATGAAGGAATCGTTATTGCGGCTTCCCCGCGCTGTCGCGACGGCAAATCCTGCCCCATATTCGAATGCCATGACCGCCGGCAGCGACAGTAATCCTTTGGCCAGATCCGCCTTCAATTTGTCGAAAACGGGCTCGCCCAGACCTGCTGGGATTCCCGTAGCCACGAGCTCGCAAATACCGCCGATAGAGTCTTGTTCCTTGCGGACTTCTTCGATGAGCGCGATCATCTGCTTTGCCGCAGCTTCCTCGGGGCAACGGACGGGACTCGCCTCCACCTGTTCCAAAGTTATTTGCGTCGGATCGGGGACGTCGGCAGCGACGGTGCCCACTTGCTTGACATACCCAAGGATGCGGATGCCCTGCTGGGCCAGGAGTTTCTTGGCGATCGCACCCGCGGCAACCCGGCAGAGGGTCTCGCGAGCGCTGGAGCGGCCGCCGCCGCGGTAGTCGCGAATGCCGTACTTGGCGTCGAACGTGAAATCGGCGTGGCCGGGACGATACTTATTCTGAATATCGCCGTAGTCCTGGCTGCGTTGATCTGTGTTGTGGAACAAGATGCCGATTGACGTGCCGTCCGTCTTGCCTTCGAAGACACCCGACCATATTTCCGGCGTGTCTTCCTCTTGCCGCTGTGTCACGATCTTGGACTGTCCGGGCCGCCGCCGTCGCAGGTCCGGCAATAAATCATCCACGCTCAACGGCAGCCCGGGCGGACAACCGTCGATGATGGCCATATAGCCGGGACCATGACTGACCCCGGCCGTCGTGACTCGAAATAGCTCGCCGAAAGAATTTCCAGGCATGCTCCCATTATACTTCACCGAAGGATGCAAACTGTCAATCTGTCGTGCGGGCACCAAGATCCAGAGCGTTTTCCCTTCTGGTATGGCATGGCATTGCAGGCCGGTGCGGTCCGTGCTAAAAGCAATGGACCCCATGTGCTTGGGCGCGAACGTGGAAGGACACTGATCGTAGGTTTTCCACGCTCCGGCCCCGGCCGCGATGACATCGACCAAGAACGGAGTTCCTCGCATGCGCAACCGATCATTGCTTGCGATTGGCATGGCAGTGGCCGTGGGTACCAGTGCCTTGGCCATTCAAGATAACGACGCCACGCGCCGTTACGGCACTCCCGCTAACTTGAGACTCTATCCCCAGGCAACGCCCAAGGAAGCCCTGGCCTCCGTGCTGGCAACCATTGATAACAAGCGGATTGACTACCTGCTCGCCCAGCTCACGGATCCGGCATTTGTGGACAAGCGCGTCAAGAGCCTCTACGGCGGAGATTTCGCGGAGCTTGTGCATGAGACGGCGGCCAAACTGGCCAACGAGCCTGGGACCGCGAAGGAACTGGGGCGCTTTCTCAAAGAAGGTGAGTGGGAAGTCAACGATACTAGTGCGAGCGCACGCCTGAAGGATGTTAAGGATCGGCAGGTTTTCCTGCGCAAGGTCGACAACCGCTGGTATCTGGAGAATCGACAAAAGCCGGCCGCGGCAAAGTCCGAAGGGTAGCCCTTTTCCAAGCACCCCAGTCAGTCAACTTGTCTTGGAGTTGCCGACAAAGGATTCGACATGCTGCAAACTTGTATCGACCTGCGCAGCGACACGGTGACCAGGCCCACACGCGCCATGCTGGATGCCATGCAGGGCGCGGAACTTGGCGACGATGTGTTCGGCGAAGATCCGACCGTGAATCTGCTCCAGGAGCGGTTGGCGGCGCTACTGGGCAAAGAGGCGGCCTTGTTCGTGCCTTCGGGTACCATGTCGAACCAGATTTGTATCAAGGCCCACACACAACCTGGTGACGAGTTGCTCTGCGAGGTCACCTGTCACGTCTACAATTTCGAGACCGGCGGCCCCGCGGTCCTCAGCGGGGTCATGTGCCGTACCATCGAGGGAGATTACGGCATTCTGGATGTCACCCAGCTCGAAGGGAAAATCCGAGCCAACGACGACCACCTGGTTCACACGAGTCTGGTCTGCCTGGAAAACACCCACAACCGCGGCGGCGGCAGGATCTATCCCCTGGAGAAAATCCAGGCGATCCGCAGCTGGTGCCAGCAGCATGGCCTGAAGCTGCACCTGGACGGTGCACGCCTCTGGAACGCCGTCGTCGCCACGGGGACAGCAGCGCGAGAATGGGCGGGCCATTTCGATAGTGTTTCGGTCTGCTTCAGCAAGGGGCTCGGCGCGCCGCTGGGGTCGGCCTTGGCCGGTTCGCGTGAATTCGTGACCAGGGCCAAGCGGATTCGCAAGCTGCTGGGCGGCGGCATGCGCCAGGCCGGTGTCGTTGCGGCCGCTGCGTTATATGCTCTCGATCATCACGTCGACCGGCTGGCGGAGGACCATCGCAACGCCCGGATCATCAGTCAAGCCATCGCCGACACGCCTTGTCTCCGGCTCGACCCACCAGAGGTTGAAACAAATCTGGTCTGGTTCGAGGTAGATCCGGGACTCGGCACCGCCAAAGAGGTTGCGGCCCTCCTCAAGCGGAGCAACGTGCTTGTGCAGGCGGCAGGTCCCTACGTAATGCGGGCCTGCACGCATCTTGACGTATCGACTGCCCAGGCCGAGAGAGCAGCCGAGACTATCCGGCAGACCCTTGCACGTCCGGCACGAGTTCGGTAGGAAATGAACTGGAATTGAAACCCACACTCATCTGGACGCTTGTCGTTCGAACTGTTCCACAAAGCACTTCATTAAGAGAGGCACCAATGGAAGCACGAACAGAACCTGTCTGGAAAGGCTCTTGGCGACTTTTGGCCGTCGCTCTGGTACCGTTAGCGATGTCCTCGGTCGCGCTAGGTAGCGATGTCAAGGAGTCGGCCGGTTCGTTTGAAAGTGGCGGAAAGACCATCGCGGTCGATCGCTATGCGCAGAGCAGCCAACCGAACAATGATGCCAAGCCAAAATTGCCCGCCGTCATCATTGTGCACGGAGCCGGCGGTCTCAATGAACATGCCGAAGCATACAAAAAATACGCGCAGGACTTGGCTGGCGCTGGTTATGTGGCATTCGTCGTCCACTACTTCGATCGTACTGAGACAAAGACGAGCAACGATAAGATCATCCGCATGAATTTCCTCACCTGGATGAAAACCTTGCAAGACGCCGCGACCTATGTCGAGAAACAGCCGAATGTTGATGACAAGAAGATCGGCTTGCTCGGTTTTTCCCTGGGTTCATTCCTGTCGCTTGCCACGGCGGCTCGCGATCCTCGCTTCGGCGCAGTTGTCGAATACTTTGGCGGCTACCCAGGTCCTCTGGCTGCCATGGTGCAGAAGATGCCGCCGACGCTGATCTTGCACGGCGAAGACGACAAGAGCGTCTCCGTCGAGGAAGCCCATAAGCTGGAAAGTCTCCTCAAGAACAAGCATGCGACCTATGAAATCAAATTGTACCCTGGACAGGGGCACGGCTTCACTGGCGAGGATTCCAACGACGCCAAGAAGCACGCTATGGCATTCTTCGATAAGTACCTGAAAAATGCCCAGGCCGCTCCCGCTCAGAGCAAATAGCTGAGGCGCTTCCGGCTTGACCGATGCTCGATGTTCCCGGCTCAGCGCGACGGCAGATTCCCGTCGTATCCAGCCGGGAGACGGCGTTTTCCCTTCTCTTTGATTTTCTGGGAGGTCATATCATGGAGGAAGGTCCCGAGCCCCAGGAGTGGGTCGAGCGTTCCGTCGAGCATCACCATCACCATCACGCGGAACACCCCTCTCCAGAGGCAAATTGGCAGACGACGATGGTCTCCGCCATTACGGCCGCCATTCTGGCCGTTTTTGCGGCATTTGGTTCGCTCCTGTCCGGTCACGAGGCCAATCAGGCCATCATCCATCAAACGCAGGCCACGGATCAGTGGTCCTACTATCAATCGAAAAGCACCAAGGGCCACGTGTACGAAGTCGGTAAGGAAATCGTAAGGGCCCTGGCGGTGGCGCAAGGGCCGGCGGATCTGGCGAAAATCCAGCACACTCTCGAGACGTTTGAGCAACAGGTGCGCAAGTACGAATCTCAGAAAGCCGATTCCGAAAAGGAGGCAAGAAAGAAGGAGCAGGAGAGCGAGCACGAGTTTCAGAAGCACCACTACTACGCCCTGGGCATCGCGGCATTCCAGATTGGCATCGTGCTTGCCTCCATCTCGATCCTGGTTCGCTATCGGCTTCTCTGGATCGCAAGCCTGTTTGCCGGCCTTGTCGGCATAGGATTCCTGGGCAGGGGCATGTTCCTGAAGATTCCCGAGGAAACAGCCGGACGCGCGCTCAACCGCCTCACCAGCCCTCCTGGTCTACTGCTCGCCGTCGATCCATGCTCCGCGCGTCATCGTGACGGCCGAAAGCTACCAATCCAGGACGATGCACCGCAACTGTCCGGCTAAGGACACCATACGAGCCACTTGCCCGAGCGTACCCAAAGCAGCCCCCGCAAGATTCCGAACGGAACAGGTTTAGGGATCCTGCTAGCGGTAGCATCTGCACCTGCACCTGCACGCACGCAGTAGCAATGCAACTTGTTGGAAACTCGGACACCATCTATAATTCGGACGGCATACCAAAGCTAGGCCAGGCCGGAAGAGCGTGCAGCATCTATCTTGGACCTCAGTTCCACTGGACGCGACAGCTGGAGGCGGCTGTGTATGGTCTTCCAGTGACCCTGTCATTACCCAGTGATTTCCGCGTCTTGCCGGCGGCGCGTGCGGCGGTCGAAGCACTCTGCACGGAAGGTGGGATAGACCCTGGTGCAACAAACGCGCTCATCATTGCCGTGCACGAGGCCATCAGCAACGTGATCCGGCATGCGCATCGCAACTGCCCCGAGTCTTATTTTCAGATTCATTGTCTTCTAGCGTCTGATCGCGTCGAAATTCGCATCGTGGACGAAGGCGAGCCCTTCGACCTCACAGCCGTTCCTTACCTCGATCCGAGTGAGCTGCGCTTTGGCGGCCGCGGCATATACTTGATGCGCACGCTCATGGACGAATTGACATGCATGTCGCGCGGCGAACGGGGAAACGTTCTGCGAATGGTCAAGTTTTGCGAGCGCAATTCCCACCGCTCCCACTGCTCCTAAACACGTACAACGGGCAGAAACGCCGTTATCCTTGTAACAGAGGGGATTGCTGCCCACGCTGCGAGTGGGAAACGGCGCCTGTCCCGTGCTATCGCCGCTACCGAAGGAGCGAGCATCCCGCGCTCAAAGCGTCCGCAAGGCGTTGCGACGCCAACGCCGTGCCACTTCTGATGCGAAATTGCCTAAATCTTGCGGCTGCGCGCGACGATAGAGAAAGTAGTACCAGGGAGGTGAGCAGCTGAACAGGTCGGCAGCTCTTCCCCGGAAGGCAAAGTCTCCCCGCTTTAACCAGGCTTACAGGCGTGGAGCCGACCTGCACACTCGTAGCCACCGGCCGGGGGCCGGTGCTGGCAAGCGTCTGGATGATTTTTCAAGACCCTGCGGAATCCTCATAACCCGTCACGAATCAGGTCGCGTAATCCTATCTGGGCGACCCCCAAGGGTTGATTCTGCCTGACCGCAAGCGATATGATAGACCCGTCTTCGGGAACGGCAGTGCCCCACGCACGATTCACGGCCACAGGAGGGAAGACCGACATGTACAGACATGGTCCGGATTGTCTGGAAGGTCCCGTTTCACGCACAACGCGGAACTGGAATGAGATCGCGGCGAGCAAGGGCTCGGGCTCTCCGCCGAATTCAATGGATCAAGGCCCCGAGCAGGACCCGGAATCACAGTTCGCCGGACAATCAGGCGCTTCGTCCGGGATTCGCTGGGAACTCGTCAAGCGCGTACGGCGTGAGATCGCTGGAGGGGTCTACGAGACGCCCGAGAAGTGGGAAGCTGCTCTGGAAGGCATGCTTCGGATACTTGACCTGGAGTAACGCAGACACGAGACCTCTCTCGGAGTCGGCAACCGCATGTCATTGGCAAGTCCGACACCAGTCTTATAATAGATAGCAAGAATCACTATTGTTAATCTAGCTTCTAGCTCACCCGCCGAGCTGAACGTTTCGGTGAAGGAGAGTGCGTCGTGCAATTTGCCGCGGTGGAAGTATCCCAGAGCCCGGAGAACAAGTTCCGGGAATACCTGGCCAGCCGCCCCAAGCCGCAACGCTACACCGGACAGCAGCGCGACATGGTGCTGTTCATCTTCGCTCAACACAATCATTTCGATGCGGAGCAGCTGATCGATGAGATGAAGAAAGCGGGCTTTCAGGTGAGCCGGGCCACGGTGTATCGCACTCTTGCCAAGCTTGTGGATGCCGGGCTCCTGCGCCGGCTCGAGCTAGGGCCGCGCATGTTTTATGAGCACGATTACGGTTATCCGCAGCACGAACACATGTATTGCCAGGAATGCGGCAAGGTGATCGAGTTTCAGAGCCACGCGCTCGACACGATCATCCGCGAAGTTTGCCAGGAACATAACTTCCAAACCCACGGCCGCACGTTCATCATCCGTGGCGTATGTTCGCAGTGCAACCGCGCACGCATGACCAAGCGACGACTTGATCTGATCTAGCAGGTCGACCTTCCAGATAGTTTCCTATGCTGATAATTCGTCCCACAGCCTTTTGAGCACGCATTACCGCGCGGTTTCTGCTTAATGCTAGACCTTAGCCGGCACCACATAGGGCTGCCGGTATTCTCTGGTTAACTGAAGATCCGCTTCTGAATCATTTTCGAAAGATTCGGTTTTTGGATTAATCTTCAGCCTGCGACCGACCTGATAGGTAGCGCTGTCCAACGGGATCTTATTGGTGCTGAGGTGCTCCTCCATACGGGCAAAAGTCTCGTATGCTTCCTTGTCGTCGCCGAACGCCTTGGAATGCTTGATGAAAGGCTGCGGCGAGCCGAGCCGGTAGCTGATGTTGCCCAGGTGGCACAAAGCGCTCGAGAGGTGGCCCTCCAGAATATCGGCATTGAGATGCGATCGTTCCCGCGTGCGGACGGCCTCGACGAAGTTGCCAAAGTGATCTCCGCCCCCTTTGAACCGTTGAATCTCTTTGCCATCCGGCGCAAAGGCAATGGCGCTGGAATAATTTGGGACGACGAGGATGCCTTCCTCGCAATGGAAGATGTTGCCTACTTTGGCGCCCCGTAGCGGATCGGTCTTCAGACCGCGCACTTCAAAGATCAACTGGTTTTCGCCGTAATCGAACACGCAAATCTGGGTGTTGGCGGTTTGGCCGTCATCCACATACCCAAAACGGCCGCCCACGCTGACAACAGACTGCGGCAGCTCGCCCACGCCAAGGCCCCAGCGCGCCTTATCCATTTCGTGGATGCCTTGATTGCCAAGGTCGCCGTTGCCGTAATCCCAGATCCAGTGCCAATCGTAGTGCAGGTTCTTCCGCATGAGCGGTTTCATTGGGGCCGGGCCGCACCAGAGGTCGTAGTTCACGGTTGAAGGGACCTGCTGCGGGCCGCTCACCTTGCCGATGCTGCCGCGCGGCTTGTAGCAGAGGCCACGGGCCACGCGCACCTTGCCGAGCTTGCCTGCGTGGAGAAAGGCCATCGCTTCCTTCAGGCCGGTGGAACTGCGGCTTTGGGTTCCGGTCTGGCAGATCTTGTTGTATTTGCGGGCTGTCTCGACGATGCGCCTGCCTTCGCTGACGTTGTGGCTGACCGGTTTTTCCACATAGACGTCCTTGCCGCTCTGCATCGCCCAGATTGCCACCAGAGCATGCCAATGATTGGGAGTAGCGGTGGAGATGATGTCGATCGACTTGTCGTCCATCACGCGGCGCAAGTCCTGCTCGAACTTCGGAGCCTTGCCCTGGACTTTTTCCACATGTTTCATGGCCCGTCCGATGACGGCTTCGTCGGCATCGCAGATCGTCGTGACTACGCAGTTGTGCTTGCCCGCCAGAGACTGCACGTGCTCCATGCCTCGGCCATGAACGCCGACGACCGCAACGTGGAGCTTATCGTTCGCGTCTCCTTTTTTAGCCTTAGTGGCTTTGGTGTCGGCCGCAGACAAGTTGCTGCCGAGCATGCCCGCGCCAGTGAGAGCCGCGGCGAGCGCTGCGGAATCATGCAGAAAATCGCGCCTACTGAGGGAACTCATCAGCCAACTCCCTTGCGGTCGTGGGGATAAGGAGGCGAATGCGGGAAGGACTTTTAGCTATTGTGCGCGCCTCGAGAGCAGGGGTCAATCACCTGGGGGCGATTTTTCTGATTATGATAGCGCGCGGCGGAAAGAAATGCGGATTGGATCTTGCGCTCAACCGCAAGTGTTCAGCCTTCCTGATGTGATGGCAACGCGATCCGGACTCTCCAACGGCGGAATAGTCTCGGACAAAATCAGTTTCCGGGTCGAAGGATCTGAGAAGTGCTTGCGGTGCCGTCGGGAACACGGTCGAATGACCGGATAATTTGTTTTGCCCCGTCCCTGGCGGAGGTATCCCATCCGTGGGATCCCGAACGCCAGTTCGGTCCGCCCAGTATCGAAGAGAATTGCTGGCCGTGTTCTGCCGCCTCTGGATTATGCTCACGAATGGGGCGAGCAGCATCCGGAGACTTTGTCTTGTGGCGACGTATTTACAATAATCGCCATAGGCGTGCAAGAGTAAATTGCGGAAGACTGCGGTCTGCGCCGCTATGATGAAGTACGCCTTCCAGTTGCGCTGGCGCCGAGATTTCTTGTGGCATCACCGGATACTCAGCTGCCAGTCGAATGCGCCGCTTCGAACCTTTACTGTCCTGCCAAATAGTCCTGGAGGCGTAGTCGGAGAGGCCTCCAAGTCTCTATCTTGAACCGAAATGGTCAGCATCAGCGCGGAGAAAGCATCGTGAAACGTCAGACCGTCGTTGGAATCCTGGCGATCGTGGCCGCGACCGCGGCTGCGGGCAAGAGTCAGGCCGAGCCGTCGAATACGCCGCTCCACTTTAGTCGCGACGTGCTGCCGATCTTTGCCGAGAATTGCTTCCAGTGTCACGGCCCGGACGAGAAGGCGCGTAAAGCCAAGCTGCGGCTCGATACTCACGAGGGGATCCTGAAGGTTCTCGTACCGGGCAAGAGCGCTTCCAGCGAACTGGTGCGGCGGATTTTTGCTCAAGCCGGCGACGGTGGCATGCCGCCCCCGAAGGCGAATCGGAAGCTAACTGCCGGCCAGAAGGAAACCCTGCGCCGCTGGATCGACCAGGGCGCGACCTGGGGCAAGCACTGGGCTTACGAAGCGCCGGTGCGGCCGAACTTGCCCGCTGTGAAAAGAACGGGCTGGACCAGGAATCCGATAGACTTCTTCGCGCTCGCACAGCTGGAGAAGGAAGGCTTGGCGCCGTCGCAGCAAGCGCGCAAGGAGACGCTCATTCGCCGCGTCACGCTCGACTTGACCGGACTCCCGCCAACCGTTCGTGAAATCGAAGCCTTTCTTGCGGACCATTCACCCAATGCGTTCGAGAAGTTGGTTGACCGCTTGTTGGACTCGCCACGCTTTGGCGAGCGCATGGCGCTGGACTGGCTGGACGACGCCCGCTATGCCGACACGAACGGCTATCAAAACGATTTTGCACGCACCATGTGGCCCTGGCGTGACTGGGTGATCGACGCTTATAACCGCAACCTTCCCTTCGATCGCTTCGTCGTGGAGCAACTCGCGGGCGACCTATTGCCCGGGGCGACCCTGCCGCAAAGGATTGCGTCCGGTTTCAATCGCAATAATCGAACGGTCACGGAGGCGGGATCGATCGACGAGGAGTGGCGCGTGGAAAACGGCGTCGACCGCGTCGAGACGACCGCAGCTGTCTTTCTCGGGCTGACGATGGGCTGTGCCCGTTGTCATGATCACAAGTACGATCCCATCTCGCAAAAAGAGTTCTATTCGTTTTATGCGTTCTTCAACAGCATCAATGAAAAAGGTGTGTACACAGAGCAGCGCGGTAATGTGCCACCGCTGGTTGCTTACGCAAGTTCGGGAGAGAGGGAACGGCTCAAACGATTCGATGCCGAGATAGCCGAGGCCGACAAATCGGTGCGCGCGCAGGAGGCGGCCTTGCCGGAGCAGCAGCGGCGCTGGGAACAGGAGCAACAAACCAAACCGCCGCCGCCGGAGCCGGGTAAACCCACGCTGCGCATCTCACTCAACGGAACGCTTGCCATGGAGGCAGTAGACCGGAATTCGATTGAAGCGGTTTATCGCGGCAAGCAAAAACCGACGTTCGAAGACAGTCCACTTGGCAAAGCGCTGCGGCTCGACGGTCATGAGAATTCGTTCGTGGACGCCGGCCAGAACTTTCAATGGGAACGCAGCGAGCCCGTTTCCTGCAGCGTGTGGGTGAAGCCGCAGGGCGAAGGAGCCATTTACAGCAAGATGGACGAGCAGGCCGCTTATCGCGGCGTCGATCTACTCATCGCGGCCGGCAACAAGATCGAAGCCCATTTCGTTCATACTTGGCCTGAAAACGCGATCAAGGTGACGAGCCGGGAACCGCTGCCACGAGACGCCTGGTCGCACGTTGTTCTTACTTACGACGGCTCCAGCAAAGCAGCACGTATCCAGGTTTGCCTTGACGGACGGCCCCTGAAACTTGACGCCAACAAGGACCATCTGACCGACACGATCGCTACTGCCCAACCGCTGCGGCTGGGTAAGCGGTCGGTCTCTCTGGCCCTGAAAGGTGAACTGGCGGATGTGCGGTTCTATCGCCGGGTTCTTACCGCGAGTGAGGTTCTGAATCTTGCGTCCCAACCCTTGTCACGGGCCGTGCACACGACCGAGGCGAAGCGCAGCAGAGATCAACGGGAAATCCTGACCCAGGTCTTTCGCAAGAGCTACGCAACCGCCTGGCTGCAGGCCAAGCAGAAGGCAGACAAACTTCGCAAGGAGAAAGCCGACTTCGAAAAGCAGATTCCGACCGTCATGGTTATGGAGGACATGCAGAAGCCGCGCGACACTTATGTCCTAAGGCGCGGCCGCTATGAAATGCCCGACAAGAATCAGAAGGTCGAACCGGGCGTTCCGGCTTGCCTAACGCCCATGTCGGCCGCGCTGCCGCGGAATCGCTTGGGACTGGCCGAATGGCTAGTTGACCCAGCCAATCCGCTGACGGCCCGCGTCGCGGTGAATCGCTTCTGGCAGCGCTACTTTGGGCTGGGCCTCGTGAAAACTACGGAGAATTTCGGGGTACAAGGTGAGCCGCCCGCCCAGCCGGAGTTGCTCGACTGGCTGGCTACCGAATTCGTTCGCAGCGGCTGGAACATCAAGGCGATGCAGAAGCTAATTGTGACCAGCGCCACCTATCGGCAGTCTTCTCGGGCTGGGCCGGCCCTGTTGCAGCGCGATCCCGATAACCGGCTGTTGTCGCGTGGCCCACGCTTTCGCTTGCCCGCGGAGGTGATACGCGACAATGCACTGGCAATAAGCGGCCTGCTGTCCGAGAAGACAGGCGGTCCATCCATCAAGCCTTACCAGCCGGCTGGGCTGTGGGACGACCTGGCCGGCGGCGCGGGCGAGGGAAAGTACGTCCAGGATAAAGGGCCCAATCTCTATCGCCGCAGTTTGTACATCTACCGCAAGCGCACGGTGCCTCATCCGGCGATGGCGACCTTCGATGCACCAAGCCGGGAAGTTTGCCAGGTGAAGCGCTCACGCACGAACACTCCGCTGCAAGCGCTGGAGCTTCTGAACGACGTTACCTACGTCGAAGCCGCCCGCGAGCTCGCTCACCTGATGCTCACACAGGGTGGCAATTCCGCTAACGAGCGCCTTGCCTTCGCCTTCCGCAGAGCCACTGCTCGTTTGCCCAGTCCAGCCGAGCTTACTATTCTGGTACGCGGATTGGCTCGCTACGAGAAGACCTATAAGGCCCATCCTGAAGATGCCCGGCTCTTGATCCACGAAGGTGAGAGTCCAGTTGACGGCCGGCTCGCTGCCACGCAGTTGGCCGCTTATACCGCAGTGGCCGGCATCATTTTGAACCTGGACGAAACCATCACCAAAGAATGACGGAGAACGACCGTGAACGAACTGAAGGTCGTGCAAACTCTCAATCGCCGGCTGTTCCTGGCCCGCTCGGGCTTCAGCATGGGGGCGCTGGCGCTTGGCTCGCTACTCCAACGCGACATGGCTCAGGCCGCTGGTCCGGGTTCCGCGGCTGCGCTCGGTGGTTTACCTGGCCTGCCCCACTTTGCTCCCAAGGCCCAGCGCGTGATTTTCCTCCATCAGTCTGGTGCGCCTTCGCAGTTGGACCTGTTCGACTACAAGCCGGCGCTGAACGCAAAACGCGGCATCGAGTTGCCGGATTCTGTGCGCATGGGGCAACGGATCACCACCATGACTTCCGGGCAGAAAAGCTTCCCGGTGGCCCCTTCCCTATTCTCGTTTGCCCGGCATGGTAAATCAGGAGCATGGTTGAGCGAGCTGCTCCCGCACACAGCGAAGATTGCGGATGAGATCTGCCTGATCAAATCCATGCAGACGGAAGCGATCAACCATGACCCTGCCATTACCTTCTGTCAGACCGGCTCGCAGCTTGCCGGCCGCCCCAGCATGGGTGCGTGGGTCGCCTATGGCCTCGGCAGTCCGAGCAAGGACCTGCCTGCGTTCGTCGTGCTCGTCTCGCGCGGCACGGGCAATCCTGCGGATCAGCCGCTCTACGACCGGCTCTGGGGGAGCGGCTTCCTTCCTACGAAATACCAGGGCGTGAAGCTCCGCGGCGGCAAAGAGCCGGTGCTCTACCTGGCCAACCCCGCCGGCTGCAATGCGCAGACCCGCCGGCACATGCTGGACGACCTCAGCGAGTTAAATCAGCTCCGGCACGAGGAAACGGGCGACCCGGAAATCCTCACGCGCATTGCCCAGTATGAGCTGGCCTATCGCATGCAAAGCTCCGTCCCCAACCTCACCGATTTCTCCCAGGAGCCGAAGCATATCCTCAAGATGTACGGCCCCGAAGCAGGCAAGCCCGGCACTTATGCGGCCAATTGCCTCCTTGCACGCCGGCTGGCCGAGCGTGGCGTCCGTTTCATTCAGCTTTATCACATGGGCTGGGACCAGCACGGCAACCTTCCCAAGCAGATTCGCGGCCAATGCCGGGACACGGACCAGGCCTCGGCGGCGCTGATCCAGGACCTGAAGCAACGCGGTTTGCTGCGCGACACGCTCGTGATATGGGGCGGTGAGTTTGGACGGACCGTTTATTCCCAGGGCACGTTGACCGCGGACAATTACGGTCGCGACCACCACCCGCGCTGCTACACAGTCTGGCTGGCCGGCGGCGGCATCAAGGCCGGTATAACCTACGGCGAGACGGACGATTTCTCGTACAACATCGTCCGCGACCCTGTCGAGGTGTATGATCTCAATGCAACGATCTTGAATCTCCTCGGCATCGAGCACACACGCTTGACGTTCAAGTTCCAGGGCCGCGATTTCCGACTCACCGACGTCCACGGCAAGGTTGTGAAGGGCATCATGGCCTAGCTCTTCGCCGGGCGGCTCCTTCCCTACTCTTTGGATCGACGCGGCCTCTTGAATTCGACCAGGCCCGCATCGATATACTGACCGCCCGTGGTCTGCAGGCAGTGGATGGCAATCAGGTTGCGACCAGGCTTGAGGGCGGCGCGCGCATCCGGAGAAATGGGCACGTCCTCGTAATCCGTGGTGTATCCGGTCAGTTTCGCGGCCAGCACTCCGTTCAAGTACACTTCCGCGTCTTCATCGTGGTGGATCGAGAGACGCACATCGCCAAGGACACTTTCCGGCAGAGTGATGTTGCGCCGGATCCAAATATTGTCGGTCTTCCACTCGGTGCGAACGACGGCACCAGGCGTGCCCTTGGTGCCGAAACCGCCTGGAGCTTCGCGCCAGGCTGCGTCCTCGAAATCGGTCTTGAACCAGCCAGCAGGCGGCTTTTCCAGCTCGTAGCGCCATTGCTGGGCCTTCTCTTGCGAGGTGGGAACGAGGACAACTGCCTGGGGAACCTGCGAAAAATCGCCCCGGTTGGCGCGTGCGGTTCGCTTGGGATCGACCTTGATGACCGCGCGATCATAGGTCAGCAGGCCGTTGCCTTCTGTCTCCACGTCGGTAATTTGCGTGTACACGGCCGCGCTTAAGCCATGCGTCGCCTTGAGCTGCCACACCCTCTGCAGAAGCCGCTCATACTTGGAGGTCAATTCTTCCCGGCTGCGTGTGCCCGCGTAACCCCAGGTCTTTTTGGACCACGTGTGTCCCTCGACGCCGAAACCGAGACCGCCGAACTCGCCGAGCACTCCCGCGCGGTTCTGCTCGGGCTCCGGCGCGCCAGGACCGGGATAGACGTGAATGTCATGCACGTCTCCGACCTTCATGTCGTTCCAACCGCTGGCGCAGTCAACCAATCGCGTGGGATCGAGATCCTTGGTCAGGCGGGTAATCCGCGACGTGTCGAATTGCCCCCAGCCTTCATTGAAGACCACCCACATGATGATGGACGGATGGTTGTGCAAAGCGGCCAGCATCGCTTTCAATTCGGTCTCGTATTGCAGCGCCGAGGCGGGAGAACGCGTAATTTCGCCTTTGCCCGGCGCAACGCCCTTGTCGCCGCTGGGCATGTCTTGCCAGACAAGAAGCCCGAGGCGATCACACCAGTAATACCAGCGGTCGGGCTCAACCTTGACGTGCTTACGCGTCATCAGGAAGCCGAGTTTCTTGGTGATCTCGATGTCGTAGCGGAGCGCCTCGTCCGTGGGTGCCGTGTACAGGCCGTCCGGCCAAAAGCCCTGGTCGAGCGGGCCCACCTGGAACAATGGTTTGCCGTTCAACAGCAACCGGGTAACACCCTTGTTGTCTTTCCCTACAGTGATCTTGCGCATGCCGAAATAGCTGTCGATCCGGTCCTCCGATTGAGCTCCCCTCAGTAGCTCAACGTGCAGATCGTACAAAAAGGGCGACTCCGGAGACCATTGCTTGACGTTGGCAATAGGAATGGCGCTCCAGGCGTTGCCAGCGCCAGAAGCTGAACCAGCCGGTCGGTTCTGATCCAGGACCGTGGCACGGAACGTCGTGTTCTTCGAATCGCCGCGGATCTGGACCTGGAGCTTGACCTGGCCCGCATCCAGATCGGGTACGATTCGGAGCGAGGCGATACTCGTCTCGGGCACCGGCTCCAACCAAACGGTCTGCCAGATTCCCGTGGTTGGGGTGTAGTAGATTCCGCCGGGCTTGATCACTTGCTTGCCGCGCGGTTGCGTGCCGGCGTCGGTGGGGTCCCAGGCGCCGACGACCAGTTCCTGTTCGCCCGTGCCCTTCAATGCTTCGGTAATGTCCAGCTCGAATGGATCGTAGCCGCCGCGGTGGACGAGCAGCTTCTTGCCGTTCACCCACACAGATGCTCTCCAATCGACCGCTCCGAAGTGTAGCAGCACACGCTGCCCAGCCCATGACTTGGGGACCGTGAAGCTGCGGCGATACCAGAGCCGTTCCGTGTGTTTCATGACCCCCGATAGTGCCGACTGGACGGCGAACGGCACGAGAATCTGCCCGCCAAGCTCCTTTCCAAGCGGAGGCGCTTCCCCTTCCTTGGCGAAGGCCATCTGCCAAAGTCCATTGAGGTTCAGCCAATCCTTGCGCACCAGCTGTGGTCGGGGGTATTCCTGCAGGACGCGCCCGGGCGACACGTCTTTGGCCCAGCGCGTCATCAAGGGGCCCTGGGCTGGACTCCAGTCGGCACGGCCAGGAGGAGTCGATCCCAGGCCAAGGCTCAGAAGCAGTGGCAATATCCAGTACGCCGTTTTCATGGTAGGACCCTTGATAGAAGCCAGGCCGAAAGCACAAGGCCGTCTTCCGGCAGGATGCATTGGATTGGCAAACTTGGATCGAGCATACGGCGTGGGTGACCCGCAGGCAAGCGCTGCATGATCCTACGTCGCTCGGTCTAAGCCGGGGCGATGATTGAGCAAAATCAGCGTGGTAAGCGTCTACATTGGCGAGGCGCCCGGCTTCGTTTTCTAACACGTTCCCGCCTCCTGGCAATCGAAGCATCTCCATGTTATTTTGGGAACAATTCACGCGTTCTGATTCACAAGGAAAGGAAGGCAGTCATGCTACAGAGGGGTCTATGGATTGCGGCCGTACTGCTGAGTTATTCCTCAGCAGGAGCGGCAGACAAGGAGCTAAACGTCGGCGACGCCGCGCCCAAGCTCCAGGTGAAGGAGTTTGTCAAGGGAGAGCCGGTCAAGCAATTTGACAAGGACAAGATCTACGTGGTGGAGTTCTGGGCGACCTGGTGTCCCCCATGTCGTGCGACCATTCCTCATCTGACCGAATTGCAAAAGAAGCACAAGGATGTCAAATTCGTGGGCGTGAGTGTCTACGAACGGAAGCCCGAGGAGGTCAAGCCGTTCGTGAAAGAGATGGGCGAGAAGATGGATTACGTCGTGGCCATCGACGATGTGCCGGCGGGCGCCGAAGCTAACCAGGGCAAGATGGCCAAGAATTGGATGGACGCGGCCCAGCAAGAAGGAATTCCGACAGCGTTCATCGTCAATGGCGATGGCAAGGTCGCCTGGATAGGCCACCCCACGGAATTGGAGAAGCCTCTAGATCAGGTGATTGCCGGCAATTGGGACCTCAAAGTCGCTGCTGCGGATTTCAAGAAGGAGAGAGAAAAGAAGCGGTTGGTCGTTGCAGCAAGAGAGGCCATAGCAAAGTCCAGCGGTACCGGTGACATCAAATCGGCAACGGCGGCCCTGGAAAAGGCCATCGCTGCGGATCCCGAGGCTGAAGCCGAGCTTGGCACCCAACTGTTCAGTGTTCTGCTCGCCAAGGCACCCAATGATGAGCAGACCGAGAAGTATGGCCGGCACCTGGTTGATTCCTTGCTCAAGGATGAACCGCAAGGACTCAACAATATGGCCTGGACCATCGTGGGAGAGGATGATGCCAAGCCAAATTCCAAACTGATCAAATTGGCGATTGAAGCCGCCCAAAAGGCCGATGAGTTGACCAAGAAAAAACATGCAGCAATTGCCAATACGCTTGCCAAGGCCTACGCCGCCAACGGCGACTTCAGCAAGGCAGTCGAACTCCAGGAGAGGGCTGTCGAACAGGCCAAGGGAACTGACCTGGAAAGGGATGAGGGGTTGAAGAAGCGTCTGGAAGAGTATCGCAAGGCCGCCAAGAAATGAATGTGCGCCCTCCGGCGAGATTCCCCAGATGCCACAGCCGGATGAAGACATCTCTTGACCGCATTCATCCGGCCAATCGGCATTGAGCGGTGGTCTTTGTAAAGCGATTGCCCCTGGTCAATCTTGAGCTGGCCAGGGGCTTTTCTCTTTTCTTGATCCGGAGCAGATGGGGCTTCATTCCGTAATTGTTTTGGGCCGTCGCCTTGCTTCTTTCTTCATCCGGATGAATAATGACGGCGTCCTGAAAGCGAGAACATCAGAAATGACACAATTGGCTGCTCCTCCTGCTTCGGTACGCACCATCGCGGATCTTCTCAAGCGGCTGGGCAATATTCCCCCCGAGCGCGTGCGCTTCCGTCCTGCTCCTGGAACCGCCACCGAGCAGGATGTGCTCGATGTCGAGGCCCACGAAAACCGGCTCTGCGAGCTTGTGGAAGGGGTGCTGGTGGAGAAAGCGATGGGGCAATACGAATCCCGCCTGGCGATCGTGCTCGGCCATTTCCTAGAGAATTTTTTGGAGGAGCACGACCTTGGCATCGTTTACGGCGCCGATGCTACTCTGCGGCTTCTCCCCCATCTGGTCCGGATCCCCGACGTTTGTTTCGTCTCCTGGGACAAGCTTCCCGACCGGGAGTTGCCGGCCGAACCGATCCCTGATTTGGTGCCCGACCTGGCAATAGAGGTGCTAAGTGAGAGCAATACCAAGGAAGAAATGCGCCGCAAACTGAGAGAATATTTTGCGGTCGGTGTGCGTCTGGTGTGGCTGATCGATCCGAAGACGCAGAGTGCCGATGTGCACACGTCCGCTACCAAAAAAACCGCCGTGGGCCCCGATGGATCACTCAGCGGGGGATCGGTCCTGCCAGGTCTGCAGATCAATCTGAAGACCCTTTTTGTACGTGCAGGTCGACAGCGAAGGCAGGCTAATTAGCCAAGCGCAGTTCAACTGCGGGAATAAGCTGGGTGCCAGACTCTGAGCGAAGCGACGAACGCGCCCCCGAGGTGTTTCTCCCAGGGAGCGGATTCCAGGACAACGATAGAGTGGGCCATTCAAGCTGAACGGAGAAGAGTTGCATTTCGCCTGAATTCTGGTTTGTCCCATTACTTAATACCGCGGCCTCGTGCCGTGGTCGATCACGCTGATTTCTACCCTTCGCCGGTAGCGCAATTGCGATGCCACGGCCCTGAGCCGTGGTTATTCACGTTGGCTTCTACCAATGGAAGACGCTCTGCCTCATAGATGCCACGGCCTTGTGCCGTGGTCGATCACGTTGGTTTCTACCGTCCATCGCAAGGCCAACTCAGCAACAGACCAATTGCAGGTAAGTAGAAACCAGCGTGAGGGACCACGGCTCAAAGCCGTGGCATCCTCGAACTTGATCGAGGGCTTTGCCAGGTAGAAACCAACGTGAAGTACCACGGCTCAAGGCCGTGGCATCCAAGCAAAGGGTTACTGGCACGAATCTTCCAGCGCTGGCGATTTCCCTACCCTGTGCGCGTTTTTGTCAGCACAGACTTCGCCACCTCGATGACGTGCTCCACCGTGAAGCCATATTCCTTCATCACCGTGGGGCCGGGTGCAGAGGCGCCGAATTTGTTGACGCCGATGATCGCGCCCGAGAGTCCGACATAGCGTTCCCAGCCGAATGGAGAGGCAGCTTCAACGCTTACCCGCGCAACCACAGCAGGCGGCAGCACGGCATCGCGGTAACTCCGCGGCTGGGCTTCGAACAGTTCCCACGAGGGCATGGACACCATCCGGCTGCGAACTCCCTCCTTCACGAGCCGCTGGTGCGCCTCCAGCGCGAGCGACACTTCTGAACCGGTGGCAATGAGGATCAATTCCGGCGCTGCGCCTTTTGTCTCGGACAGGACATAGCCGCCTTGCGCCACGCCGGCTGCGGGCGCCAGCGTCGTGCGATCCAAGGTGGGCAGCTTCTGGCGCGTGAGAATGAGTCCCACGGGGCCTGTCCGATGCTGGATTGCGATGCGCCAGGCCTCGGTTGTTTCTGTCGCGTCGGCCGGCCTCAGAATGATAAGATTCGGAATGGTACGCAGGCTGGCAAGATGCTCCACGGGCTGGTGTGTCGGCCCGTCTTCTCCCAGGGCAATGCTGTCATGCGTCCAGACATAAATCACTCTTGCATGGCTCAATGCGGCAAGCCGAATGCCGGGGCGCATGTAATCTGAAAACGTCAAGAAGGTGGCTCCGAAGGGAATAATTCCGCCGTGCAGCGCCAGGCCGTTCAGGGCGGAAGCCATGGCGTGCTCGCGAATGCCGAAATGGATGTTCCGGCCCGCGTAGGACCAAACACCGCCTGAAGCACCTTGCGTCGGCGGTTGCTGGCCTTCCTGAGGTTGCAACGGACTCTCGAAATCGCCCAGCCCTTTCAGTTTCGTGCGCGTCGACGGATCAAGGTCGCCCGAGCCGCCGATCAGATTGGGAATCACTGCGGCCAGGGCGGTCAGCGCCTTGCCGCCGGCATCGCGCGTGGCCATGTCGCCGTCTTTCGGCGTAAATATCGGCAACTTGGCTTGCCACCCTTCGGGCAGGTCCCCGGCCAGATCGCGTTCAAATTCCTTGCACGAAGCTGCATGAGCCGAGCGATAGCCATTCATGCGTTCTTTCCAGGCAGCTTCCAGTTCCTCTCCCCGTTTCACTCCCTTGCGGAATTCTTGAAGCGCGTCCTCGGGCAGGTAGAAGCTGCGATCTTCAGGCCAACCGAGAGTGCGCTTTGTCAAACGTACTTCTTCCACCCCGAGCGGTTCGCCGTGCGCCTCGAAGGTGTCATGTTTGTTCGGGCTGCCGTAGCCAATGTGCGTCCGCGCCACGATGAGCGAAGGCTTATCCTGCACGGCGCGGGCGGCGGCGAGCGCGTCATCCACGGCCCGCACGTCCATCCCGTCGATATGCTGCACATGCCAGCCGTACGCCTCGAAGCGCTTGCCGACATCTTCATCGAACGTCACGTTTGTCGTGGCTGAAAGTGTGATCAAATTGGCGTCGTAGAGCACGATCAGGCGGCCCAGTTTCAGGTGGCCCGCGAGCGACGCCGCCTCCGCGGCAACGCCCTCCATGATGTCCCCGTCACTGGCGATGGCGTAGGTGTAATGATTGACCACTTCGTGTCCGGGCCGGTTATACGTGGCCGCCAACCATCGTTCCGCCATTGCCAGGCCGACGCTGTTTGCTAGGCCTTGCCCGAGCGGCCCGGTCGTGACCTCAACTCCCGGCGTGTGGCCATTCTCCGGATGACCAGGTGTCCGGCTGCCCCACTGGCGAAAATGTTGAAGGTCGTCCAGGGACAGCTCGTAGCCGGTCAGAAACAACATGCTGTAGAGCAACATGCTTCCGTGACCGGCCGACAAGACGAAGCGATCGCGGTCCGGCCATTGCGGATTGTGCGGATTGTAGCGCAGATGACGCGTCCAGAGCACGTAGGCCATCGTCGCGGCCCCGAGAGGCATGCCCGGATGGCCCGAGTTCGCCTTCTGGACGGCATCGATCGACAGCGTCCGAATCGTGTTAATGCATAGGTTCTCGATTGCTTGCGTGTTCGTGGCCATCGCACTTGCTCCGTCTTTTGAATCGGATCGGCAGCCAACTCGAACGGTCTTACGAAGGACCGGGTCTCATGAGTCGGTGTGCCGGCCAAGGGTTCGCCTCGCGCTTACAATATGAACCAGCCAGCCATTGCAGACCACTTTTGCTTAGATGTCCGCCCAGATCAGGCGGCCGTGAGCGACCGTTCCCGCCGAGGCGCAACGGTCCAGCGCCACTCTGGTCATTCAGTCCTTAGAATATGGATGTTGGTGCAAGTGAGCAGCGCTCGGAAACTTTAGCTGCCACCTGATCGATTGGTTCGAGTTCTGCACACGACAGTAATCGAGGCAGCTGACGGCCGAAAATTGGCGCACTAGGCGTGAAACTGAGGAGGGAAGCGATGCCAACCACGGAAGCGATCGCCGGCAAAATCAAGCGCTTGCAGCAAGCACTCTGGGCAATGGCCCGGCTACGCTGCCCACGCTGCCGAACGGGCCGGATCTTTCGTGGCCATTTCGCCATGAACGACCCCTGCCCCGTCTGCGGGTTGATCTACGAGCGCGAGGAAGGCTATTTTCTGGGCGCGATGTATTTCAGTTATTTCCTGTCGTCGGGCATCCTTATCGCGTTTTACGTGGCGGCGTATCTGCTGCTCCCGGGGTGGAACAGCATGCCGCTGGCTCTTGTGGCCGTGATCCTCTATCTCCCATTCATGCCGGCCGTGTTCCGGTACTCGCGGGTACTGTGGATTTATTTCGAGCGTGCCGTTTCGCCCAGCGACATTTCGGCAGGCATGTATGAAAGGCAGCGGCTCAAGGACGCCCAGGTCCTCAAATGCCGCCAAGAGTGCAACGGCTCCCGCGCCGAGAAAGAGTAGCGCTGACTCGCAGCTGGATCTGTTTGCTTATGAAACTTGCGTCGATTGTTGCGGGATGGGAGCAGTCGATTGTTGCGGGATGGGAGCAGTAGGCGGGCCTTTCTCCCCGGCGGAAGATCCATTCGTGACAGCATGAGCATGTCCGTTGGCCGCGATCTGCACGTGGGCAGCTTCCCCCTCGCCTTCGATCAAACCGTCTTTGATGCGGACAACGCGTTTGGTGTGGGCGGCCACATTCCCATCGTGGGTCACGATGATGATCGTGATCCCTTCTTCCGCATTGAGCTTTTGGAAGAGATGAAGGATTTCTTCGGTCGTGCTTGAATCGAGGGCGCCGGTAGGCTCGTCCGCGAGGACTAGGGGCGGATTGTTTACCAGCGCACGCGCAATGGCCACGCGCTGTTGCTGACCGCCGGAGAGCTGCGAGGGCTCATGGTCCAGCCGATCTCCCAATCCGACGCGTTCGAGCAAGGCCTTCGCCCTGCGCGACCATTCGCGCTCGCTTAGCTCATCGGCGGTATACGAGAGCGGCATCATGACATTTTCAAGCGCGCTGGTGCGCGGCAGCAGGTTGAAGTTTTGGAAGACGAAGCCGATCTTGCGATTGCGGATGATGGCACGTTGGTCCGCGGTCATCGTCTCGATGTGCTCACCGTCCAGGCAATAGCGACCAGAGCTGGGCCGGTCGAGACAGCCAAGGAGGTTCATGAGTGTAGTCTTGCCGGAGCCCGACACCCCCATCAGCGCGACCAGCTCACCGCGCTCGATCGTGAGCGAGACGCCTTTCAGGACCGGCACGTCAAGTTCGCCCAGGTGATAGGTCTTATAAATCTCCTCGAGCTTGATCAGGTCCATGGTCTGCCCTTCTCGGGAATCTGAACTCTCGAGTTCCGCGGGTCAATGAGCGTTCGCCGTGCGTAAGCACATGAAAGACGCATTGTAGGGCTCTTTAGCGTTACACGCAATGAACCTCGGGCGGACTCCGTGCTGCCTATTTCACCGTGCTTGATTCGGCAGCGGCGTAGGACAGATTTCCCAATCTGTCCGGTCAGGTTGGAAACCTGACCTACTGCCGAATCTCGCAGGGTCATTTAGCTCGCCCAGGTGGGCGCGCTTCCGCTCGCCAGGCCTGGTGCACGGCAGTCTGTCAGCTGAGGTAGTTGCCGTTCCCGCGCGCTAGCAGTGTTTCCAGGTGTTGGCGGAAGCGGCTAAGCAGTCGATGGAATTCCGTCACCTCCGCCTGGCTTAACACACCCAGGCCGGCATCGAACTGGGTTTCTTGCACGTCCATGGCGTGTTGCACCAGTTCGCGGCCCTTGGGTGTGAGGGCGACCTGTTTGGCCCGCAGGTCGGTCCGTGAGCCCTCGCGCACCACCAGACCGGCGCGCTCCAGCCGATCAACCAGCCCGGTAACGCTAGGTGGTCGGATGAGCAGTCTCTCGCTCAGGTCTGTCAGACGGAGGCCCTTCAGACCCTCCTCTTCAGCTCGCTGAAGGTTGCGCAGCAACCCCCACTGAGAGCCGCTCAGCCCAAACCGGGCAAAGTAGGTTTGTTGCACGCGCACCAACAACCCCAGCGTCCGAATCAATTCGTGAAGAGCGCTCTCTGCTTTCTGTACGTTGGGCGAATGAAGTTCATTCGATTCTCGCGCAGGCATAGTAAACTGCCTATTTATTTCCTACCTAACAACTTAGGCACAAAAACAACCCGTACCTGGCCGGTCGATTGCAACTCCACAATCTTGCTTCGTTGCATGCATTTTGGAGGATGCATAAGCGGGCTTCGTTCCGACTGAGTATTGTCGGTTCGCGAGCAAAACCTTACAGGCAGGGCGACAAATCCAGGGTGCAGATGATGCAACTGACTAAAAGACAGGCCTTTACGTCGAATAGAACCCTGCGGATTCTCAGGACGAGGTAGTTAGGGAGGAGTGTCCGCCACGCGCTTGAGGTCCCAGAGTTTTCCCTGGCGATCTTCGCCGGCGGTTGCAATAGTCCAGCCGTCCGGACTGAAAGCCACCCCGTAGACGATGCCCTTGTGGGCGTCCCAAGTGGCAAGAACTGCTTGAGTGTTTACATCCCAAAGCCTTGCGACTCCTTCGCGGGAGCCGGTGGCCAGGAAGCGGCCATCTGGCGAGAAGGCCATGCTTGTGACGCCGTTGCCGTTGACGTTCAGCAAACCAGTTTGCTTGCGGCTGACTACATCCCATAACTTGACATCCTTGTCCCCGGTTCCTGCCGAGGCGAGGGTGAGGCTATCCGGCGAGAAGGCCAGTGCGCGCATACCTAAAGGATCGCCTACCAGGATGCCGCGCTCTTCGGAGGTGGTTGGGTCCCAAAGGCGGATGTCGCCGCTGCCGTCTCCCGCCGCAAGGAGTTTGCCGTTCGGCGCAAAAACAATCGCCCAGATGGTCCCATGGTGTCCCGGGAGTGTCTTTTTCGTTCGCGAGGCCAGGCCCCACAGATTCACGTCCTGATCGCTGCTCCCCACCGCTACGGTGCTGTCATCGGGCGAGATGGCACTTCGACGTGGGGGGCCGACCACCTTCAAGGGCTGCATTGTCTGGTGAGTGCCAGGGGGTTCCCAAAAGTGCAGCGTGTCGTCACCGCTGCCGCATACCAGGAACCTCCCCGAGTGAGCGTATGCCAGTGAGTAGATGGCGGCCTTTTCCGTCAGCAGCGAACCTTTTTCTTGGCCGGTTGCAGCATCCCAGGAGCGCACCTTGCCATCGTCACACCCCGTAACAACGGTCGCGCCGTCGGGGGCGAACGCCACCGACAATACGGGGCCCCCATGCCCGAGCAGGGCGGCCCTGAGAGGCACAAGATTCTCATGCCCATTGCGGAAGAGCGTCGAGCCGAGCAGGTTCGTCCAGTGCCGTGACTCCGAGAAAAGGAACCCGCTTGCCAGCAGCAAAACCAAACCACCTATCAGTAAGACGCGCCGTCTATCCAAGAGTGATTCGCTCGACCTAGCACGAGGCACCATGCGCGGTTGGTCGGGATGCTCCAGGTTGTAGCGCAGCAACTCTTCGACTTCGGCTGCCGTGGCGAACCGTTTGGCTGGCTTTTTGGCGTGGAGGCGTTCGACGATCGCTACCAGCCAGTCGGGGATGTCTTGATTGAACTCCCGGATCGGCCGAGGAATCGCTTCGCAGACTTGACGGAGCACCGCCATCGGGCTCGTGCCGGGGAACGGTTCATGGCCGGTGCAGAGCGCGTAGAGCACGCTGCCCAGGCTGAACAGGTCGGCCCGTTCGTCGAGTGCTTCGTTGAGCGCCTGTTCCGGCGCCATGTACATGGGCGTGCCGGGAACGATGCCGGTGCGCGTCAAACGTGATTCATCCGCGACGCGGGCGACTCCAAAATCGCTGATTTTGGCATGCCCCAGGGCCGCAGGCGCGGGCTCGCTCATCAAGAGAATGTTCGAGGGCTTGATGTCGCGATGGATTAATCCGCGGGCATGTGCGGCCGCCAAGCCGGCGGCGATCTCTGCACCCAGGCGGGCGATCACTTGCCAGGGGGCCGGGCCATGAAGGTCCAGATAGTCCTGCAGCGATCCTCCCGCCACGTATTCCATGACCAGGTAGGGAAGGCCGTTCGATTCGCTAACGGCGTGGATGGTGATGACATTCTCGTGCCGTACGGCTGCCGCGGCTTGAGCCTCGCGCGCGAACCGCTGCCGGGCCACCCGGTCGCTGGCAAGCTCCGGCGCCAGGACCTTGATGGCCACCGAGCGCTTCAACGCGGGCTCGAACCCCTTGAGGACCAGTCCCATGCCTCCCTGGCCGAGCAGCTCCGTGACATCGTACTTGTCAAGCTGGCCGAGCATCTCGAGCGAATCCACCGGCCGCAGCATCGATTTCAGCCATGCTTCCCGGTGCTGCGGACGGTACTGGATGCTCAGGGTGGAGTCCATTTCGAGGTCGTCGAGCACACGCCGCAAGCTGGGCTCGTCCGTAAATTCGGTGCGCTGCAAGGCGACGGCGGCGTTCAGGAGGACGGGGTCTGCCCCCGCCAGCTTTTCCAGGGCAGCCTGACAGGCTTCACATTCATCAAGATGGGCGATTAACTCAGCTTGTTCGTCGGCAGCAGGCGCTCCGGTCAACAGCTCCCGCAAGCGGTCCGTCGGCGGACATGTAGAAGATCGTGTCATGATCAGCACCACACTTGCGAGATCACTCCGGCTGCATTTGCTGGATTTGCTCGGCCAGGCGCGCGAGCACGCGGCTCCTGGCCACGTAGACGGCGCCCACGGACAGGCCCAGGTCACGGGCGACCGTCGCCCCGGACTTGGCTTCCACCGCCGTCGCCCAGAACGCCTGCCAGGTGGAATCTGTGAAATTATCACGAATCTGTGCCGCCGCCAGGCGGAAGAGCTGCTTTTGGTATTCCTCTTCCCAGATTCCTTTAGGATCGGGCTCGGCGTCGGGTTGTTCCTCGAGCCGGCGATTGGCGTTGGTGTCGCCGCTGCCGACTGGTTGGTAGCGGCGCCGCTGCAAGAACTTGGCGATTTTGTTGCGCGTCAGGCCGAAGAGCCAACCTCGAAAGGTCCCTTGCTTGGGGTCGTACTTGAAGCGGCTCGCTCCCTGGGATACCGCAAGGAATACCTCCTGGGTAAGGTCCGCCGCGTCCGCATCTTGGAGGCCGCGCTGGCGCGCGAAGCCGTACACCAGCCTGCCGTACAACTCGACGAATTGCTTCCAGGCCGCGCTGTCCTGCGGATCGCCGAGCCGGGCGAGCAAGCTGGCACGGGTAAGCAGGGCATCTCCCATTCAGACAACCTCGCCCCTGGCCACATTTCAGACAAAGCGTTTTGAGACTCGGCTGGCCTATTTATGAGAAGAGGCCGCCCCAATCCTGGAATTCCATTATACCGCCCATTCCACCATGCTTGATTGCTGAGCTTTGCGGGACGCCTTTTCAAGCCGTCCGGCTAGGTTGGAAGCTAATACTATCAGGCAGATTACGCACCGTCATTGAGCGAAGGCGTGACCTGGATTGGTAGCCGCATTCGCCAGAATGCGGGCGAAATTGCGTGAGATAGGTAGCTGTCTAATTTGTGAAGCCGGTATTTTCAAGGCTGGCTGGATTGGGTAGCATCGCTCGGGCATGGATGCCATCGAAACGCTCAAAAAGGATCTGCAAGAAGGGCGGATTGACGCCGCACGACTCGTTGAGTTGGTTGCGTCTCTTCAGCGGCAACTCCAAAACGCGCTCCAGCAACTCCAAGCGGCCCAGCAACGCATCGCGGAACTCGAGAAACAGCTCCCAAACTCGACAAAACCCAAAGTCGCTGAACCGTTTTCCATGCGGGCCGAGGAGAAACGGCAGGAAGCCCGCGGCAAGAAATCCCCCAAGGGCAAACGCCGAGGCCGACGCGGTCGCTTCAAAACCCAGGACAAGATCGCGCAAGCGCAGCGAACCGAAGCTGTTTTTCCCGAAGGGGTCCCGCCAGATGCCTGTCAACTGTCGCACGTGCGTCCGCTGTGGCGGTTGGAAGACGGCCGGGCGGTGCTGATCGCTTACCACATCTATCGAGGCCCCAACAACCAGTATGGCAAGATCCCCGGCGTCCTGGGCCGTAGCGAGTTTGGCCTGGAGATCGTCGTGGCGCTTGCCCAACTGGTCTATGTTGTCGGCCTGTCTTTCGACAAAGCCTGTCTGGTGCTCAACTTTTTTCAGAATCTGAAGCTGAGCAAAGCGCAGGCCGATGCGCTGCTCCGGCAGTTGGCGCGTCATTGGCAAAACGAGTTCGAGACGTTGTGCACACTGCTGGCGAACTCATTGGTGGTGCATGCCGACGAGACGAGTTGGAGTCTTTCCAGCGTGTGGGCGTTTCTCTCGGAGAAAGCGCGCGTACTGTTCTTCGGCGTACACAAGGATGCCGACACGCTCAAGCAGATTCTCGATCCGGCGACGTTTACCGGCATCGTCATCAGCGACGATGCGGCGGTGTATGCAAACTTCACGGCGTCACAAAAATGCTGGGCGCATCTGCTGCGTAAGGCGATCAAGCTGACGCTGCAAGATCCGGACAACGCGGCATACCGAGCCTTCACGGATCGGCTTGTGGACATTTATCGGGCTGCTGGCCGCGTGCAGCGGGACGGCCGTCTGAGCGACGCGGGGCGGACGCGGAAAGTGGTCGCCCTCGACGACGAGATTTTCGATCTGTGCGCACCGACGTGGTTTGCCGAGTTGCCGCCGCAGCAAGGGCTCGTCCACGATTTTCGCCTGCTGGTCCAGGAAATCATGCGGCTGGCACTGGCCAAGCAATTGTTCACGTTCGTGACGGCTGAGCCGGTCGAGCAGCCCAACGGTGCGACTCATCCGGTGGCTGGAACGAACAACGAAGCCGAGCGTACGCTCCGTTCACCGGCGGAGGCCCGCAAGACGGGCCGCACCAGCAAGACGTACGCAGGGGCCCGCCGACAAACGATTCTGACCAGCGTCCTGGAATCGCTGCGCTTGTACTTGCCGATCTTCACGCTCTCCAGCGTGCTTGCGGAGATTCAACGCTGGACGGCGAGGGGGCGAAGTTGCTTCACGGACCTTTTGAAGAAGCTCAAGATTGAGCGGCCGCAGCGATCGGTCTTGGATCAGCTTCTTCCCCATCCAGGCGGCTGACGGCCCGCCGTCACACGTCTCCCATTCGCTTTTCTTGGGCACGAATGTCAAGCTGAGGTAATCTCAGACGGTTCTACCCTGCGCACAGATTCGACAGCTACCCCGCTGGATGTAGCTGCCGTCCGCGCGCATGTCCCACGCTTGGCGGCGATCTTCGAGCGACGTCTGCAGAATCTGCCACAGGCGCTGGCGAAGAGCGGGTGCCTCAATCGGCGTGATCGCCTCGACGCGGCGCGAGAGGTTGCGTTCCATCCAGTCCGCGGAACCGATGAAATAGTCCCCCTGGATGGGGTCGGCCGCGCCGTTTTGGAAGTAGTAGATCCGGGAGTGTTCGAGAAAACGCCCGATCACTGAGATCACACGGACGCGCTCCGTGAAGCCGGGCACTCCGGGGGGCAGCACGCAGAAGCCGCGAATGATGAGGTGGACGGCCACTCCGGCCTGGGAAGCGCGCACCAGGGCTTGACACATGGCCCGGTCCTCGAGCTGGTTCATCTTGGCAATGATCCGCGCGGGCCGGCCGGCCTGGCAGTGGGCGATCTCGCGGTCGATGAGAGCCAGGAAGCGTTCCCGCATATTCACTGGCGCCACCAGCAGCTTCGCATAAGCGCGTTTTTTGGACCCGCCGGTCAAAGAGTGGAATAGCTCCACGACATCGGCGGTCAGTATCGGATCGCAGGTCAAAAGGCCAAGATCGGCGTAGAGTCCGGCGGTTTTGATGTGGTAGTTGCCAGTGGCGATATGAGCGTAGCAGCGAACTCCGTCAGCCTCGCTGCGGACGACCAAGGTTGTCTTGGTGTGGGTCTTGAGCCCGAGCATGCCGTAGACCACGTGGACGCCCACCTGGTTCAGGGCCCGCGCCCAGTGCAGATTCTGCAGCTCGTCAAAGCGGGCCGTCACTTCCACCAGACAGGCCACCTGCTTGCCTGCCTCCGCGGCCCGCATCAGGCTATCGATGAATTGCGTGTCGGAGCCGATGCGGTAGACGGTCATCTTGATGGCCAGGACCTTGGGATCCTCGCAGGCGCTCCGGATAAACCGGGCCGTCGTCGCAACGAAGCTCTCGTAGGGATGGTGCACAAGGACGTCGCCTGCGCGGATGATTGAAAAAATGCTGCCGTCGCCGTCCGTGAAGGCAGCGGGCACGATTGGTTCCCACGGACGATCGCGTAAGTCCTCCCGCGGCAGCCCCGCAATCGGCATGAGACCGGTGTAATCCAGCTCGGCCGGTGCTTCGTAGACATGCATGGGGTCGAGGGCCAATCGGTCGGTCAGCAGCGCGAGTTGTGCCACGCTTCCGGGGGGCTCGTACTCCAGACGGACAACCTTTTCCATGCGTCTTTGGCGAAGCTCCTCGGCAACGTGCTCGATCAGGCTCCCTTCTATATTTTCCTCGTCGTCTTCCACCTCTGCATTGCGAGTCACGCGGAATGGCATCACCTCCAGCACATGCATTTCAGGAAACAAGCTGTCGAGATTGGCACGAATGAGGTCAATCAGTCGGACGAAACGATACGTCTTCTCCGTGGCGCTGTCGCGAGGCTCGGAAGTCTCGAGACGCAGCCAGGCGGGCACGTGACCCGGCACCTTTACGCGCGCGAACAGGATGTTCCCGGAGCCTGGATCCTTGAGAAGGATGCCAAGCGATTGCGAAAGATTGGACAGAAAAGGAAAGGGATGGGAGGGATCGACCACCAGCGGTGTGAGCACCGGATAGATCTTCTGCCGAAAGAGTTCATCGAGCTTGCGTCGTTCGTCCTCGGTAAGATCACTGAAGTCGAGCAGATGGATTCCGTTGCGCGCCAGTTCGGGCCGGATGACATTTCGAAACACATCAGCCTGCGCCGCCGCCATGGCGAGAATCCTCTCGCGCAGTACTTGTTGGTGTGGGTAGGCACTCGGGTCGCGCATGTGCCGCGATAGCACGCCGATGCGCTTCATGAAGAATTCGTCAAGATTCGAACTGAATATGGCCAGAAACTTCAGCCGTTCCAGGAGCGGCGTGCGGTCGTCCAGAGCTTCATGCAGAACCCGCTGATTGAATTCCAGCCAGCCCAGATCGCGATCGAGCAGCGCCGGCGAATTCTTGTTGGCTGGTTCCGTCATGGACACGAATGCTCCAGGGCACCATCAAGTTCAGGGAGTCGAGCCACTACTGTACGGGAGACAACTGCAAATTCCAGATTTCGTCGGCGTATTCCTTGATGGTTCGGTCGCTCGAGAATTTACCTGAGCTGGCGACGTTGATGATGGCCTTGCGCGCCCAGGCATCGGGGTTGGCGTACAGGGCAGCTAAATCTCGGTGGGCGCGGGCGTAGTCGGACAGGTCCGCGAGATGCCGATAGTGATCCCCCTTGGTCAGCAAGGTGTCAAGGATCGGACCGAAAATCCCCGGCTCGTTACGGCTGAAGTGGTCTGAGCTGATCAAGTCCAGTGCCGCGCGGGTCTCGGGTTCGTGGTTGTAGTGCCACCAGGGATCGTACCACTTGGTGCTGTCGGCGACCTGCTCTGCCGTGAGACCGAAAAGGAAGAAGTTTCCCTCGCCGGCTTCCTGAGCCATTTCGATGGTGGCCCCGTCGCGCGTGCCGATGGTCAGAGCACCGTTCATCATGAATTTCATATTGCCGGTGCCACTGGCTTCATACCCGGCTGTCGAGATTTGCTCGGAGACATCGCTGGCCGGGATGAGCCGTTCGGCCATGCTGACGTTGTATTCTGGCAGGAACAGTACGTTGAGCCGGCCGCGCACTGCCGGGTCGCCGTTAATCGTGCCGGCGACGTTGTTGATCAGTTTGATGATCAGCTTGGCCAGGTGGTAAGCCGGCGCCGCTTTCCCCGCGAAGAAGAAGGTGTGCGGCGGCATGTCCTGGTTGGGGTTGCTCCGCAGCCGGTTGTAAAGAACGATAATATGGAGGACGTTGAGCAGCTGGCGCTTGTATTCGTGAATGCGTTTGATCTGGCTGTCAAAGATCGTGTCCGCGTCCACGGTGTGGCCCGAACTGGCTTTGAGCCAATTGGCAAACGCAACTTTGGCCTCGCGCTTGGCGTCGCGGAACTGCGCGCGGAAGCCGGCGTCGTCGGCCAAGGGGAGCAGATTGCGGAGCTGAGCCAGGTCGGTGACCCACTCGTCCCCAATCGCCTTGGTGATGAGTCGGGACAGGTATGGGTTGGCCTGCTGCAGCCAACGCCTTGGGGTGACCCCGTTCGTCTTGTTATTGAACCGCTCCGGGAACAGCTCGGCGAAGTCTTGCAGCAGGCGCTTGCGGAGCAGCTCCGAGTGGATCGCGGCCACGCCGTTTGTGCTGTGGGAGCCAACGACCGCCAGGTGGGCCATGCGGACCTTGCGCACTGGCGCCTCCTCGATCAGGCTCACGCGCTGCAAACGGGCCTCGTCCCCGGGATAGCGGCGGCGGACGTCATCGAGGAACCGATGGTTGATCTCGTAAACGATCTCCAGGTGCCGAGGAATGAGCATTTCGAAGATCTCGACCGGCCATTTCTCCAGGGCCTCAGGAAGTAGCGTGTGATTGGTATAGGCCAGCGTGCGCAGAGTGATGTCCCAGGCCTGATCCCAGGGGAGCTGTGCCTGATCGAGCAAGATACGCATCAGCTCGGCAACGGAAAGGGCCGGATGCGTGTCGTTCATCTGGATGGCCACTTGGTCGGGCAACTCGGACCAGTTTGGGCTGTCTTGCTTGAGAAAGCGGCTGATGATGTCCTGCAGCGAACAGCTCACCATGAAATACTGTTGCAGGAACCTCAAGGCCCGGCCTGCCTCGGTGGAGTCGTCGGGGTAAAGGACCCGAGTGAGCGACTCGGCGGCGACATTTTGGATGACGGCGCCCGCGAAGTCGCCGTGAGAAAACTCTGCGAAATCGAAAGACTCGGGAGCCGCGGCCGCCCAGAGCCGCAAGGTATTGATGCATTGAGCGCCGTACCCCACCACGGGCCGATCGTAGGCGATGCCCAGCAAGCTCGACGGCTGATTCCGCGAGATCCGCAGGGTAGAACCCTGCAGTTCGAATTTGGCATTCAAGGGGACGACGTAGAACTTTCCGGGCCTCTCGATCTCCCAGGGATCGGAGTTCCGCAACCAGTTGTCGGGTTGCTCGATTTGATAGCCCTCGCGGATCGATTGCCGAAAGATGCCGTATTCGTAACGCAGACCGTAGCCGATGGCCGGGTATTGCAGGGTGGCGAGAGAATCCATGAAGCAGGCTGCCAAACGACCAAGGCCGCCGTTGCCCAGCCCGGCGTCAGGCTCCTCCTCGATCAACTTCTCCAGATCCCAGCCTTCTTGCTGCATGGCCCGCCGCACCATCGGTTCCGCGGCCAGGTTCATGATGTTGTTCCGTAGCGTCCGCCCGAGCAAGAACTCCATCGACAGGTAGTGGATGCGCTTCGGATTGGCTTCCTCGCGTGCACGGCGCGTTTTGACCCAGCGGTGGGCGACCAGGTCGCGGATGAACCTGCTGGTGGCTTCGAACCTCTGCCGCGACTTGGCCGTCGGCGGGTCCACCAGGTGGTCGCAGAGCAGGTAGCGGTCGGTCCAGTGCTCTTCCTGCCCCGTAAGCCCCAATCGCTCCAGGCGACGTTCCAACGCAGTGTCTCCAGCCGTCGTGCGCTCAACGGGTTTCACCATGTTTGCACCTATGCTTGAGAGTTCGCCAGCGGACAGCGTAGGACCACGCCCCGTGCGCTTCCGTATGTCAGCGCATGTCGATGCTCCTTCGACGGAGCTGCGGATTCGAGGACCCGAAAAATTGAGTAAGTCAGGATAGGCTATCTCATCGCTTGTGTTTGCCAATCGGTGCCGGCGAAAACTCATCAGATAATCATGGATCATTCACAAGCTGTATGCAAGGACTGACGCGCAAGCGGGTGATTCACCGCGCCGGCGCGAGCGGCACCACCTTCGCGTTCACACAGCATCCCGGTGCCGTCGGCGAAGCGTTGAAGAAAAGGCGCGATGTGGGTTTGACCGCCCGCTGGCCCACCGGCGTTGGTGCCAAGGGCACCGACGGAGTCGCGGAAACAATCCAAAAAACACCCGGCGCGATTGGCTACCTGGACTTTGGCTATGCGCAATATGGCAAAGTGGCGATCGCCAAGCTTCAGAACAGAGCCGGGGAGAACGTCGCGCCCAGCGTAAAAAGCAACCAGGCCGCGCTAAAGTCGGTCGTTTCGCCGGAGAATTTACGGGCGTTCGTGCCAAGCGTGGCAACCGCCCAACATTGCGTGCGCGCGCCCGCTTCGTGCCCAGGCTTACTTATCGTTGCGGAGCTTGTCCGGGTCCACGATCTCGCCGCCGTTGCGCGTGATGACCGCACGCATGGTCGGTTCGTCAAAATCCTTCTTGAGCCAGTGAACGGAACCGTCCGCGAAGGCGGCGTTGATTCCCTCCTTGAATAGCCCTCCGAGCTTGGGCAGAGGCTTGTTTGCATCGTAGGCCAGGTCCGCCGGCTTGGTCCAGGGCACTGCTTCGCCCGCTTCGATAATTGCAATGGTGTTCGATGTGCCGTCGGTGAACTCGGCATAACCTATCCCTTCGACTCCCTCGAACGCAGCTCCCTTCCCCTTGAATACCTGGTAGAAGGTCACATTCTTGCCTTTGCTCGGGCCGCGCACGGGAGCGTAGAGCTTGGGCATCTTGGCCAGAAGGGTCTTGTTGTGGGCGCTGTCCCAAGGTTCGTCGAGGTGGAATTCTTTGAACAAATCGCCCTCTTCAAGATAGGGCAAGAGAAGGACGCGCCAGCTAAGCAGCGCCTTGCCCTTCTTGTCATAGACCGCCGCGGCCGGGAAAAGCCGGTTGACACTGTGGAAGTTGTGCATCGCCAGCATCAATTGCTTCATCTTATTGGCACTCGTTAGCCGGGCTGCCCTGAGTGCGTCCGGGGTCTCGTCTTCCTGTTTCGCGCCGTCTGCTGCGACTCTGGGCGCCAGTTTAACGGCTGCCCTGGCCGCAACACGCGCATCGCCAGCCGGTAGGTGAAAGGCGAATAACCCTCCGCCCGCTCCAATAGCACTGGCCCCGAGGAGAACCGCGATGGTGACATTCACTTTGGTCAAGAACATGGTTTGGATCACTCCCTTGGAAAGCGCGGCCGCCTGCGCCGACACGACGCCTTCGGCGCCCGCCTGGCCTGCCGCAACCAGCAGCGCAGCCTTGGTGGTAGTTGACAAAAGGGCGGCGGGCACCGCGGCGGAGGCGCTGTTCTGCGTAAGAATCACGGCCAAGGTGCTCGCAGAGAGTGCCAGGCCGCGGCGTGTGAGCCGGCCTCGGAGCAAGTCGCGGGCGCGGGTTAGCCGGCCCTTCACCGTGCCGACCGGCCAAGCCAGCTGACTGGCAGCCTCCTCGTTGGTTTTCCCCTGCAGATAGCAGAGGACGACCGGCACCCGATATTTCTCCGGCAGGCGATTCAGTTCCTCGTGGAGGATAATCTGCTGCTCGGGCTCGAGGCCCGGGGCAACCGGCTTTGCAGCCACCATGTCTACCCCCCGTGCTTCGTGGGCCCGCTGGCGAGCGCCGTTCGCCCGAGCGCGCACCGCCACCCGGTAGGCCACCCCATAGAGCCAGTTGCCCAGCAAGGACGCATTGCGAATCGAAGAAGCCCGGCTCACCAGCACCAGAAACGTGGCCTGGAAAGCGTCTTCGACGTCGTGCGTGTCACGCAGTAAGTCGCCGCAGACGCGCAGCACCATCGGACCATGGCGCTGGACCAGGGTCTGGAAGGCGGCTTCGGCCTGTTCCGTCACAAACTGCTGAAGCAGGCCAGCGTCGGGGCAGTCCTCGTTTGCGCGCGCTGCCGCGGTCGAGCGTAGGTGCCTCAGAAAGTCGGTCACCGGTCCGGCGGTCATCTGCTCAAGACTCCCTATTTCGGCGATCTCTTCTTAATTACTGCACGCACCAAGCAAACGGATACAACTTTTTTGCGTTTGCCGGAAAAAATTCCGTATCCAAGCGGCCCCGGCGTGCAGTAATTGATTGGAATGCGTTACAAACTCCGACGACTGAGGTGACTGATGTCGCTGCTATTGACATGCTGGTTGCTGCTGCTCGGCACCGCTGCTTCCGCTCCTGCCCGGGCAGAGGATGATCCCCTGCCCGAAGGCGCCATCGCCCGCTTGGGCAAGGTGCGCTACCCCCACGTGGGCCGCGTGACTTCGATTGCTTTTTCACCCGATGGCAACACCCTGGTCGCTGCTGCCTGGGACGGGTCGATCTGGTTCTGGGACCTCAAAACAAGGCAAGAGATCCGGCACCATGCAGGCCCGCCGGCCTTGATCAAGAGAATCTTGTCCCCCGACGGCAGGTTCTTTGCCTCAGCCAGCAAGGATGGGATCATCCATGTCCACGACACGGTCACGCGAAGAGAATCTCTACGACTGCCAGGGGAACCTGCTCCGACCTGCTCCCTGGCCTTCTCCCAGGATAGCAAATCACTAGCTTCCCATGGCGCGAGAGAACCCTTGCATATCTGGAACGTTTCGACCGGGCAAGAAATGAGACAAATCCCCATCCCGCGCAACCAAGGGTCCGGGCCTCCTTTCTCTCTGGGCCGAAAGCTGCTGGCCTACGTCCGCGACAGGGACACTATCACGTTGTTCGACATGGACACAGGTAAGAATGTGCACCAGTTGACCAAGCGGTACAGCTCCCCGACCGACTTCGCTTTTTCTCCCAACGGGAAGATTTTAGCCACGGTGGGCTATCACAAAGGGATTCATTTGTGGGACCTTACGACCGGCCGTGAATTGCCGGGACTGGAAGCGGAAGCCATGAGCCTGGGCGTGGTGTTCGCTTCCGATGGCAGATCGGTTGCCACGGTCGGCGGGGAGAACGAGATACTGGTGTGGGAGCTTAAGACGCGTCAAGAGCGTTGCCGGTTTCGCTCTCCGGACAAGAACCCTGGTGTGCTGGTTTATTCCCCGGATGGATCTCTACTCGCTCAGGGAAGCGATGATACGACGGTGATTCTCTGGGACGTCACCGGCGGCAGCCTGTTGAAGGGCCGAGCCAAAGAGTCGCCTCCCAGCGCGGCGCAGATGCAGTCGCTCTGGAAGGATTTGGCGCAGGCGGAAGCTGGCAATGCCTACCAGGCGATGGCTACCCTGATCGCAGCGCCCGTCTCAAGCGTGCCGTACTTGGAGACGCATTTGCCGTCGACGAGTTCTGCTTCCTCTGAGCAGATCAGCCGCTGGGCCGCTGACCTCGATAATTCCCGTTTTGCATCTCGCAAGGAAGCGATGCAAGAGCTAGAGAAGCTTGGCGACTTCGCCGAACCCGTGCTGCGCCCGCTGCTGCAGGGCAAACTCAGCTTGGAGAAACGCCAGCGGGTAGAAGAATTGCTGAATAAACTGGAGGCTAGCCCAGAGCGGTTGCGGACATTGCGCGCCATTGAAGTGTTGGAGCGCATCGGCACTCCATCGGCCCTGCGCGTTTTGCACAAGCTGGCAAGCAGGAAACCGGCAAACAGCATGGCAGCGGAGGCGCAGGCCTCTCTGTCAAGGAAGCGATAGCGCGAGCCCCAAGGGCCAGGGCTTCCAAGGTGCGCAGCTGTCTCGTTAAACTATTGCCTTCCAGGATTTACGAAGAGTCCTTTGGGAGGCGACACGGATGTTACCC
>Ga0209517_10001372_pt1 | contig 37216 bp, 36 predicted proteins | sample PeaSoiMetSII2010_FD_187695 | JGI IMG/M metagenome (GOLD analysis project Ga0209517, IMG submission 187695) | Peat soil microbial communities from Weissenstadt, Germany - SII-2010 (SPAdes) (version 2) | ecosystem: Environmental > Terrestrial > Soil > Wetlands > Peat | place: Germany... | reverse complement strand
CCGGCTTCTGGACCACGATGCATGAATCGCGCGCGGACCTCACCATGCTGCTCGGTTGCATCTATCTCCTGATCGTCGGCGCGGGAAAGTGGTCGCTCGACGCTCGCCTGGCGCGATAGGCGCGCATCCCCAAGAATGATGGATTGCCTGTGAGATTTCCCGATCACGCCCAAAGGCGTTCTTTTCCCGTGCTGATTTATCGTGTGTTGTCTTTTCGCGTGTTGCTGTCTCGTCTCTTGCTGGTTTGGGCGGTGCTTGCCGCTTGCGCGCTCGCCACGCTAGCGTCGCACGCGCGCGCGGAAGGCAACTATCCGAACCACGCGGTTCGCATCGTCGTGCCGTTCGCCGCCGGTGGCGTCGCCGACACCACCGCGCGCATTGTCGCGGAAAAACTTTCCGACAAGCTCGGCCAGCGCTTCTACATCGAGAACCAGCCCGGCGCCGGCGGGATTACCGCGGCACGGACGGTGATCTCGGCTGCGCCCGACGGCTACACGCTGGTGATGCTGACCAATGGAACCGCGGTCAGCGTATCGCTGTTCGAGAAGCTGCCGTTCGATCCGCTTCGCGATTTTGTGCCGGTTTCGAGCCTCGGATTTTTCGATTTCATCTTCTGCACCTCGGCTGCTTCCGAGTTCAGGACGCTCGCCGACTTCATCGCCGCCGCCAGGGCCAAGCCCGGCGGGCTCAATGTCGGCACTATCAATATCGGCAGCACGCAGAACCTGTCGGCGGAGCTGTTCAAGACCGCGGCCAATATCGACTTCACCATCGTCCCCTACCGTGGCACGCCCGAGGTCGAGGTATCGCTGCTGCAAGGCAATCTTTCGCTGATGATCGACAGCTACGCGGCGATGAAGGGCAACATCGCCGACGGCAAGTTCCGCGCGCTGGCCTCCTCCGGCGCGGTGCGCTCCGAAAGCACGCCCGATCTTGCAACCGTACAGGAAAGCGGCGTCACCAATTACGACGTCGTGTCCTGGAACGCGCTGTTTGCGCCCGCCCGCACGCCGGGCGAGATCATCAAGACGCTCAATGCCGCGCTAAAGGACATACTTGCAGATGCCGAGATCAAAAAGCGGCTGCTTGCGCTTGGCATCGAGGCCAAAGCGGGCACGCCTGAGGACATAGCAGAGCGGCTCAAATCCGACATCAACAAGTGGCGGCAAGTGATCGAGAAGGTTAAAATTCCAAAACAGTAGAGCTTTGCCTTCGGGACGCCCTTGGATCCAGATACGAAAGACCCGCTCCCATGACCGCGCCGTCAACCAACCCCAAACAGTGGAACATCGGCCTTGTCGGTTACGGCGAAGTCGGCCGCATCCTCGCCGAGGATCTGCGCAAGCAGGATGTCAGGGTTGCCGCCTATGACATCAAGCTTCGCAGCGATCAGGCCGGCCAGCCCTTGCGCGAACACGCAAGAGACCACGGCGTCGCGCTGAGCGCTTCCCACGCCGATCTCGCCGCGCAAGCCGATTTCATTGTTTCCGCCGTCACCGCAAGCCAGGCCGTGCCGGTGGCGCAGGCATGTGCGGGCGCGGTGAAACAAGGCGCCTGGTTCCTCGACTTCAATTCGGCCTCCCCCGGCGCCAAGCAGCGCGCCGCTCACCTGGTCGACGGCGGCGGCGGCCGCTATGTCGAGGGTGCCGTGATGACGTCGATTCCGCCCTATCGCATCAAGGTGCCGTTGCTGCTCGGAGGTAGCGGCGCAAGCGAACTCGCGCCGCTGCTGGTGGAACTCGGTTTCGCCGCCAGGGTTGCGAGCGAGAAGCTCGGCGTCGCCTCGGCGGTCAAGATGTGCCGCAGCGTGATGATCAAGGGTCTTGAAGCCATGGTCATCGAGAGCTTCACCACCGCGCGCGCCTATGGCGTCGAGGACGCGGTGCTGGCCTCGCTGAAGGAAACATTCCCCGGCATCGATTGGGAAAAGCAGGGCGCTTATTTCTTCCAGCGCGTGATCGAGCATGGAAGGCGCCGCAGCGAAGAGGTCCGTGAGGTCGCCGAGACCGTGCGCGAGATCGGTCTCGAGCCGTGGTCGGCGCAGGGCACGGCCGAACGCCAGGCGTGGGTCGCCGACCTCGCCGACGAAGGCCTGTTCGGCGAGCGGTGCGCCAAGAACTTTGCGCGCAGCCCCGACTGGCGTACCGAAGCCGACCGCATCCTCGGAAGCATCGCTGCAAAGAATAAGAAACAAGAGAAGTGATTGACTACCGTGCGCGCACCGCAGGCGCGCCTCACAGATATTTGACGACCTTACACGCAATTGATCGCGCGCCGTTGCTTCGCACCGTGACTTTGATCACTCTGAGAAGGGCCCGATGACCGAGCGGATTACACGTCAGGATGATGCGTCGGGTCTCAATGCAACGTTTCGAAGCTGACTTCATCCGTATCATCGAGCTGCGACATAAATGCATAGAGCCGGCCAAGCTCCTCTTCCAGGTGCTCATTGACCAGCATCAGTGCCTCAAGCGCCCCGCGCATGTTCCCGTCACATGACGCGATGATTTTTTCGATAGCAACTTCAGTCCTCTTGCACGCCATGTGTACTCCCCTACCTACTCAACGACTAACTTACCGCTTGCCCATATCCCGCAGGGATTGGGGCAAAATTCAGCGTCCGAAGCGGACATTTGGTGGCGGGGTGATTTTTCAACAGGCTTTGTTAAGCGGCTACTGCAAGAGCGCGCGGGCTGACCACATACTCTTTTAGGACCGTATCCTTGGCGTCGACTTCAACCAAAGATACGTCATAGGTCCAGAGATCAGCGAGATGTTGCAGGACGCGCCTTGCGTCCGTCTCGTTGAGCTGGGCGCCCTTCACCACGACGTGACGCAGCATCAGCCGGCGGTCGCCGGCCAGATCGACATCGACGACCTCGATGTTGGGATCGATATATCCGACGTCGTATTGCCGTGCGAGTTCGCGGCGAATTCGCCGGTAGCCGCGCGCGTCGTGGATCGCATCGACCTTGATGCCGGCGGCCTCCGCCGGATCGTCATGCAGATGAAACATCCGCCAGCTTCGCATCAAACGCGGACTTAAGAACTGGCTGATGAAACTTTCATCGCGGTAATTGGCCCAGACCGCACGCAGCACCTCCATGACGTCACCCTTTCCGGCGATGTCGGGAAACCACTCGCGGTCCTCGTCGTCGGGATCGGTCACGATCCGCTCGATATCCTGCATCATCGCAAAGCCGAGCGCGTAAGGATTGAAGTCCGAGAAACGCTGATCGTCGAACTCGGGCTGGAACACGACATTGGTGTGCGACTGCAGGAATTCCAGGAAATTGCCGTCGGACAACCGGCCCTGCTGATGCAGCCGGTTCATGATCCGGTAATGCACGTAAGTGGCGGTGCCCTCGTTCATGACTTTGGTCTGGCTCTGCGGATAGAAATACTGCGCGATGTGCCGCACGATCCGAAGCAACTCGCGCTGCCAGGGCTGCAGCCGCGGCGCCACTTTCTCTAGGAAATAAAGGATATTCTCCTGCGGCAACCCCAAGAGCTTGCGCCGCCGCTCCGAGTTCAAGAGTTCGGCGCTCTTCACCGGTCCGGTCGGAACTGTCCGCCACAAATCGTTGAACACGCGCTGCTCATGCGCGCGGCGTTCCTCGGCGCGCCTTTCTTCGGCGCGAAGATCGAGGTTCTTCTTGCCTGGATAGCGATCGATCCCGTGCGACATCAGGGCATGCGCCGCGTCCAGCGTGAATTCGACCGCAAGTCGCCCGTGACGCTCCTCGCATTGCGCCACATAGCTCTTGGCGAAGTCGAGATAATCGAGGATTCCTTCCGCGTCGGTCCATTGCCGGAACAGATAATTGTTCTTGAAGAAATGATTGTGGCCGAAGGCCGCGTGCGCGATCACCAGCGTCTGCATGGTCGCGGTGTTTTCTTCCATCAGATAGGAAATGCAGGGCGAGGAGTTGATCACGATCTCATAGGCGAGGCCCTTCAGGCCCTTGCGGTAGAACGCCTCGTGATGGGCGAAATGCTTGCCGAACGACCAGTGCTTGTAGAACAGCGGCATGCCGGCCGAGGAATAGGCATCCAGCATCTGCTCGGCGGTGATGATCTCGATCTGGTTCGGATAGGTATCGAGCCCGAGTTCGGTGCGCGCGATCTCCTCGCAGGCGTCGTGGATGCGTTGCAGCTTCGGGAAATCCCAGTCCGCTCCCTCAAACAGGCGTTCGGCTGACGCGGTCATGGCGCGGCTTTCTCCTGGTTGTTCCGACGCTGGAACAAGTCATGAAACACCGGGAAAATCTGGCTGCGCTCGTTGACCTTGCGCATCGACAAGGGGGCGCCGTCGGCACGCAAGCGCTGGTACAGGGTCCACAACGAGGAATCCGGCATCTCGAAGGTGCTGCCATTGGCCTCGCCGACTTCGAGATAGGCAAAGAACTGGCTCACGGGAAGGATCATGTCGGTGAGCAGCCGGCCGGTGAGCGCGCTGTCGGCGATCGAATTGTCGCCGTCGGAGGCTTGCGCCGCGTAGATGTTCCAGTCGGAGGGGCGGAAGCGCGACTGGACGATGTCGTGCATCGCCTGCAGCGCGCTCGAAACCATGGTGCCGCCCGACGCTGGCCCGTGGAAGAAGGTGTCTTCGTCGACCTCCTCGGCGCGATCGGTATGGCGAATGAAGACGATCTCGACATGCCGGTAGCGCCGGGTGAGGAACACGTAGAGCAGCATGTAGAAGCGCTTGGCGAGATCCTTCATGTGTTCGGACATCGAGCCGGACACGTCCATCAGACAGAACATGACGGCCTGGGCAACCGGTTTCGGCACGGTCTCGAACCGGCGGAAGCGGATGTCGATCGGATCGATGAAGGGAATGCGCCTGACCTTGGCCTTCAGGGCCTCGATCTGGGCCAGAAGCTCGGCGCGGCGCGTCTCGTCCTCGCAGGCCTCAAGCTCCGCCTCAAGCTGGGCGATCGTCTCCGGCCGCGGCCGCCGCAATGCGACGCGACGCGCCAACGCCAATTGCACGGTGCGGCTTACCGAAATATTCGCGGGCGAGCCGGAGGTCGAATAGCCCGCGCGCTGAAGCCCTTCGCTTTCGGCTTCGGCAAGCTTGCGCTTGGCGAGATCCGGCAGTTCGAGGTCGTCGAGGAACAGGTCGACAAACTCGTCGCGGGACAGAACAAAACGGAAGTCGTCCTCGCTGTCGCCCTCGCCGGGGGCGGAAGCCTTGCCGCGGCCCTCGCCCGAACGGGGAAGAATGTCGCCTTCGACGAACTTCTTGTTTCCGGGAAGCACCCTGTCACGCGTGCCGCCTTCCCGGCGAAAGCGAGGTTCATGCATCCCGTCAAGCGGGATGCTGACCTCGCCACCCTCCAGGACATCCTTGATGTCGCGGCCCTCGGAGGTTTTCTTGACAGCGCCTTGAACCAGCGCCTTGGCCCGGCGCAGGAAACGTTGGCGGTTTTCCAGGCTCTTGCTGCCCGGATTCAGACGCCGATCGACAATGAACATTGCCACTGTTGCATCCGCCTCAGCCGGCTTGTTTCACCCGCATGTACCATTCGACGAGCCTTCGCACCTGGCGCTCGGTGTAACCGCGCTCCACCATTCGCGAAACAAACTCGCCGTGCTTCTTCTCGGTATCGCCGTCCTTCTTGGAACCGAACGAGATCACCGGAAGCAGATCCTCTACTTGCGAGAATATACGCTTCTCGATGACTTCGCGGATTTTTTCGTAGGAGGTCCAGGACGGATTTTTGCCGCCGTTCTGTGCCCGTGAGCGCAGCGAGAACTTGACGACCTCGTTGCGGAAGTCCTTCGGGTTGGCGATCCCCGCCGGCTTCTCGATCTTGGTGAGCTCCTGGTTGAGGAGTTCGCGGTTGAGCATCTGACCGGTGTCGGGATCCTTGAAGTCCTGATCCTCGATCCAGGCATCGGCGTAATCGACGTAGCGATCGAACAGGTTCTGTCCGTAATCTGAGTAGGATTCCAGGTACGCCTTCTGGATCTCGTTGCCGATGAACTCCGCATAGCGCGGCACGAGCTCGGCCTTGATGAATTCGAGATAACGCTTCTCGACTTCCTCCGGCAATTGCTCGCGCCGGATCGCCTGCTCGAGCACATACATCAGGTGCACGGGGTCGGCGCCGAGCTCAGCGGTGTCGTGGTTGAAGGTTGCAGCCAGAACCTTGAACGCAAAGCGCGTCGAAACGCCGTCCATGCCTTCGTCGACGCCGGCGGCATCCTTGTATTCCTGGACGGATCTCGCCTTGGGATCGCTCTCCTTAAGGCTTTCGCCGTCATAGACCCGCATCTTCGCAAACAGCGTCGAATTCTCGTGCTTGCGCAGGCGCGACATCACCGAGAAGCGCGCCAACGTCTCCAGCGTTGCCGGCGCGCACGGCTCGGAGGCGAGCTCGGAGCCCGAGATGAGCTTCTCGTAGATCTTTTGCTCCTCCGCAACCCGCAGGCAGTAAGGCACCTTGATGACGCAGATGCGGTCGATAAAGGCTTCGTTGTTCTTGTTGGACTTGAAGCTCTGCCATTCGGCTTCGTTGGAATGCGCCAGGACGATGCCGGTGAACGGTATAGCTCCGATGTTCTCGGTGCCGATATAGTTGCCCTCCTGCGTCGCGGTCAAAAGCGGGTGCAGCATCTTGATCGGCGCCTTGAACATCTCGACGAATTCGAGAATGCCCTGGTTGGCGCGATTGAGACCGCCGGAGTAGCTGTAGGCATCGGGATCGTTCTGGGCAAAAGTTTCCAGCTTGCGGATGTCAACCTTGCCTACCAGCGAGGAGATGTCCTGGTTGTTCTCGTCGCCCGGTTCGGTCTTGGCAATCGCGATCTGCCGCAACCGCGAAGGCTGGATCTTGGCAACGCGGAAGCGGGAGATATCGCCGCCGAAGGCTTCCAGCCGCTTGTAGCACCACGGGCTCATCAGTCCGCTCAGCCGGCGGCGCGGAATGCCGTACTTCTCCTCGATCATCGGGCCGAGCTGTTCCGGATCGAACAGGCCGAGCGGCGACTCGAACACCGGACTGAGTTCATCGCCGGCCTTGAGCACGTAGATCGGGTGAACCTCCATCAGCGACTTCAGCCGCTCGGCGAGCGATGACTTGCCGCCGCCGACCGGGCCCAGCAGATAAAGTATCTGCTTGCGCTCCTCGAGCCCTTGCGCTGCGTGCCGGAAGAAGCCGACGATGCGCTCGATGGTTTCCTCCATGCCGTGGAATCCCGTGAAGGCGGGATATGCGCGCATGGTCCGGTTCAAAAAAATACGGCCAAGGCGGGGGTCCTTGGCCGTGTCAATCATCTGGGGCTCACCGATCGCCGCTAGTAGTCGTTCGGCCGCATTCGCATATCGCATCGGATCGTCTCGACACGATTCCAGATATTCCGACATCGACATATCGGTTTCGCTCCGCGCCTCGAACGACCGGGCGAAAGCATTGAACAGAGAATCGTTATACATTGATCCCGCTCCTCATATGGTTTGCTGCACCGCTGGAACGCGCGTCATTACTTCCACGTCGTCGAAGCGTTGCCTGTACCCGGCCCGCGAATCAGCAACAGCACATGAAGCCATTGGACACGCGACCGACTCCATGGGGCAATGCAATACTTGTGCTAGACGATCCGACATGGCCAAAAAGTCATATGATTTCTACGATATGTCACCATCTCGCAACATCCGGGCCATTACTGCCATTCGGCACCGTGCGCGAATTAATATTTTGTTAACTTGTGGCTTCGCAGAGTTCCAACGGAAAGGTTGGGCGCGGAAGGAAGCCATATCGGGGCATTTGGCCTCACAAGCGCGGCATCGGCGCGGCGCAGTGACGCGGCCGCGGAACGGAGTCCATCGCCACCGCAGACTTTAGTATTGCGGCCGGGCGGGCCTTTGCGCGTTGCAGACGCTCGGCCCGTTCATCTTCGCAAAAGCATCAGCAGCGTAGCTCTGCGAGTGCTGACAAATGCCGGCCGGCTCCATTGATCACTCCGTCGTCGCGCACCAGAAGGGTTGCCGGCATCTCCAGCCTGAGGACTCCTCGTCGTCCTGAGATTGGTCGCGCAAGTTCGAACGACGTTGGCCACTACGGTGCTCACCGCGACAACGACGCCGACATTTCGCTCGATCAGTTCGCGCGCCGGCGGCGCGAGCCGTGCCGGATCGTCATCCGCAAACCGTGAGATCATTTCCACCTGCTCCGGCAGCCGAGCGCCGGCCATGCGCCGTCCTTGGAGCAACGCACCGAAGCGCGTGGCGGCGGCCATGCTCGGGCCAGGCGTGCGGGAGCCGACTTTCGGCTGATTGTGCGCTGTGTCACACTATAACTGCCAGCTTTTTAGCAGGTTTGGCTGGTTGAATATCTTTGCGCCCTACGGTCGCTTGGGTAAGCTATCCCTCAGGGAAATGGGGCCGCCAGACGAAGGCAGGGGGCGATGTCAGGAACCTGTCCTTCACCGCCGGCGGCATGACCTATCCGGAGGCCCAAAATGCCGCGATGGGGCGCTGCAATGCCGACGAGCGATCGCAAGGAAGGTGCCAGCCCCGCACCGCCGCCTGCGCCGACGGCCGATAGGACCGGTCTTCCCTAAAACCCGCTGAATTGGGCACGAGGCCCGACCGGCTGCCGAACAGGGCTTTCGGGGGGTATAAGTTGATCGTTGGCAGCGAGACCGGTACTAACGGGCTCAAATTGTGGCTGCCCGGCCTCGATTTTCGGAAAAAGGCCGGGGAGATGCGGCGATGACCGGCAATTTTGCGCGGGGGATTGCGATGACTTTCAGTGCAGACATTTCGACGACGCTCAACCGCATTCTCGACACGGCCGCGGACAATTTGAGGGTCGCAAAGATCCTGATCCAGCTTGGTCTTGACCCCAACAACGTCACCTACGACGCAATCTTCAATCGTTTCTTGGAAATCTTTCTGCACAACATCACGCTCGCCAACCTGTTCGCGCTGATCGGCTCGGTCTTCTTCGTCGCCACCTTGCTGACGCAGACCATGGTTCCCTTACGGGTTGCGAACATGATCGGCTGCTTATTCTTCGCGGCCTACGGCGCGCTCGCCGGAGCCATGACGACCCTTCTCCTGTATCTCTTGATGGTCCCCATCAATGCCTATCGCCTCCGCCAAATGCTCAATCTCGTGAAGATGGCGCGCGGCGCGACGCAGGGCGACACGTCGATGGAATGGCTGAAGCCGTTCATGACCGAGCGCAAATATCGCAAGGGCGACGTGGTGGTCAAAAAGGACGATGTCGCCGACGAGATGTTCTTGACCGTCACCGGAAAATTCCTGGTCAAGGAAATCAATGTCGAACTGCCGCCGGGAAAACTGATGGGCGAACTCGGCTTCCTGTCACCCGATAACCGGCGCACCGCCACCGTCACCTGCCTCGAGGACGGCCACGTCCTGACCATCACCTACGAGAAGCTGCTCGAGATCTACTTCCAGAATCCGCAGTTCGGCTATTATTTCCTGGTGCTGACGAGCCAGCGCCTTCTGGAGAACAACGCGCGGCTCCAAAGCGAAATCGCGCAGAACAAGATCGCGCTCCAGGCCGCGGCCGCGGGCGTGCAGAGATAGGCGGCGCAACGCCGGCGCCGCCAACTCCCCCGGCCGCTGTCATTTACGGAGCGACCTGGCGCCATTTGAGCGATCTCGGCAAGCCCCGGCCGCTTGCGGCCTTAGCGGCGGCAAGGCGCGCCACCTGCGGTGGCGGAAGAATCGACAATTCCACGCGCGGTATTGATTCATTGCGCCCCCGTGACGATTATCATGCACCTGGAACCGCTCCGCTCGCGCAAGGCGGACCGAGAGCTTTCACACTGGCGGACCATGCCTCCCGAGCAACCCCTCGAACTCCTTCACCGCTATCCGCTGTTCCGGACCACCGATCCGGATCAGTTGATCCACGGGCATCTTGGTCCCTATGGCGCGCTCAGAGGCGAGGTCGGAAATCGCGACGGCTTTGCGGCCTGGGGCAATCTGCTTTTGCTTCCGAGCATTGCGCTCGGTTTCGGCGGCAGCACGGTCGCCACCAGCGTGGAATATTCGGAAGTTCCGCAATACCGCTTCCAGGTCGCCCGCCGCGGCGCTGCCGAGATTTCGGTGGGCGGCGTTGCGACCACCATCGACAGGGATCACGCCAGCATCATCTCGCCGGGCTACCTGCACCGCATCGCCTGTAGCGACGACCACGACCGGCTCTCGCTCGCCCTCAATGCGAGAGCCGTCGAGCGGACGGCCATGTTGCTGCTCGGCGTGAAGCCGAAGATCCCGCTTGCGTTCGATATCGCCACGGATCTGCGAAACCCTCACGCGCGGTACCTGCAGGATTTGCTCGGCTTTCTCGCCAGGCAATTCGATTCAGACGCGGCATCGCTGCCGCCGCTTGTCGTCCGCGAACTGGAGCAGGCCGTTATTGTCGCTTTCCTGCGCGCCAACCGGAATTCGCTCAGCCACCTCCTGGAAAGCGACGGCCGCGAGGCGGCGCTCTACGAGATCCATCGCGCCGAACAATATATCGAAGCCAATTGGGACAAGGCGATTACCATCGACCAACTGGTCGCGGTGACCAACGTCAGCGCGCGCGCCTTGTTCAAGTCCTTCCGCAAATTTCGCGGCTATTCGCCGATGGGCTTTGCCAAGAGCGTCCGGCTGCGGCACGCGCGGCGGATGTTGGCGAATATCCCCGGCCTGTCGGTGACGGACGTGGCCTTCCGGTGCGGGTTCGGAAATCTCGGGCATTTCTCCAAGGACTATCGCGAAGCCTTTGACGAACTGCCGTCCCAAACCCAGAGCCGCGCCTGGCAGAGCTAGGGCCCGCGCGTTGCCGGTTGCGCGATTTTGTCCTAGCTTCGCCGGCAACCACCACGGGGAGGATTTGCCGATGGACGTCGTTCCGTTGGGTCCGGGTTTTGGCGCCGAGCTGCGCGGCGTGACGCTATCCGATGTCGCCGCGGACGATGCCGCCTATGCGGCGGCGCGCGCGGCCTTCGAAGCGCATTCCGTCCTGGTGTTTCGCGATCAGGAAGTCACCGACGAAATCCAGCTCGCCTTTTCGCGCCGCTTCGGGCCGCCGGAGGTGACCAAGGTCGGCTCGCAGGGAACGGGTTCGCATTTCGTGATCCTGAGCACCATCGGCCCTGACGGCAAGGTGGTGCCGCCGGATCACCGGCTTTCGCTTCGCAGCAAGGCCAACCAGCTCTGGCATACCGACTCCTCGTTCAAGCGCGTGCCTGCGCTCACCTCGATCCTTTCGGCGCGCATCATCCCCGCGCATGGCGGGGAGACGGAATATGTCTCGACCCGCCTTGCCTTCGAGCGGCTCGATCCCGCCTTGCGCTCGAGGCTCGAAAATTCCTTTGCCTGGCACGACTACGCCCATTCGCGGAGCCAGATCGCGCCCGACCTTGCAAGCGCCGAGGAGCGCGCGGCGCTGCCGCCGCAATGCTGGCGCATGGTGTGGAAGAATCCCGTCAACGGCCGCGGCGCGATCTACCTTGCTTCTCATGCCTACGCGGTCGAGGGCATGGAGGGCGCCGCCGGCAAGAAGCTGATCGACGAGATGATGGCATTCGCGACCGCGCCGGGTGTGAGCTATGCGCACCAGTGGCGCAAGGGCGACGTCGTGATGTGGGACAACCGCGCGACCATGCATCGCGGCCGGCCGTGGCCCTCGCACGAGGCGCGGTTGATGATACGCACCACGATCTCGGCAACCGAAGCGGACGGCGTCGAAACAATGCGCCGGCCATCGTCGCAGGCGGCCGAATGATGGGACCGCCGTTTTCGGCGATGCCTTTGTCATCCGGCCGAATTCGATAGCGACGGCATATCAGGGTACCGCACACCGCGGCCACGCGCGCGGAATTAGCGAAAAATTTCCGCTTTTTGTTTTCTTTATCGAAACAGCACTGCGCCAAACTCGTCTCGAATGCGAGCGGATAGCCCAACGGTGTCCGCGTTCGAAGCCGTAGACTTTTTTCCCTTTACGGAGGGTGCCATGCATTTTGTAGCCGGAGCATTGGCCGTGCTGTCGGGCCTGTTTTACGCCGCCGACCATCATGAGATCGGCTCGCTTGGCGATACGATGTGCCGATATGGCGGGGTGTTCTGCGACAATCCATCCTACGTCTTTGTCGCCGCCGTTCTCGCCGCGCTGTGGGGCACGTTCGTCAGCGTGCGCTGAGCGCCTACGCGCCTGACGCTTCCTCTCGTGGAGGTCAATTACGCGCGGCGGCGATGGTTCCGAGAGCGCGTGGGTGTGAGTGAATCCGGCCCAATCGCATTGGTCGGCGTCGGGCGATCGGTGATCCGCTCGCCGAACAGGCTTCCGATCAGTTCCACCACGGTGCGCGCGGTGCGCCCGCGCTCGTCGAGGAATGGATTGAGTTCCACGATATCGACCGACTGCACCACTCCGGAATCGTGCAGCATCTCCATCACCAGATGCGCCTCGCGATAGGTCGCGCCGCCCGGCACCGTGGTGCCCACGCCCGGAGCCACACTGGGATCGAGAAAATCGACGTCGAAGCTCAAGTGCAGCACGCCATGGCTCGCCTTCACCCGGTCGATGACGCGGCGGATCAGCACCCCTACCCCGAATTCGTCGATCTGGCGCATGTCGGCAACGCTGATGCGGCGATGGCGCAGCAGATCCTTCTCCAATTTGTCGATCGAGCGCGTGCCGAACAGTTCGAGCCGGCTGGAATCGATCGATGCGCGCGGCTCCTTCCCCAACAGGCCATCGAGCCCGGGCTCGCCGCAGAGAAACGCCGCCGACATGCCGTGCATGTTGCCGGTGATCGTCGTGGTCGGCGTGTTGTAGTCGGCATGGGCGTCCAGCCACATCACGAAAAGCTCGCGGCCGGTTTCGCGGCAATGACGCGCAACCCCGTTCACCGAGCCCATCGACAGCGAGTGATCTCCCCCGATAAAGATCGGGATGACGCCGGAATGCGCGATCTCATAGGCGCGCGCGCTCAACGCGCCGACCCAGCGCTGAATTTCGCGGTAGTGCCTGGCGTTGTCGGGAAGGGCATCGTCGAGATCGGCGACGCCGGCAACCGAAAGATCGCCGTAATCATTCACCGCAAAACCCAACCCCTCAAGCAGGGTCAAGAGACCGGCTGTGCGCAGCGCCGCCGGACCCATCAGCGTGCCGCGCTGCGACGCGCCGATCTCGATGCCGGCGCCGAGCACAGCGATCTGTTTCGGAAGCTCCGATCTTGCAATCTCGTTCACGGGCAAGACCCCTTTAGTGCCCCGATCCTTGTGCAACGATTCCCGAAGAAGACCGCGTGAAATTTTTGGCGCGCCGCACAAAAAAAGCCCCGGACGATGCCGGGACTTTCAGTCTTTCCAAGGGTCGGGAGAACCCATGCCGGAACAAGTCGTCCGACTCGCCTACCGGCGAGAGTTTAAAGATGCAGTTGAGTCGACTCGCTGTATATGAGAAATGCGCGGAGGCGGTGCGGTTACCGGCAGATTTTGCCAGGGTGTTGCAGAATAGGCGCTACCGGGAATCAGCCCGATTGGTCAAAGATGGTGCCCTTTTCAGGCGGAAAAACAGCTCTTGCGAGCAACACGGAAGTATGCTTTCCGCGGCGCCGCGCGCGTTCGGCGGCAGCAAAAAATTGACTATCTTTCGTCGATCCCGGGAAATTTCCCCGCCGATCGGGGTGTCATCAACGAAACCACCGGTTACATCGGCTGGTACTTGGAGTAGGACGATCCGATGGACGAACACCGGATTGCAAGCAGACAGCGGGTTCTGAAGCGCGGGAGCATCGAGTTCGGCGGCGGCGCGATCGATTGCATGGTTCGCAACATCTCCGCCACTGGTGCTGCGCTCGACGTCGCGAGCCAGCTCGGAATCCCGGCACAGTTCACGCTCGTGACCGACGGCAATCATCTGCCCTGCCGCGTCGTCTGGCGCAAAGAAAAGCGCATCGGCGTCGCGTTCGAAAAGCCGTAACGCGTTCCTTCGCAAGATCTGAACAGATTGGGGCGGCACGCCGCCCGCGGTTCATCGACATTAGCGATACGGCAGGGCGCGAATCAGCCGATAGTGGCAGCCTGCAATCTGCCGCATCGAACCTTCGCAAGCCGTGAGCGCAGTGAAAGAGAACGCGTCCCCCTCAAACAGCTGGGCTCCCCGGCTGGCACAGGAAGCACGACTGCGCGAGCTCGACGATCTGCTCGCGCGCCCGCGTAACGGCGATGAGACCATCGCAACCGAAATCGAGCGCGCGGCCCTGCTCGGCGCGCTGGACCGCCGGCAGGACGCGCAGCTTTCCTTTATCGACATATTGCACCGCCGGCCGACCAACTTCAGCGCGCTCAACGAATTCGGAGCGCTGCTCGCAGGCCAGGGCGCGATCGACGCCGCCTGCCGCGTCTATGCGGAGGCGATCCTGCACCATCCCGGCAATCCGATGGGGCATGTGAACCTCGCCAATCTCCTGCTCCGCGCCAACAAGCATGAAGAGGCACGCGCCCATTACGAGGCGGCTCTGAAGGCCGATCCGGAGCACGCGGGCGCGCATCAGGGGTTGGGCGCGGTTTTGGCCGACAAGGGCGACCGCGATCGCGCGCGAGAGCATTTTCGCAAGGGCTTTCGCGGTCACGCGATCTCGACGCTACCCTATCGCGGCAGCACGCCGCCGGTGCCGCTGTTGCAACTGGTGTCTTCCGGCGGCGGCAACATTCCAACCGCCCCGTTCCTCGACGATTGCATCTTCTCGACCTCGGTCATCGTCACCGACTATCTCGATCCCTCTCTCCCGTTGCCGCCGCACCGGCTCATCTTCAACGCAATTGGCGATGGCGATCTCTGCGAGGAAGCGCTCGAGGCCGCCATTCGATTGATCCGGCGGAGCGGTGCCCCCGTCATCAACGATCCGCGCGCGGTGAAGAACACCGGGCGCATCAGCAATGCCGCGCGGCTCGCCGCCTTGCCCGGCGTGGTGACGGCGAAAACCATTTCGATCGCCCGCGACGTTCTCGCCGGCCCCGATGGCGCCGCTTCGGTCGCGGCGAACGGGTTTACCTTCCCGCTGCTGTTGCGTTCGCCCGGCTACCACACCGGGCGCAATTTCATCCTGGTCGAGAAGCAGACCGAACTGGCCGATGCGGCAGCCGGCCTGCCGGGAGACGATCTATTGGCAATCGAATATCTCGACGCCCGCGGCAAGGACGGCAGCGCGCGCAAATACCGCGTGATGATGATCGACGGCAAAATCCACCCGCTGCATCTGGCGATCTCCCGAAACTGGAAGGTGCATTATTTCACCTCCGACATGGCCGACCAGCCGGACCATCGCGAGGAGGAAGCCGGATTTCTGGCCGATATGCCGGCGGTGCTCGGCGACAAGGCGATGGCCGCGCTCACGGCAATCCGCGACGCGCTGGGCCTCGACTATGCCGGCGTCGATTTTGGATTGAGCCCCACAGGCGATCTGTTGCTGTTCGAGGCCAACGCGACCATGGTGATCGCCGCCCCCGACCCCGACCCGCGCTGGGCCTATCGGCGCAAGGCCATCACCTCCGTTATCGACGCCGTGGTAGCGATGATCAGGGAACGGGCGGAAGGCGCGGCCCGCGCCAATGTTGCAGAGCAATAACTATCCAAAAATTAATTCGCCCCCGGCATGAGCCCAAGTCGCGGCTTGCGCGTTTAAACACCATCTCTTGAGTAGGATTTGATCAGGATGGAAACGATGAAACGGGCCTTGGCTACGTTGGCCTGCATCTGCATTCTGGCCGGCGGTCTTTATGCCGCCGCCAGCAAGTGGGCCATCCGACACGAGACGCTCAATCTCCTCGACGCCGCACGCGCTCGCCCCGTGTCGGTGGACCTCGCCGTGCGCCGGGACTACGAGATGAAGGCCGACTCCGGCTTCTGGAAGCTTCCGGTCGCCGTCATCAGCAACGGCAACACCGTCAGGAACACCGAATATTCGTTCCTCGCCAACGTGCTTGCGGCGCGGGGATATCTGGTGGCCAGCATCCAGCAGGACCTGCCGAGCGACCCGCCGCTCGTCACCAAGGTCGGCCTGCCCTATGTCGGCCGCCTCGACGTCTACAAGCGCGGGGAAGCCAATATCCTGTTCGTGCTCGGGGAGCTCAAGAAATTGCAGCCGAATGCCGACTACGATCACCTGACGCTGGTCGGGCATTCCAATGGCGGGGACATCGCGATGTTCTGCGCCAAGCAGCATCCCGAACTGGTATCGAAAGTGATCACGCTCGACAATCTGCGCGTTCCCTTCGTGCTCAACGACAAGATGAAGATTCTGTCGTTCCGCTCGGCGGACCCTAACTTCAAGACCGATCCCGGCGTGCTGCCGACGCCGCAGCAGGCCAAGGCCGAGGGGATCGACATCGTCAAGACCCAGTTTCAGCACACCGACATGAGCGACCGTGGCCCGGATTCGGTGAAGGAAACAATTCAGGGGACGCTCGACCGGTTCCTGGGCGATGCCTCGACAAGCGATCTTTCGCCGGCGCCGACCAACAAGCCGCTGATCGCCAAAATCGGCTCGGCGCCCTATCCATAAGCCGCCTGATCCTTAAGCAGACTTGTCCCTAAGCAGCCTTGGCGCTCTTAGTAGGGCTGACACGGCGCTGCAACAACGTCGGGTGCGACTGCGAACTTGAGCGAGATCAATGCGACATGTCCTCTGCTGCAGCAAAAAGGCAAATGGGCAAATTGATTTTTCGCTGCACGCGGACCGGCATGAACGTTCAGATTGATATGCCGGAAGCGGGGCCGACGGATCCTCCGGATTCCTACGAGTCCGTGCAATGCCCGGCCTGCGCCCGGATTCACCTCATCAACAAGGTTACCGGCAGACTGTTGAGCGACAATGAAAAATGAGATGTCACGCAGTCAGGTCAACGCGGCGGCGGTCATCCAAATCGCCCCGCGGCTGAATCCGTTGAAGCCGGCCAGGCGGCCAGGCGATGAGGGCGGCGCAGTCGTCGTACTCCGGCCGCCGCTTCCGCCGACACCGGAGGCAGAGGCCCAATCAGAGGTTCTCCGTGACGGCAGGCGCGGTCCCGGACGGGTGCGGCGCTTTCTCAAACGCCTGATCGCGCGCATTGATCTGTCGGATTTTCCAAGATCGTGCTGCGGGTGATCGCGGAAGCGGCGGTACGGGAGCCTATTTCGGCCGGCCGTCTGGGCCGAACTGACGAAGATAGGCCCACAGGTTCCTCGCCTCGCCCTGATCCTTGATGCCGGCAAAGGCTTTCTTGGTGCCCGGAATTTTCGCCTTGGGATCCCTTATATATTGCACAAAATCGGCCTCGTTCCAGGTAAGGGCGCAATCCTTGTTGGCAGCCGAATAGCTATATCCCTCGGCGCTTCCGCATTTGCGTCCCTCGATGCCGTTGAGCTGCGGCCCGATCTTGTTTTTCGCATCCACGCCGATGGCATGGCAACCCAGGCATCTCGAGAAGGAGATTTCCCCGGCCGCGACGTCCTGCGCCGAAGCGCTTGATATCGAGAGGGCCAAGATGATCGCAGCGGCCTTGAGTTCGTTCATGAGACTGCAGTCCTCGCTGCAATTGCAAAGCGCAAACTATGCGTGTGAATTTTTATCGGCAGGACGGCCTCACCCCTTGATCAGGATCAATGGCACTGAAGCGATAGCGCGCATGCTTCAATAGGGAATGGCGCATCGAAGGAGAACATCGGATGGGCGCGGATTTCAGGCAGATTTTGGCTCTTGCGGTGACCGTCGCGGTGAGCGGGGTCCTCGGCGGACCACGGGCAATCGCGGCCGACGCCGATCACGGCGCGGACCTTGCCAAGCGCTGGTGTGCCACCTGTCACGTGGTTGACCCCGCGCAGAAACAAGCGAGCGCCGACGTTCCCCCGTTTGCCACGATCGCAAGCAAATCGGATTTCACCCCGGAAAAGATCGCCTTCTTCCTGCTCGATCCGCATCCGAAGATGCCGAATTTCCCGCTGAGCCGTAACGAAGCCGCCGACCTCGCCGCCTATATCGGTTCGCTGCGCAAATAAAGACAAGAATCAGCGTGCAAAGCCGCCGCGACTGGCGGACAATCACTGCGCACGTAACGCGCGGTGAAGGGCCGCATGGACCGAAACGAAGATACCAACACTCTTGAAGCCATCGCCACTGAGGCGTTCGGCGCGCTCCGCTACACCCGCCAGATCGCGCCGTTCTCCGCCCGCCCCGGCGGGTTGAACCTCGAGCAGGCCTACCGCGTGACGCCGCTGGTCCGGCAAATGTATGAGGCCAAAGGCGCGCAAGTGGCGGGACGCAAGATCGGGTTCACCAATCCCGCGATATGGGCGCAGTACGGCGTCTACGCGCCGATCTGGGGCTACGTGTTCGATGACAGCGTGCAGGAACTTGCGACCGTCGAAGCGCTTTCGCTTGCGCCATTTTCCGAGCCGCGCATCGAGCCCGAGATCATATTCGGCCTCGGCGCGCTGCCCTCGGCGGAGATGGACGAGCGCACGCTGTCAGACTGCATCGCATGGGTCGCGCTCGGCTTTGAGGTCGTGCAGTCGATCTTTCCGGGATGGAAGTTCCAGGCCAGCGACACCGTCGCAGCCAATGGCGTGCACGGGGCGCTTCTGATCGGACCGCGCCATCCGTTCGCGCCGCGCGCGGCGCAATGGCGGCAAACCCTCCAAACATTCGAGATCGAGTTGACTTGCAACGGAGCCATGGCCGATCGCGGCCGGGGCTCCAACGTTCTGGGCGGTCCGCTCTCGGCGCTGCGCTATCTGGTCGGCCTCTTGGCGTCCGATCCCGTCAACCCGCCGCTCGCCGCCGGCGAAATCGTCAGCACGGGAACCCTGACCAAGGCGATGCCGGTCGCTCCCGGGGAGAGCTGGGCCGCAACGCCAAGTGGGATCGGGCTCGATCCGGTCCGGCTTCGGTTCCCTGGGGGTTAGGTTCCCGCCTGAACAAGTTTTAGGCGAGCTATCGGTTTGCTACCTCTTTTACTTGTGTTCAGAATCATACAGAAATATGGACGGTTCGGCCAAATTTTGTGGCGTTGCGTCTGCTTCCGGTATGAATGGAGGGCATGATGCTGAACATTCCCCGACCGACGCCTACCTGCACGCGCTTTGATACCACCGTCGAGATGTCGTGCCTCAAATGCAGCGGCAGCATGAGGCTGGTCCTGATCGAGCCGCAGGACGGTAGCTTCAATCTTCTGACCTACCGCTGCAGCGGGTGTGAATCGGACGAGAGTTTCCTCAAAGCCATCTAGCGCTGGCTCGTTCGCGCGAACGCGCAGATCGGCTCGTTTAATGGGCGGCGGATCGTGAGGCCCGGCGATCCGTCAAGGACGCGCGGACGCCTCACAATTTGGGCTTCGTTGCATCCTTGGCGGCAGCCAGGACATCACCCGTGATCTGCCGCATATGCTCGCCGGCATTGGTGAACTGGCTTCTCAGGAATTCCGACTGAATCTGCATGGCCTGCTGAAGATCGGTGGCGTGAACCAGTTTGCGGGCGTGTTCGAAGGCCGCCTTCATATTCTGCTGGGTGAAGGACAAGGCCTGCTTGGAAATATCCGTCCCCGGGCTCGGAATCGACCCGACCGATTTGTTGGCGGCATCGAAGAACATTCCGAACGCCCGCTCCGCCTGGTCGATGGTCTTTTCAGCCAAGTCGCGCAGTTCAGCCGGCACTTCCAGTTTCGCTTCGGTCATGGGCGCCACCCTCCTGTTTTCGCCCGTGAAATTATCACACTTCCCGGACGGTGGCGAATTTCCACGGCTGGCCTTCAGAGCTGCAACATCTTGTCCCGGGCGGCTTGCAGTAAATTCTCGACTACCAGGAGCTCTCCCTCGATCAGCTTTTTCAAAGCCGGGTCATCGAACGTCCTCGCCAGCTGGCGCGTTTGCTGAACGGCGAGATCGAGCAGCAGAATGACGTCGCGGAGCTGCGTCCTGGCTTTCGAATGCAGGCCCTTGAAACGCTCAACCAGTTCGGGGAGATCGGCGCCGGCGACTTCCGGCGCACGCCCGGCCGCGCTCGCGCGCATGCGCGATGCTTCTTGGTGGAATTCGACGACGTTGCGCACGATCGGCCTCTGCAATGCAGGCGGCTTCGTCCGAAGACGAGCTCTTAAGAATAGCAAATCTAGTCCCGTCCGGTTAGCGCGCGCTTAGGCCTGCGAACGTAATTCAATTCAGATCATGCCATCGCCTTGCGGCGCCACTCACATACCGTTGCCTTCGACAAGCGGCGGGCGGAATTTGATCGACGATGTCGCTAGCTGAGCGAAGGGCCCGCGGCATCTTCGACACACAATCGAAAGTTGGTTTTCAGGCAGCAGAAGCTCACTAAAATAAAATTCAATCGAATCACGGACAACAACTGACAATGGAAACATCTAGCGCATGCCTTCCCAATCGGCACTGCTGAGCAACTTTCCGCTTCTGCGCACCAGCGATCCTGAACTCGCCCTCGATCGATTTTCATTTCTCGGCCTGCAAAGCTACGACATGGAGCGCGGCCAGAGGTTTGGCGTTCACGTCAACCACCTGCAAATGACCGATCTCGGGCTGACCTATTGCGACTACGCCAGCGACGTTGCGATGGGTTTCAGGGAAGCCTCGTTCGTGCGCCAGATATTCAACATCGACGGTGTGAGCCGATACATGGCCGGCACACAGTCCGGAGAGATTACGCATGGATCATCGAGTCCGGTGCTGTCGGCCGGGACGCCGCTGAATATGGATCTGAAATCCCGCTATCGTCAGCTCGTGCTGCGTATCGAACTCGATGCGCTCAAGCGCAATCTGGGCGCTCTGATCGGGCAGGAGGTGAACGAACTCATCTTCGATGAAACCGATGCGCGCCAGCCGGCGATAAGCAGCCTGCGGCGCCGGATTTTCCAGTTTGCCTCCGACTTCAACGAGCGCGGCGCCTACTTCTCCGCGCTCGCCGCCAAAGAAGTCGAACGCATGGTGACCATGAAGTTCCTGATGTGTCACCGCCACAATTATACGCATCTCTTGTTGCGCGAACCGCTTCCCGTCGCTTCGTCCGCGGTCAGAGTCGTCGAGGAGTTCGTCGAGGCCAACTGGGACAAGCCGATCGACGTGCCGGCGATGGCAAGGGTGGCCAACGTCAGCGCGCGAAGCCTGTTCCGGCAATTCAAGCAGGACCGCGGCTATTCGCCCGCGGATTTTGCCAAGCAGGTCCGACTCGATCGCGCGCGCGATCTGCTCGAGCAGCCTTCCCAGGGTTCATCGGTCACACAGATTGCGCTGAGATGCGGCTTCCAGAACCCCGGCCATTTCGCGCGTGACTTCCGGCTCGCCTTCGGCGAGCTGCCATCGGAAACCCTGAGGAAATCGAACCGGCGGCTCGGCGGCTGACGGCGTCGGAACTCCGACAATGAGTGGTCCACCGGCTCAAACAACCGGCGGTCCGCCGAGAGAACCCCCTAATTTTACGGTGGTCTGAGAGATATGGTTATTCATCGAAGGCTTAGGCTTTGGACTTATTCTCACTCTCATGGTTGAGACCCGCGCTGCACCCCGCTACCGCCTCTCGAAACCCGCAAAAATCGAATTCGGCGGGCGGGAGGTCGATTGTCTGGTGCGCAACCTTTCCCTAACCGGCGCGTCGCTGGAGGTGTCCAGTCAATCCGGCATCCCCGAGGAATTCAACTTGGTGGTGCCGGCCGACGGATTGAACCTGCACTGCCATGTCGTTTGGCGCAAAATCTACCGGATCGGCGTCGCATTCGGTTAGGTCCGACGGATTGAAGACCGCCATCATTTTCCCGCAATAAGGTTCAGATTGCATTCAGGTTTCGCATCCTAGTTTTTGGAAGGGGCGGTATTTGAAACAGGAGAACCAATGATCTTTAGGCCATTAATGACTGCCGTGGTTGTTGCAGCCGGCGTTTGTGGATCGGCTGCGATGGTCGCATCACCTGCCCATGCTCAGGACGCTGCGGAGGCGGAAATGATCGGCTTCCACCAGCTTTGCGAGAAGGGTGACCGCAGAGCCTGCGTTCGTTTTGGCATACTGATCGGCCGGAACGAGCAGCGCCACGCGGACTGGCGCAGGAGGCACGGCGAGTGGTTTTGGTGGGAAAGATAACACCGCAACAAGAGAGGCCGCCTTCCCGGCGGCCTTTTTTATTGCCCGGCCCCTTCCATCTCCGGCCCTCCCTCGCGCTTCGCGAGCCGGCACCGAAAAAGTGCGGCTAACAAGTGTCGCTCAACGCGGGGTAAACCGCCCGTTGATGCCGCCGGGCGCGGGATCGGTAGCGAGCCCCTCGACCAGAGCGATGACTTCAGAGCGTTGCAAGGGCGAAAGCTTGATGAACGCTTTCAGGAGCCTCAGGCCCTGGATCGTTTCGCTGGATGGATATCCGAGCTTCTCGCTCAATTCCGAAACAGATGTGCGATTTTTCATCTCGCGCCTTTAAGGGGCAAATATTGAAGCAGGTTTGCCAGGTTGAAAGTATGCCAAGGAACAACCCCACCGGCAAGGAATTCCGCTACCCATAACCGCAGGATTCGACAGCAATATTCTAGCACTTATTGCTGTATGTGACGGAATTTGTACGAGTATTGCTGCAACCGACGGATCGGCATCCGGCGGCTGGTCTGTGCGGCACTCGAAATATCGACGTCCCCGCGCCAGCGATGCGTCGCCGAAGGAGCCCTCTCGCCGCATTCCCGGTTGTTGGCAACGCTTGCAGCGCTTCGGCGTCATCGCGCGCGCGAGGCGGAAAGATGCGAAGCATCGCGTTGAACCGGATTGGAGAATTCGAGAGCAAAGCATTGCCGTATTTCACTTTTTAGTGACCCCCTCGCCCCGAACGGGTGAAATAAACGATCCCGGTCGATGTTCTCATCATGACGGAGACCGACACGGAAGATCTCGCCAATGCACAGGGCTGCCCTCCTTTCACTTTCGACTTCGGTTCCTCCACATACCTTCTTGCAGAAAGATGTTATGGCCGCGGCATGGGACGTATTCGGCAGCCGCTTTCCCGATTTCGAGAGGTTCGCCAGCATTTTCGCCAACACCGGAATTGTCAAGCGTCACGGCGTGAAACCCTTCGATTGGTATCTCACGCAGCGCGGCTGGCCGGAGCGCACCGAGGCATTTCTCGAGGGAGCCGAAGCGCTCTACATCGACGTCGCCGAAAAAGCGCTGGCGAGCGCCGGCCTTCGCGCCGCCGACATCGACACCGTCGTGACCATTTGCTCGACCGGCATCGCTACGCCCAGTCTCGAAGCGCGTGTCCACCGCCGCATGGGCTTTCGATCCGACGTCTCGCGCGTGCCGGTGTTCGGCCTGGGCTGCGCCGGCGGCGTCTCGGGCATCTCGATCGCCTCACGCCTGGCGCAAGCGCGGCCTGGCACCAATGTGCTTCTGGTGACCGTCGAGCTCTGCTCGCTCGCGCTTCGGCTGGACGAGCTCACCAAGGCCAACATCATCGCCACCAGCCTGTTCGGCGATGGCGCCGCCGCGATCGTCCTGCGCGCCGGCGACGGCGGAGAGACTCAAATCGAGAACACCGGTGAGCACCTTTGGCCGGACACGCTCGACATCATGGGCTGGAGCATCGACCCTCTCGGCTTCGGCGTCATCATTCGCCGCACCATCCCCGAATTCGTCACCACCGAATTCAAAGCAGCCCTGACGCAGGTTCTATCGCGCATGCAGCTCGAGGTCGCCGATGTCGACAAGTTCATCTGCCATCCCGGTGGCGCCAAGGTGATCGATGCGATCGAGACCGCGCTCGCGCTCGGCCAGGGAACGCTCGAGCACGAGCGGCAGGTGATAGCCGACTACGGCAACATGTCGTCGCCGACAGTCTTGTTCGTTCTCGAACGTGCGCGTGCGAAAGGACTGCCGTCACGTTCGGTGTTGACCGCGCTTGGACCCGGCTTCACCGCAAGCTGCGTTTCGCTGCGGCACGCTGCGTGACAGCGGCCGAGCTCATTCTTGGGCTAGTGACGGCCCAGCGCGGCGGCGAACTCGTTTTTTCTTATCACAATACGCGCAAACTGATGGCCCGTGGCGCGGTAGAGGTGGCGCCACAACATTATCCCTTGATGGTCGCGGTACATGCGCTGTGGCTGATCGCGCTGTGGGTATTTGGGCACGACCAGCCGGTGAATGCACTCGCGCTCGGTGCTTATCTGGCGCTGCAGGGCCTTCGCTTCTGGGTGATGCGCACCTTGGGCGCGCGCTGGACCACCCGGATCATCGTGCTGCCGGGAGAACCGCTGGTGTCGAGCGGTCCCTACCGCTATCTCACCCATCCCAATTATGCGGTGGTTTCAGGCGAAATCGCCCTGCTGCCCCTGGTGGTAGGTTTGCCCTGGATCGCTGCCCTTTTTACGGTCCTCAACGCCGGGGTTCTCTTCATCCGCATCCGCGCCGAAAACCGCGCCCTTGACGCCTCGCGCGCGATCGTCCCGCGTGCCGCGCCATGAGCGAAGCGATCGCGGCACCGGACGAAGCCACAGGCGCAACGTGGCTCGGCTTCATCCTGATGTGCCTTGGCATGTTCATGGCGATCCTCGACATTCAGGTGGTCGCCACCTCGCTGCCGGCGATTCAGGAGGCGCTGGAAATCTCGCGCGACGCGATGAGCTGGATCCAGACGGCCTATCTGATCGCGGAAATCACCGCCATTCCGCTGACGGGCTGGCTGACGCGCGTGCTGACGCTGCGCTGGCTGTTCGTTTCCGCGATCGGCCTGTTCACCCTCGCCTCCATCGGCTGCGCCTTCAGCGACGATTTTGCGACACTGATTTCGTTCCGCGTGCTGCAGGGCTTTGCCGGCGGCACGCTGATCCCGGCGGTATTTTCAGCGGTGTACCTGCTGTTTCCGCTGCGCCTGCACCCGGTCGCCACGACACTCGCCGGCATCATGGCGGTGCTGGCGCCGACCGTCGGTTCCGTGGTCGGCGGCTGGATCACCGAGACCTGGTCATGGCATTGGCTGTTCCTGATCAATGTCGCCCCGGGGTTGGTTGCGGCCGCCGCCACGCCGTTCCTGCTGCCGGCGGACAAGCCCAACTTCAACGATCTCGCGACCCTCGACCGCGTTTCGCTGGTGCTGATGGCGGCAGCGCTTGCCACACTCGAGCTCGGCCTGAAACAGGCGCCGCAGGATGGCTGGCTATCGCCCCGCTGCCTCATGCTGTTTCTCGTCAGCGCCGTGACCGCAACCCTCTTCGCGAGAAGGACGCTCAAGGCGGTCCATCCCGTGGTCGATCTTTCGACGCTGCGCGCGCCCGCCTTTGCGATCGGCTGCGCCTTGAGTTTCTGCCTCGGGGTCGGCATGTTCGGCTCGGTCTATCTGATGCCGGTCTTCCTCGCCTATGTCCGGCGCCACGACGCATTCGAGATCGGCCTCATCATGCTGGTCACCGGTGTCGCCCAACTGGTCACCTCGCCGCTCGCGGGCGCCCTCGAAAGCCGGCTTGATCCGCGCAAATTGTCGGCGTTCGGCTTTGCCCTGCTCGCGCTTGGCCTTGGCATGAGCGCGTTCCAGAGCCGCGTCGCCGATTTCGACGAGATGTTCTGGCCGCAGGTCCTGCGCGGCGTCGCCATCATGTTCTGCCTGTTGCCGCCGACGCAGCTGGCGCTCGGCACATTGACGGCCGCGCAGGTGCCCGACGCCAGCGGGCTTTTCAACCTGATGCGAAACCTCGGCGGGGCGATCGGCATCGCCTTGATCGACACCATTCTCTATGGCCGGACCATCGGCCATGGCGAAGCCTTGCGCGACCGGCTGATCGCGGGCGACATCACCGCGGCGCAGGCGATCGGGCTCGACGTATACCTCTTCACCCACCGGCCGCCCGACGTATCGGACGCCACCGTCGAGGCCTATGTCCGCCCGATGGTCGAGAGGGCGGCGTTTGCGATGAGCACGAACGAAGCCTGGATGCTGCTTGCGATCGTGGCGCTGATCGGGCTGTTGCTGGTGCCGTTTGCGGGGAAGGCGTGGCAGGCCGAGGCTGCGGAGGCGAAGAGATGAAGCGTTCGACATCGTCAAGTGTCCCCCACCAGCAATGAGCCCGCTTCCTGACGAACTGACCGGTGGAGACAGGCGATCGATCGGCAAATCCAACGCCGTGGTTCGCAAGCTTCTTCGCGATCCCGCGCGCTTCAAAGAAATCATCGCGGGTTTTTCTCATGACGATCCGCTGGTTCGCATGCGATGCGCCGATGTGGCGGAGAAGGTGTCGCTGAAGCATCCGCAGTGGCTGCAACCTTACAAGCGCAAACTTCTCCAGCTTGCGGCGCATTCCGCCGAACAGGAAATGCGCTGGCACCTTGCCCAGATGGTCCCGAGGTTGGGGCTTGATCAGACGAACGGCGTCGGGCCGAGACCATCATGCACGGCTATATCGACGACCGGAGCCGCATCGTAAGAACCTTTGCCATGCAGGCCCTGTTCGATTTGGCCAAAGACGATCCGTCGTCGCGTCGTCGGCTCGTGCCGCTCCTCAACGATCTGGCGCGAAACGGCAGCCCGGCCGTGCGCGCACGAGCGGGCAAGCTAATCCGCGCTCTGACGCGATGAGTCCGTGCAGCTATTTCGACGCCGAGTCCTTCGTCATCAGCGCGACCGCGTCCTGCACCGTGGTCATGAACTGGGCGGGGAAGATGATGGTGGAGTTCTTCTCGATCGAGATTTCCGCCATCGTCTGCAGGGTACGGAGCTGCAGCGCGACCGGATGGGCCGTGATGATGTCGGCCGCCTGGCCGAGCTTGACCGCGGCCTGGTATTCGCCTTCGGCGGCGACAATCTTGGCGCGGCGTTCGCGCTCAGCCTCGGCTTCCTTGGCCATCGCCCGCTGCATGTTGTCCGGCAGCGTGATGTCCTTGATCTCCACCGCCGTCACTTGCGTGCCCCAGGGTTCGGTATGGAGGTCGATGACGTTCTTGATCTGGTCGTTGATGCTTGCGGTATCCGACAACAGCTGATCGAGGCTGAAGCGGCCGACCACGTTGCGCACGGTGGTCTGGCTGATCTGGTTGATCGCGTTGTAGACGTTCTCGATGGCGATCACGGCCTTTTCCGGATCGGTGATGTGGTAGTAGGCGACCGCCGCGATATCGATCGAGACGTTGTCCTTGGTGATGATCTTCTGCGAGGGGATCTGCATCGTGACCGTGCGCAGCGACACCCGCGTCATGGTCTGGAACGGAACGAAGATCAGCGTCAGGCCTGGCCCGCGCACGCCGGCGAATTTGCCGAGCAGAAACACCACGCCACGCTCATATTGCTTGAGCACGCGAAGCGAAATGAAGAGATAGAAGATGACCAAGAGTACTGGAAAGGATATGAAGCCCATCGCGCGCGCCCTCACCGGTTGTTTGGATTTAGTCTAGCACTTTACGGTCGGCTTGCGAGAGCCTGATTCCGCTTCAGGTATTGATCGAGGTCAAGGCGCGGCTTGCGGGACCTGCTTAGCTGGCTGGGCATGGAGGAAGCTGGCGGCTGAGGAAATTCGGGGCCAATTTCCTTTGATGCTTTTCCAGGACCTAACAATTTTGTCGTTTCAGGCGGGATCACGGACGCCTTGCGCCCGCCGGGCCATCCGTGGTCCTTCCTGGTATTGCGCGCGAGTGCAGAATGGGAATCTACTATTTCGACCTGCGAGACGGCGTCCCCTCGAGAGACAGGCAGGGGGTGGAATTTGCCAACATGTCGGCCGCGATCGAGCACAGCAAGGATCTCGCCGAGCAACTCCGCCAGGACCCCCGGCGCAAGGGTGTCGCGCTTTCGATTGTTGTCCTGGACGAGTCCGGCACCGAGATTCACCGCGAGCGCGTATAGAAGGACGCAGCGAAAATCCGGTGTCGCCTGGCGCCCCTCTCAGCGCGTATCCGTCGAATTTGGCAATGAAAAACCTTTCGCCGAAAGCGTCACACGGCGGTGATGGATCAGATTGTCGAGCCGATGCGCGGCCGCGATCAACGCCTGTGCATCCGCCCCGCTTTCGTCCCGGTTTGAGGATTTCGCCAGTTGGGCACGAAGCATGGCGTCGACTTCATCCTCGATCCTCCTGAGTTCGGCTTCATCGTCGAGTTGGCGGATCCGCTCGCGCAGGCCGCACAGGGCCTCCAGCGTCGATTGCGCCGTGTCGTTCGAATGAACCCCGAGAAACCGCCAAGCGGCGGCTTGAAGGCGATTCATGACATCCGGTGCAAAGGTATTTCCCCGGATATCAGTAGCGCAGCGCCTCATTCAGGTTCGAAAATATCCGGATGACAAATTGAAATACCTGGCCGGGGAGCCTCCGGCGGGGGACGCAATCCCGTTTGCGGCCGAGGCCTGTTGGCGTTGCCAGATCTTGTGAAGCCTCGCGGCTCGATGCAGCTGCCCCACGCGCAACAACGCTCCCGACTGACAATGATACCGCGACCATGACATCATCCTCACCGGACTCTCCATCTTCAATCCTCACAGGATTAGTTGGGCCCGGCAGGCTGCCGGTTCAAACCGCCCGGTCGAAATCTGCCCCGGAATATGTTGATGAACTCCCCAGGAGATCGCCGCTTGCCAAGGACACCACCGTCGGGCAATTTTGCGCCGAAACCGGCCCAAGCAAGCCGGTTACCAATGAGCCCGGCCGCCAGGGCGCGGGCATCACAGGGAGGCCCACCATGCTGACACGCCGAGGTTTTGCCGGCATTGCGACCTGCGCGCTTTGCTCGGTTAGCGGATTTGTTGCGACCGACGCATCGGCGCAAACTTCGCCGCCCGCCACGACTCCGGGAGTGACGCGCAAGATCCTGTCGCAGACCGACGGCCCGACGCCGGGCTACGTCACGCTTATCGTGGAAATCGAGATCGAAGCCGGCGTCACCATCGGGCGGCATACCCATCCGGGCATCGAAAGTGCCTATATCCTCGATGGCGGCTTCGAGCTGCCGATCGAGGGACAGCCGACCCGCGCCTACAAGCCGGGCGACGCCATCGTGATCCCGGCCAACACGCCGCATGCCGGCGGCAAGAACGGCGACAAGAAGACCCACGTCGTGAGCACCTATATCGTGGAGAAGGGCAAGCCGCTCGCCTCGCCGGCGTGAGCTGACTAAAGCAGTCGGTTTTTTCGTCATGGCCGGCAAAGGCGCGAAGCGCGTCTTCGCGCTAGACGTACCGGCTATCTTTGTCTTTCTATCGTGAAGCCAGGACGTGGATGCCAAGCACCGCAGGCAAGGGCGTGACCCATAAATCCAGAGTGATCGGTGGACGTCCGCTTTGCTGCGCATAACGGACTCAAATCGGTCGTCGCGCCATGTCCGAAAAGTGCCAACAAGAGACTCATGCGCCGCAGCATGAGCACAAGAAAAGACCGCCTCGCGGCGGTCTTTCCAAAAATCAGCATGAAGGCGGGCGAGACTCAGCTCACGCGCACCAGTCTCAATCAATCCCCAAAGCGTTGCTACTGATGTTCGCCTCTATGTGAATTTATTTTCTCATTGATTGGCGTTTGTGTTCCTCCGCTTCCGGATGGCCTGTAAGTTGTTGGTTCGTCTTTTCCAAGCTTATTGCCGTTCGAAACGGTTGCTTTGTAAGGAGCCGCCACGCCGGGGACCGGCGCCGACGGCTTGACAACTGTCACTCTCCGGGTTGTTTCAGCCCTCACATTCCCCGACGACATTGCGACCGCCGAACATGCGAGGACAACAATTAGCCTTACCGATGTTTTAGTCATAGTGTCCCTCCCATTTATTCTAATTATCCTAGGATCGACCTACAATTCGTTCTTGGCCGCGCGTCTAATGCTCTGCCTTGCATCCGGTCCGCGATAGAGCTGTTTCGCGAAATCCTTGGAGCCTTTCAATCCGTTCGATTGGTATCTCCCTGCACAAACGACGCGAGTTCATCTCGCTGGTTGGCGGCGCGGCGGTCGCGCCGCCCATCGATGAATTTCCGCCGTCGCATCCCCCACAAGGACCACGCCTTGCGCAATCTTCAGAGCCTAGCACTTTGCGGCCGAGCGGCGAGCTAGAAACGACACACAATCGGCCCCAGATTTTGGTCAGGCAGATGTCAGGGTTGGGTCAAACGCAGACCTGATAGCCCCGAAACGCGACTTCCGGTCTTACCCGAACAACGGACATCATCACGTCGGCTCGGTTGGTCCGTTCAGTGCCATTTTCAGAAGTCAGACGTCGAGAGTTATCCGTGACGAACAAAAAAACCGGACGTTGCCGGGGCTTTGAGTTTGTAATTTGGAGGCCGAGCGAAACTTGCTCATGGGACTACGCCAAGCGCCTTCAGTTCGGCATTGGCGGCATCCCACTCGATGAAACCGTGCGGGCAATCGCTTGCCGCCAGACGGAAAAGGCGAGTTGCTTCATCTTTCAACCCCTTCGTCAACGAAAGCTCCCCACTGTAAAAAATCGCCTCGCAGACTTGGCCCTTCTTCTTGGTGGCGTCCGGATCGTCTGCGGCAGCAAGTACAGCAGCAGGCGTCATCTGGTCCATGAACAATCTGATGACAGGCGCCGGCCAGACGGTCATGTCGATCTGGGAATTGGTTTGCGCCAGACGGCTCGGGAGATGGTTCCGCCGACTGACGAAATCGACCCACAGCGCTGAATAGGCATTATCCGGTGCATGCGCACTTGCTTGGTTAAAATCGGCCAGCGCCTTTTCGACTGAGCCAGCAAAGAGATATGAACGCCCGCGAGCAAAGTAGGCCAAGGAGGATTTCGGATTGAGCCGGATCGCCTCATTGTAGTCGGCGATAGCGCGCTCGAAGTCACCCTTGTGGCTGAAGACGTCACCTCGACCGACGAGGGCCTTGCCGGATTTTGGATCGAGTCGGATCGCCTCACTGTAGTCGGCGATGGCGCGGTCGTTGTCGCCCTTGTCGCTGTAGGCGCTACCTCGACCGATGAAGGCCTTGGCGCGTTTGGGATCGAGCCGGATCGCCTCATTGTAGTCGGCGATGGCGCGGTCGTTGTCGCCCCGTTCGTTATAAGCGGCACCTCGATTGACGAAGGCCATGGCGGATGTGGGATCGAGCCGGATCGCCTCATCGAAATCGGCGATGGCGCGGTCGTTGTCGCCCTTGTCGCTGAAGGCGATACCTCGACCGAGGAAGGCCATGGCGTGTTTGGGATCGAGCCGGATCGCCTCATTGTAGTCGGCGATGGCGCGGTCGTTGTCGCCCTTGTCGTGGTAGGCGCTACCTCGATTTTGGAAGGCCATGGCCAATTTGGGAACGAGCCGGATCGTCTCATTGAAGTCGGCGATGGCGCGGTCGAGGTCGCCCTTGTCGCTATAGGCGTTACCTCGATTGTTGAAGGCCATGGCCAATTTGGGATCGAGCCGGATCGCCTCATTGTAGTCGGCGATGGCGCGGTCGTTGTCGCCCCGTTCGTTATAAGCGGCACCTCGATTGTTGAAGGCCATGGCCAATTTGGGATCGAGCCGGATCGCCTCATTTAAGTCGGCGATGGCGCGGTCGTTGTCGCCCTTCTCGCGATAAGCGGCAGCTCGATTGGTGTAATAAGCCGCCAGATAGCGTCCTTTCCATTTCCCCGAATTGATGCTCTGTGTACAGGCAATGATCGCAGCCGCGGGGTCTTGCGGAGTATCACACTGGTCAGCGGTACCTCGATTATTGAAGGCCATAGCCTCTTTGGGATCGAGCCGGATCGCCTCATCGAAGTCGGCGACGGCGCGGTTGGCATCGCCCTTGGCGCGATAAGCGACACCTCGATTGTGGAAGGCCCTGGCGTATTTTGGATCGAGCCGGACCGCCTCACTATAGTCGGCGATGGCGCGGTCGAGGTCGCCCTTGTCGCCGTAGGCGGCACCTCGATTGATGAAGGCCATGGCGAATTTCGGATCGATGCGGACCGCCTCATCGTAGTCGGCGATGGCGCGATCGAGGTCGCCCTTGTAGCTGTAGGCGACGCCTCGATTGTTGAAGGCCATGACGTGTTCGGGATCGATTCGGATCGCCTCATTGAAGTCGGCGATGGCGTGGTCCAGGTCGCCCTTGTCGCGATAACCGTTACCTCGATTGGTGTAGTTAACCGCCTGATTGCGTCCTTTCCATTTCCCAGAATTGATGCCCTGTGTACAGGCAATGATCCTAGCCTCTGGGTCTTGCAGAGCGTCACACTGGTCAGCGGCGGCTGAATAACTCAGGAATATCATGGCGGCAAAAAGCACGCTCCAAAATCTCCAATCCGTGGGGCTCATGCGGTGTCCTTGAGCGATCTTTGGTATCCCGAAATATGTGTCAGTATCTGTTGTTCTGGTTCACATTCAACCGGACAAGGTCACTAAAATATTCTGCTGAGGGTACATAAGTTGATTGGTGCCAGGCTGCTAGCTTCTAGGACGTCGCCATTTCATTCTCGGACCTCGGGCCGCGTCCGATGAAAGTCCGTACATCCCCCCAACAGCAGACATGCCCTAGCTTGCGCAGTCTGCGCGAAAGCAGAATGCTATGGCCGGGCATGACGATGGTGCAGCGAGGTTAAATCAAACCGCGAGATACTGTCTCGCGGCCTTTCGCTTACTGTTGCTTTTCCCAGAACGACAGCAAGCCTTGCGAGGCCGAGCCGCCGATCACGCAAGGGATTCCGATCGCGATCTGGCCAAGGGCTGCGGCCGAGACGCAGCCGAGCGCGACCGCGCCGACCCCGACCTGTCCCCAGAAGTCGAGATTGCGCCGCGCATCCGAACCCTTGGTCTTGAGCTCATCGACTGCGGCGAGCGCGTCCTTGCGCACCGCGCCGAGCTGCACGGTGTCGGCCGCCTCGACCACCTCGGTGAGCGGCACCTTGACGGCTGCCGGCTGCACCGCGATTTCGCTGCGCAGATATTCGCGCAAACCGGCGTCGCGCACCGCGTAGCTTGCCAGCGTATAGCGCGCCATACTGCCGACCGTCAGCTTGTCCACGGTGTCGCGGCTCTTGCTCCAGGGCAGCATCGCGATGATGCGCAGGATTGGCCTGAAGGAGCCGGTGGCGAAATAATATCCCCACAGCGTGTCGAGCAGATCCTGATTGCTGGCGAAGGTCTGCTGCATCTTCAGCTTCTTTTCGTCCTTGGCGAACGTGAACGCGCCTTTGATCTTGTCGAGCATCCCAGGCTTGGTTTCTTCCAGCGGAATCTCGGTCAAGGTCGGCAGCGTGCCGGCGAGGTAGCTGTCGATCATCACCCGCCGGCCCGGCATCTTTGGCGCGACCCTGCGCAACAAATTGCGCCAGTCCGGCAGGCCCGAAAAGGCAATCGCGCGCACGATCACCCATTCGTCCTCAGGCTTCACGGGAAAGAAGCTGTTGACGAGCTGCTCGGCCTTGGCCGGGTTCGATCCGATCGCGCCTGCGATGAAGCCGAGATAGATGCCGGCATTCTCCGGCTCCTTGAAGGTTTGGGAGTGAAACAGCACGCGCACCGCCGCGGGGATATGCGCGTAGTCCGGCTTGGCGCGGTAATTGTAGATCCACTGCTGGACCACGCCCAGCGAGGCGCGCGGATCGATTTCCTGCGTGACCGCGGCCGACGCGGGCTGGACCAGCACGAACAATGCAGTGAAGAATGCTGCGCAACGCATGTGATGCTCCCAAACGCGAAACTTTGTTGGGGCCTATCGCTAGGTTTCATTTGAAGCGGCTATGCGACATTTTCTGGATCGCAGATCGGCGGCTGCGTCGAAATTGTGGCAAGGCGTTAACACTTAAGGCGACATCTCACCCCATGGACGACATTCTTTCGCCCCTCGAGCGCACTTCCATCGCGCTGTGACAAGCGAGTAACAGGCGGAACAATGACGAGACCGTCCGCGGCATCGGATCGACGAGGCCTTCGGTCAAGAGCCGCGAGCGCGCTCGTGATCGCAGCGCTTGCGCTCCTTTCCGCGCAAGCGCTCGCGGTCGAAGCTCCACGCATAGATGTCGAAGGCAATCGCCGCGTCGATGCCGCGACCGTGCGCTCCTATTTCCATGCCGCACCGGACGGCCGCCTCGACGAGGCCGCGCGCGACGCCGCGCTGAAGGCGCTGATCGCGACCGGCCTGTTCGACAAGGTCTCGATCGGGCGCGCCGGCGAGCGGCTGATCGTGCATCTGCATGAAGCGCCGGTGATCAATCGGGTCGCCTTCGAAGGCAACAAGCGGATCAAGGACAGCGAGCTTTCCTCTGCAATCGAATCCAAGCCGCGCGGCACCTTGCAGCGCGCTCAGGTGCAGTCCGACGTCGGCCGCATCATGGAAGCCTACCGCCATGCCGGGCGCGACGATGTCGGCGTGAAACCTGCGATCATCGACCGCGGCAACGATCGCGTCGACCTTGTCTTTGAGGTGACGGAAGGCGCCAAGACGCCGGTTCGGCGGATCAACTTCGTCGGCAACAAGGCGTTCGGCAACCGGCAGCTCGCCGCCGTCATCAGGACCTCGGCCACCAACATGCTGAGTTTCGTCACCGGCGGCGACGTCTACGATCCCGACATTGTTTCAGCCGACCGCGAGCAGCTGCGGATCTACTATCGCAGCAAGGGCTATGCCGACGCCGGCGTGCCTTCGGCGCTCGCCGAATACGATCCCGCGACCAAGGGATTCACGCTGACGTTTACGATCGACGAAGGTCCGCTCTACCGTTTCGGCGAGATCAATGTCGACAGCCACGTGGACGGGGTCGACCCGGAAAAACTTCGCCGCCTGCTGCTGACGCGATCCGGCGCCCTGTTCGACGGCACCGCACTCGACAAGACCAATGATGCGCTTGCGATCGAGCTTGCCAAGCTCGGTTATCCCTTCGCCCATGTGCAGCCGCGCACCAAGCGCGATGCGACGGCAAAGCGCATCGACGTGGCGTTCGAGATCAGCCAGGGGCCACGGGCCTATGTGGAACGCATCGACATCCACGGCAACACCCGCACCCGCACCTATGTGATCCGGCGCGAGTTCGACATTGCCGAGGGCGATGCCTTCAACAAGGGCCTGATCGACCGCGCCGAGCGGCGGCTGAAGAATTTGAACTACTTCAAGACGGTCAAGATCACGACCAAGCCCGGCTCGGTGCCGGATCGAGTCATCCTCGATGTCGAGGTGGCGGAACGCGAGACCGGCGATTTCAACGTCGCCGGCGGCTACTCGACGGTCGAAGGCTGGTTGGCCGAGGTCAAGCTTGGTGACACCAATTTCATCGGCACCGGCGTGGCACTCGCATCCACCTTCAACTACGGCCAATACGCCCGCGGCATCGATTTGTCGGCGACCGATCCCTATTTCTTCGGCAACCGCGTTTCCGGCGGCGTCGATCTTTTCGCCAAGCAGTCCGATTCCAGCCCCTACCAGTCCTACGGCACCGAAACCTACGGCGCGATGATGCTGATCGGCACGCCGATCTCCGAGCAGCTCGGCATGCAGTGGCGCTATTCGATCTCGCGGCAGGCGGTCACCGTCGATCCCGCCTCGCTCGCCGTGCCGCCGTCGATTGCGATCCAGCAGGCTGCGCTGGCCGGACCGCAATGGGTGTCGGCGGTCGGCACCACCGCGACCTACTCCACGCTCGACAACAACAAGGCGCCGACCAACGGCATCAACGCGCAGCTGAGACAGGACCTCGCCGGCCTCGGCGGCGACGTGCGGTTCCTGCGCACCACCGAGGACATTCGCTATTATCATCAGCTCAACGACGACGTGGTGAGCCTCGCGCGCGGGCAAGGCGGCTACATCACCGGTTGGGGCGGCAAGCAGGTGCCACTGATCGACAGCTTCTTCGGCGGCCCCTCGATGGTGCGGGGCTTTGCGCCCAACGGCTTCGGCCCGCGCGACCTCACGCCGGGTACGACCATGGATAATGTCGGCGGCAGCATGTACTGGGCGACGACGGCGGAGTTACAAAGCAACATCCCCGGCGTACCCAATGAATACGGGTTGAAGGCGATCGCCTTTGTCGATGCCGGCAGCGTGTTTCGCTATAACGGGCCGACGACGTTTCCAGGCTCCACGCAATCGCTGCAACTCGCCAACACCAACGTCGTGCGCTCCTCGGTCGGCGCCGGCCTGACCTGGGCCTCCCCGTTCGGCGCACTCACCGTCAACTATGCCGTGCCGCTGACCAAGGCCTCCTACGACGTGGTGCAGCCGCTCGGCTTCAACGCCTCGCCGTTTTAAGGACTCTAAGGTTTTTACGAGGCCGACGGCGCTGGCCAGAATCCCGGCGAGTCAGATAGGGTCATATCGTCCGCCCTCGCGAAGGTTCGGGATGGCTAGCCAGCCTCGCGGCGGCAAAGGCTGATGCCAGCTCAACTGAAGGCCTATCGGAATGACGACCGTCTCGCTGACAATATCGGAGGCCTTCGATATTGCGCTGAAATCCTTCTATGCGGGAAAGCTTGCCGAGGCCGAGCAAATATGTCTCAAAATGTTGTCGGCCGATCCTGATTCCGCCGCCACGGTCAACCTCCTGGCCGTCATCCATACGTCGCTGGGCCGGCACGACGCGGCGCTTTCCTGCTACGACCGCGCGCTGGCGCTGCGGCCCGACTTCATCCAGGCGCTCAGCAATCGCGGCGCGGTGCTCAAGCAGATGCGGCGGTACGACGAGGCGATCGAAAGCTATGATCGCGCGCTCGCGCTCCAGCCTGACCACGCCGAGGTCCTCAACAATCGCGCGGGCGTCCTGCAGGAGCTTTCCCGCTACGACGAGGCGCTGAGCGGCTATGACCGCGCGCTCGCCTTGCGGCCGGATTATCCGGAGGCGCTCAACAATCGCGGCGTAACCTTGCAGGCATTGGGCCGCCATGCCGAGGCGCTGACAAGTTATGACACCGCGCTCGCGCTCCGCCCCGACTTCGTCGAGGCGCTGGTCAATCGCGGCATCGCCCAATATGAACTGAAGCGGTTCGGCGAGGCGCTCGCAAGCTACGATTCCGCCCTTTTGCTTCGGCCGGACAATGCCGATGCGCTAAGCAATCGCGGCAACGCGCTGGATAAACTGGGACGCCGTGAGGAAGCCTTGGCGAGCTACGACGGCGCGCTCAATCTTCGGCCACATCACGCCGAGGCGCTTTATAACCGCGGCGCTGTCTTGCACAGGCTTCGGCGGTTCGATGAAGCGCTGGCAAGCTACGACCGCGCGCTCGCCTTGCGCACCAATTATCCCGAAGCGCTGGTCGGCCGCGGCGCCACGCTGAACGATCAAGGGCAATTCGATGAAGCGCTCGCAAGTTACGGCCGCGCCGTTG
>Ga0209517_10001371_pt1 | contig 37221 bp, 36 predicted proteins | sample PeaSoiMetSII2010_FD_187695 | JGI IMG/M metagenome (GOLD analysis project Ga0209517, IMG submission 187695) | Peat soil microbial communities from Weissenstadt, Germany - SII-2010 (SPAdes) (version 2) | ecosystem: Environmental > Terrestrial > Soil > Wetlands > Peat | place: Germany... | reverse complement strand
CATCTTTTCTTTCCGCCACCCAGGCCACGGATTCCACGTGAAGGGGGTGAATGGCAAACAAAGCCGCCACGAAAGCGCACTTCCATGGTGCTTTTGTCATGCGATGTAAAACGAAAAAGAGCAACAGCGTATTTGCGATGTGGAGGAGGAGATTAGTCAGATGGTGATATCGAGGGTCCAATCCAAATAGTTCAACATCGAGCATGTGAGACAGCCACGTCAGTGGGTGCCAGTTCGCGGCATAGCCGGTCGTAAATGCCCATCGAACTGCCTCGATAGTGACGCCGTTTTGAATCTGAGTATTTTCTGTCAGATATATGGGATCGTCGTAATGAATAAAATCGCACCGGCCGAGCTGCCAAAATACTAAAACGGCAGCGACACTCAGGGAGAGGTAAATCAGCGCGATTTGTTTTTTGCTCGACATAAGATTAGCCGGTCCATTTCTTTATTGATTAATATCACCAGGTCATTCCCCGGCTTCTCAAGAGGTCCCTGGCCTGCCCGCTGTTAAATTTTGCAGCGGTTTTCAGGTCCTCAAAAGCCTTCGCCCGGTTGCCAAGTTCGCCATAAGCGACGGCGCGGTTGAAATAGGCCCTGCCATCCTCAGGATTGATCTCGATCACCTTGTCGAAATTTTCAATTGCCTGACGATGGTCGCCAAGTTCGCCATAAGCAACACCCCGGTTAAAATACGCCTCGAAAAGTTCGGGGGCGATTTCTATTGCCCTGTCACAATCCTGAATCGCCTGCCGGTGGTTGCCAAGTTTATCACGGGCCACGCACCGGTTAAAATATGCTTCCGGGTCTCCGGGATTTATCTCGATGAACCTGTCAAAATCTTCGATTGCCTGCCTGTGGTTGCCAAGTTTGCCATAGGCGATACCACGATTATAATAGGCCTCTGTAAAACGAGGATTGATTTCTAAAGCGCTGTCATAATCTGAAATCGACTCCTCGATATTTCCAAGTTGGGCATAGGCGACACCCCGGTTATTCAGGATAACGTAATTATTCCCGGTAACATTGAGAGCATGCTCATACAACCCAATGCTGTTGTTCCAATATCCAACCTGTCTGTATGCAGCGATGACAAGGCATGCAAGAATCAACGCGGATGAAGCTATGAGCACGGGTTGACGGAAACGCCATTTTTGCGCGAGGTCGGCTATACCCCACGAAGCCGCAATGAACAGCCCAATCAAGGTAATATAGGTATAGCGATCCGCCATGGCCTGGGCGCCGACCTGGACAATCCCTATGACAGGGAGAAGAGTGCCTGCAAACCAAAACCATCCGAAGGCCAGGTACGGCACTTTCTTTGCCTTCCAAATCGCCACAAAGGTGACAGCGGCAAAGGACACAGCGGCGCCAACGACCTGCCAAAGGGGAAGCGATTCGGGATGGGGGTAAAACAGAGCAAGATTATTTGGCCAGATGGTCTTTCCTATGTAGGCGATATAGGAAACGATGGCGTTCTCGATACGAACATCGAGTGGAAATTGCTCAAGAGATACAACCGCCCCTCCCCTGTTCTGAGCTATGTAAGTCACGATGCATGAGAGCGCGGCAAAGGCAAAAAGCGGAATTTTCTCCAGGAGCAGTATCGGATTGAATTTGAGTTCGAAGCGCCGAAGAGGCCAGTAGTCCAAAAGCAGTAGAACAAAAGGAAGGGTAACCAGCATTGGTTTTGCCATAAGGCCAAGAACAAAAAGCAAAAGGAGGGCCAGGTAATTTTTAAGCCGAGGGTCCTCTACATAATGGACATACCCGACCATTGTGAGCATCCAAAAGAACGTGGAAAGAACGTCTTTTCGCTCCGCCACCCAGGCGACGGATTCCACGTGCAGAGGGTGGACCGCAAACAAGGCCGCCACGAAAGCACTCTGCCAGGGCGCTTTGGTCATCCGGTTAAAAACAAAAAAGAGTAAGAGTGTATTTGCAATGTGGAACAGTAGATTGGTGAAATGATGCCCTTGAGGTTTCAACCCGAAAAGTTGGATATCGAGCATATGAGACATCCACGTCAAAGGATGCCAGTTTGAGGCATAAACGGCCGTAAATGCCCACCGAATTGCCTCAATCGTAATGCCGCGTCGAATATGTATATTTTCAGTGATATATGTTGGATCGTCATAACTGATGAAATCACACTGAGTGACCCTCCAAAACGCTATCAGCGCCATCGCCGGCAAAAGGATGCAAATCAGCGGAATTCGCTTGTTTCTTATCATGGAACAGGTCCAATCATATCACTGGGAAATCTTCCGTTTGAATACTATCAGCTGACTGGCCCCCCCTCGCGCCGGGGTGAATGATTCGGCTTCTTTATCGATCAGCCAAAGGGTGCGGTCTGAATAGATATCGGCTACTACAACCGGCCGATAATAATCGTTAATGTAGTCCATGGCCCAGAAAAGCAGCCTCTTTTCAGAATCAGGCCTCTGCAGCCAGGAAGTCGAGGCCGTTGCGAGAACGAGAAATGGCGGTTTGTTTTTTTCCACCTGTGCGATCATCTCTTCCTGCATGCGCAACGCGAACGGCTGTGGTTCCATCAGACCGTACATGTAGATGTGCTCGGTAGCGGACCTTCGGTGGGCGTAGAAGCATATCTGAGGTTCCGACCCAACGACGGCGATACGATCTTCGGGTTTGGTGTTCTTCCTGACGTATTCCGATATCTTTACAGATTCCGGAAACGGGTTGGCGCCGTAAACCGAACGGCTGAACTGGTCCGGGGTTAAAGCCGCAAGGACCCGCCCCGTAGAGAAAACTCCGGTCAGGGAAACCGCCACTACAGCGAGTAGTGTAAAGAACTGGAGGGCTTTGGACCTGACCATATATTTGGCGGCGGCCTTCTCCAGCGCCCAAACCGCAACACCGGCGCTAAGGGCCGCTGCCGGCAGGAGTTGCACGAAGTAGTGCTGGCGAAAGAAAAGACCGGGACATACAGAGAGAAACGAAAACAGGAAAAACAGAACGGGAAAAGGAGCGAGCTTTCGCCCGGATTGGGTAAACCAAATGCCTGTAAGACCTGCAAGGGCCATCAACCACACCAGGGGATTGTTCCTGATGATAGGGATAAATCCGAGCTGGAAGAGCTGGAGCCCCGTTTTGAGGTCCATCTCCGATGCGTATGACCGGGCGTAATCAACCGTCCAGAACCAAAACCTGTCGAACACACCCTGGCGGGCCATCAGGGCCAAAACCAAAACATACGGAATAACAATCCCACAGGCCAGAGACCCCGAAACGATGAGAAGACGTTTCCAAGCGACTGGGCGGTTGCGAAGTGTTACGCACACAACCCAAAGGAAACCAAAAATGGCGAAAAAGGCCCCGGTCTGCTTCATAATGAACGCCAGCCCAAGGCAAAGACCCGCACCCCACAAGTGTTTAAAGGGGGGAAGGGGGAATTTCAGGCTTTCCTGGAGCAGCCATATCCCGGCAAGGGCGAACATAACAACAAACTGAGTTGCATGCGCAAAGAGGCCCAGTACGGAGACGTCCGCGGACATGATAATGAAGGCCGACCCGGCCATGGCGGCCCCCGCCGGACCAAGCAGGGTCCGTGCAAGCAGGTACAGGAAGACGGTCGAGATCAGATTTACCACCATAAGGCCGAGGTGGATGCCGCTAACCGTTTGCCCAAATACGGTCAGAATTGCGGAATAGGCATAATATATACCGGGAAGCTTCATATTTGAAGCCTCGCTGTAAGGCGGCACACCGTCAAGGATAAGCTGCCCCATGAGAGCGTATTCGCCTTCATCACGCTCCAGGGGCACAGGCGCCGCCTCAAGCCGGATAATCACTACCGCAACGACTGCTGCGGCCAGGATAGCCAGACTTAAAAGCGCCAACCAGTCTCGTGAAACAGAATGCTTTTTCACGCAATCTCCCGGTCAGGCCTCTCAGCGAGCGGCAGACTGTTACACAAAGACCGGCCGGGCCTGCTCACGAATCTCCTTTGCACAATTTTTGCGGTGAGCGCAACGGCTATCAGTATTCCAAGGCAAAGAACCATCCTGGTTGAAAACAGATGGTCTCCGGAAATCCAAAATTCCCTTATCTCACCGATTAAAAAGGTGACCACTAAAATAGTCAACGCCTCGCCCAGGGCGGTGGCTAACAAATAGTCCCAAAACCGGATCTTCGTCAGTCCCGCACCGTAGTTGATAGCCGCAAGGGGCACAAACAGCACCCGGAGGAGTAATACGGCTTTAAAGCCATTTCGTTCGATAAGATCGTCATATTTTCCCAGCCTGTCCCCGATAAGAGAACAGACAAATTCTCTGCCCATCCTTCGGGCCGCAAGCCAGGAGATCACTGCTCCTGCAACGGTGCCCGACCATACGCAGGCAAAACCCAGGTAAGGCCCGAATATGGCCACCCCGGTCCCGACAAAAATCGTCCCCGGGATGAAAACAGACGTGCCAAGCGCACAGAAAATCACAAGAAGAGTCGGACCCAGTAGACCGGCTTCACTGATAATCCTCTGAAGCTGATCGGGTCTGAGAGATATTTTTATCGGAGAAAACTCCGCCAGGCATATCGAAATCCCTGCCAGAGCCAGCACAATAAGTGCTTTGACAACCGCCTTGCGGTCGATCTTAATAAGTTTGCCGGGTTGCGCCATTTTAATAAGGCCTCCTAATTTCCATAACATACTTGAGCTTTGATCTAAAGTCTTTTGGCGAAAGTACCGATTTTCCCATTAAATCGGACAGTATCTTTATTACATGTCAAAAGGGGACTCGGTGTGGAAAACCAAAAAATTCTAAAATTCATGGGAACAGAAGAGCAGTCCACCATTGGGTCAGCCTGTTCCAAACCAGCCTCAGACAGGAAAGAGCAGTCCGGGGTGATATACGAGATGCTGATCAAAAAAGGATATCTCGACGAAGCAAAATTGGCTTACGCAAAAAGGGTGCATACGAAGCTGGCAGGTGACAAAACCCTTACGCAGGTCTTGCAGGAGCTTAAATACATCACCGCCGAACAGATCCAGGAAACCCTGTCTGTCAGCAAGGTGAATCTCAAGATCGGGGCACTCCTTGTTGAACTCGGTCTTATTACGAACCATGAACTCGAAACGGCGATCCGGCTGCAAAAAGAATCCGCCATAAGGAAATCAATCGGTGAAGTGCTGATCTCAAGCGGCTTCATTGAAGAACGGAGCCTGCTGGAGGTGCTTTCCTACCAACTGGGAATGCCCTACCATGAGCTTGAAATTTCTCTGCTGGATGCTCACCTGCTTAAAAAGGTCCCAGCCAACTGGTATAGACTTCATCAGTTTCTGCCGGTCAACCGTACGGACGGAAAGATAACTGTAGCATTTACAGATCCCATGAACCGTGAAAACATCGAAGCCGCTGAAAAAGTTTTTGGCCAAATCAGGCCGGTCATCTGCTCGAAAGCGGCATTCTATGACGTAGTCAGGACCCTGGAGCACGAAGTTTCAATCTCCAGGACCAACCAGCCCGACGACAAATCGGTAGTCGGAATGGTCAATGCCATCATTGAGGACGCTGTCAGCAGCAATGTCAGCGATATCCATATTGAACCCATGAGAGACCGGGTGCGCGTCCGGTTTCGCCTTGATGGCGTCCTGGTCCACAACAGGGACCTGCCCCTGGAAATGGGGCCTCCCCTGACAAGCCGGCTCAAGATCATGGCCAAGGCCGACATAACAGAAAGGAGGCGGCACCAGGGCGGCAGAATGGAATTCGAGGACTCTCGCACCGGGGCCGCCATTGACCTGAGGATCTCTTTTTACGTGACCGTGTGGGGCGAAAAAACCGTCATGAGGCTGCTTGGAAGAAAAGGGTTGCTCCTGAGCCTCAATGAAACCGGAATGTATCCGAGGATGCTCGAAAGGTTCAAATTCGACGCACTCGATATGCCATGCGGCGTTATCCTGGTAACAGGGCCAACCGGGTCGGGAAAGACGACAACCCTTTACAGCTCCATTAACTATCTCGAAAATGTGAACACCAGTATCATAACGGTTGAAGATCCGGTTGAGTACCTCATTGACGGGATAGCTCAATGTTCGATAGACCCTAAAATAAACCTGACCTTTGAAGAAAGCCTTAAGCACGTGGTCAGACAGGACCCCGACATTATCGTGATAGGAGAGATACGAGACAGCTTTTCGGCCGAGACGTGCATTCAGGCATCTCTAACCGGACACAAGGTGCTCAGCACGTTCCACACCGAAGACAGCATCGGAGCACTCATCCGGCTGTTGAACATGGACATAGAAGCTTTTCTCATCGCTTCCACAGTGGTCTGTGTAGTCGCTCAGAGGCTTCTCAGGAAAGTGTGCCCCCATTGCTCGGAGCCTTATGCCCCCCAACCTGTGGAGGTCCGGCGACTCGGCTACACCGCAAACGATATAAAAGGAGTCAATTTCAAAGCAGGACGCGGATGCCCCGATTGCCGTTTCACCGGCTACAAGGGAAGGGTGGGCATATTTGAACTGCTGATTTTGAATGAACCCGTCAAGGATGCCGTTCTGAACAAAATGACAACTTACGACATAAGAAAGATCAGTATGGAGACATCGGGTCTCGTAACCCTGTTCGAAGATGGAATTATGAAAGCCGCAAACGGAGTGACCACCATTCAGGAAATTTTCAGGTCTCTTCCGCGCGTGAGCAAACCAAGGCCGGTCCACGAATTAAAACGCCTTTTAGGTGCAGAGCAATGATTATGCAGAAAAACAATGACTCGTTACTTGACATGGTAGAAGAATATGCCGCCTCAGAGGCGCTGAACCTTCCGATATTTCCCGACGTTGCTCAGGAACTGCACGTTAAAATGTCGGATGAAAACAGTTCGATCACCGATGTTGCGGCAATTATAATCAAAGACCAGGCCATGGCGGCCCAGATGTTGAAACTTGCCAATTCAGCGTTTTTTGCAGGTTTGAACAAGGTGCGCACAATAAGAGAGGCAATCATGCGGCTTGGAGTCAACCAGGTGTACAACTGCTTGGTTGCCAGCAGTCAGAAAGATTGCTACCGCTCGCATGACCCGGTTATAGCCGGGCACCTCAAGGTTCTCTGGAAACACGCGCTCGCAACCGCAAAGGGTTCACAATGGCTGCTGCGCAAAACCGGATACTCGGAACTGGCGGATGAAGGCTTCCTGGCTGGTCTTTTCCATGATATCGGAAAGCTGCTTCTTCTCAAGGTTTTCGAAACGATCAGGTCACAAAATGAGGATATCGCTTTATCAGAGCAGTTCATTATCGAGATGCTTGATTCCATGCACGTTGAGCAGGGATATACCCTGATGAACGAATGGAGCATTCCTCAAGTTTATTGCGACATTGCGAAACATCATCACGACGAAGAGTTCGACAGCCTAGACTCACTGATGCTCTGCGTACGCATAGCCGATCACGTCTGCGCAAAAGCAGGCATAAGTCTCAGGCCCGACCCTGCACTGGTCATGGCGACCTTGCCCGAAGTCAATGCGCTGGGCGTCAAGGAAATCGTCCTGGCCGAACTCGAGGTGGTAATCGAAGACGCGCTGAATGTAGAACTGTAAAGGCCACCCACTGAAAATCCCCCCTGCCCCTCCCGGATCGGAGTCCGGGACAGGCTCTAGAAAAGGGGGTGATTGGCGCGCCTTTCATGATTTCAGGGTGTCCAAGAGGGACATGAGGAACTGCTTCGAAAAGGGCTGATGGGTTGCGCTTCCGCTCCACCCATCCTACGGTTCTGTTAATCCTGTTAAGCCTGCCTAAAGGCTTTTCTCCGCGACCTCTGCGTCTCTGCGGTAAACGCTTACCCTTTCCCTTCCCTTCCCTTCAGGCGGATGCATGCGCCGCTACCAGCGGTCTTTTTTTCCTTTTCGGCGTAACTTTTGATGCGGCAGCGATTTTGCGGCTTGCCGGCACTTGCTTTGGCTGGTCCTTCGATACCCTTTCTGCTTCGGCCACAGGTTTCAAACTCGCGACTTCCGCTTTCGTCTCGACTCTTGGTTCAATATCGGGGGCGCCTTCTCTTTGCTTCAGCCACTCGACTATCTTGGGCGTGAATAGTTTCTGAGATTTGGAACTCACGTAGATTCCGATGTGACCGGTTTCGATGCAAACGTCCTCTGTGTCCAGGGTCCCCACCTTGCTTGTGAGCAACTCGCACGCCGCCGGCGGGACGAGGTGGTCGTATTTGCCATAGATATTGAGCACGGGCATGGTGATATTCTTCAAATCGACCCTGCGCCCTCCGACTTCCATCTTGCTCTGAATCAGCAGGTTCTTCTTATAACAGTCTTCCATAAACTGCCGGATGGTTTCTCCCGGGACGTCGGGACTGTCGAATATCCATTTTTCCATTCGCACGAAGTTTTCGATAAAGTCTTTGTTTCCCATGTTTTCAAAATAACTGACATACTTGTCTATAACCAGGCGGGCGGGATTGAGAAGCAAAAAGCCCAGGTTCAGCAAGTCTCCCGGCATGTTGCCATAGGCGTCGATTACACTCCCCAGGTCGATTTCCCTGGCCCAGATATGCAAAAGCCCCTGGTCGGTATCAAAATTGCTGGGAGCAACGGTAGTAATAAGATTTTTAATCTTTTCCGAATGCAAGGCCGAATAGATGATCGAAAATGTTCCGCCCATGCAAATTCCCATCAGGTTGATCTTGGGGACCCCGTGCCGGTCGCATATGAAATCGACCACGTTGTCCATGTAGCCATTCACATGATCGTCGATGGTCAGATAGCGGTCTTTTCGGGTAGGGTAGCCCCAATCGATCATGTAAACATCGACTCCCATATTCATGAAGTTTTGCACTACACTTCTTCCCGGCTGCAGGTCAAGCATCGTCTCGCGGTTGATCAATGCGTAGACAATCAGCAGGGGGGTCTTCACCTTTTTTTCCGAGGTTGCAGGGTAATGCTTGAGCTTTATGCGATCCTCTTCGTAGACAACATCATATGGTGTTTTGGCAATTTCGGTATCCAGCGGGCCGAGCAGCACATCGGTCGATTTGAGAAGATCACGAGATTTTTCGAGGCCTTCGTACCACTTGGTCATAATATCGTTCATAGTCATTCCAAAAGCATTCATCCGATATCCTTTTCTCCCATTGCCGATTCGATCTTGCTCATCTTTTTCGCGGTCTCTTTGGCCAGCTTCTTAAGCGTGTAGAGTTCCTTATAGACTTCATCCATCTCCTTGTTAGTGGGAATCGGAAGGAACTCGAGCATCTCCGTCAGCACTTCATTTCCAGTCACCCTGAAAGCAGCCGTCTCACTGAGCAACCCCGCCAGGGACCTGCGGTATTCATCCGACCTGAAGAGCGACATGTAATGATTTTCGAGGCCCTGGATCCACTTCGAATAGTAGACCTTGAAATCATCGGCCGATTCACCTTTTTCCCGGTGTCTATCGAGTTCCCCCTTCATGTCCGCAAACGACTTTTCCATGGGACCGGAGAGCATAATCTGGAATTCGGAAACGGCAGCCTGATAGGCATTGAACTTGTCAGCGAGTCGATTGATCTTTTCTTTGTAAACCCGCGTGAGTCCCACCTGGGGCATTTTTAGAAAGGGCTGAATTCCTTTTTCGTAGATGCCGTTCCATGACAATGCGGCTTCGTGCCGCAATTTTTCAAAGCTGCCGCCCGTAACCTCTCCCTGGTTCCACAGCCACTTGACCATTTCCTGGCTAAGACCGCCGGAACCCAGCACTTGCGACAGCGCCTCAAGCATGTCAAAAGAAGGCTGCCTGGTTTCTCCCGCCTCACCCGTCCAAGGCTTGAGAAAAGCCTTCCACATCGAGAGCGATGCCTGCATGTAATCCCCGGTTCGAGAAGAATCGGCAAGAGCAGAGGGCAATTCCTGCCAGCTTTGAGCCGCGGAGAGCCACACGTTGGCCGCTGATTCCATCCACTCGGACCAGGGGAAGCAATTACTTCCCTGAGCTTGATTCATGAGTAAACCTCGTTGTCACGTCTATGGATTAAAAATGAACTCGATAGAGAATGTGCACTCCTGGATCGAAGGCGCAATCCGGCACGAACACTTTTAAGACGTTAGGCCAAGAATTAAAGTGGGGTGTTTGCAGTATTTTGAGTGGGGAAGGGCGGTAGTCGAAAGTACATAAAGCCTGTCAGTTTGAATTGTTCGGGGCCGGCTGGGCAGGGTTGCCGGATTGGGCAGGTTTTTGCGTACCTTTATATATATTCATATGCTGGAGCATCATCCATGACTTATCCTCTTTTTCCTTTTCCTCCCTTTCCTCTTCTGCCGTTGCCCGGTCCATTTCGGGATCGGTACTGTATATGATGCGGTCTTTTGTATCGCTACGATCAGCGAGGAGCAGGCCCGGAAGCGGACCGGTCAGGTTCTCCATCCCGCAGGCGCCGGAACCGGGAGAAATGAAGACCATCCAGCCCCCAAGCAGGAGGCAGGCTATGAGCATGATTCGCAGAAACATGATAAAACAGTCTTCAGTCGTAAGGCGTTAGTCGTCAGAAAAAGCTTTTAAAAACAGTCGTTAGTCGTCAGTGGCCGGAAACAGCTTTTCTCTGACGACTGACGACTGTCCACTACTTCTTACAAATAGTCGCCCCGCTTCCATTTAAGCGATTCCATGTAGGCGGTAACCTTTAATTCCTCAGCTATGTCCTTCAACTTATGATCGGCGGGAAGGCCGCTCATTTTGTCGTCCAGACCGGCGGTTTGTGAATTGATCCCTTCGATCAGCGAATTGATGTCCTTGGGCGACCCGGTCTTCTGAAGCGCATCCTTCAAAGCGTCCAACTGCGAAAGGACCCCGTCCAGAGCTGAAATCGCCTCAGACGCATCGGGGGTCTGCGTTGAACCGGGCGCCAGGGATTGGGTCCCCGGGATAGCGGGTATGCTCCCCGGCAGGCTAACGGCGTCACCTTGGGCTATCTGTTGCGGCTGTTCCGAAATCTCACCTTGAAGCAACAGGGCAAATGCCTGATCGCCACCCGCGCTTTTGTTGGCACTTGACTGGTTGCTCTCCTGCAAAGCTTTCAGGCTCAGAGTTTCATCTATTTTCATACTGTTTCAGCAGACCTCCCTTTCCCTGGAGATAATAGAAACTTCAGTCGACATGATTCTAAGCAAATACTTTGCCAAATGGAGCGGGCGAGAAAAGAATGCACCGCCGAGACGATTGACAACCCGGCCGGGCTCTAATGATTCGTTCGAGGGGCCACGGTCGATCTTGAGAGGACGCGGAGAAAGACAGGATGGCATTGGCTTCGGCAAAGAGGCCTTCGCATCCCTTCGGTTCTTTTGCTATCAAGCAAGGCTTTTTCTCTGCGCACTCTGCGTCTCTGCGGTTAATCGCTTTTAGTCTTTTAGTTGGAAAGATTTTCCGGCGGATGGAATTTTATGCCGGTTTCTTCTTGAGGGGCATGCGTATCAGGGCTGAAGTTCCTTCGCTGGATCGTTCAAGGCTGATAGTAAACCCGTAAGGCATAAGAAGCTGCCTTGCCGCATAGAGTCCAAATCCGAGATGCTGGTCTGTGGACTGGGCCTTATCGTCAGATTTCTGCCACCTCGATTCGAACAGGTCGAAAAAAACGTCCGGCTGAAGCCCTTCCGGAAGTCCGGCGCCCGAATCGGTTATTTTTGCCACTATCTCGCCATCCTGCAAGGAAGTCTCAACGATCAGTTCCTTCTTTGGTGATTCCCGGAGAGCTGCAATGGCGTTATGGAAAAGATGGAAGACGGCAGGGACGATATCCCTGCCAAGGACCCTTACATGGGGAAGGTTCTTTGCCAGGCGCAGCTCCGATTTGATGTTATGTTTGAAGAAGAGGTCGGAGCGGAATACCTTCGCCATCCTTGTCAGAAGAGCATTTATGTCTACTTCCGTGCCGCACCGTTCGATTTCATGAAGCTGCATGAATTCTCGCAAGTCGGCAGCCAAATTGGCTATCTGCTCGCGCATCTGCGCAAGTCTTTTACGCTGCTTGCCCAGAAGCTCGGACCACTTCTCGTTTTCACCCGCGCTGGTGCTGAATATCCGGTCCTGAAGCTCCAAGCCCGATACCAGCATCTCCGTCAGCATGGTAAGGTTCTGGAGAGGTCCATTAACATTATGCACAAACCCCTGGACGAACTTGCCCGAGTAATTCAACCGGTCCTTTTCGTGTAAGGCGCGGATGCATCGTTCGAGAATTTCCTGGCTTTGTAACTTATCGACATCCATTTTATAAGTTTGTTCCCGATTCTCCCGGAGAATATTCCCTATTTGGATTTGTTCCCATTGTGCCTTCCATTTTTCACTACTTCAAGGAACGCATCCAGGGCGACTGGATCAAACTGCTTGCCTCCGTTTTTCTGCAGCTCGGCAATAGATTCTTCGAAGGACATGGAGTCTCGGTAGGCCCGTTTCGAGGTCATTGCGTCAAAAGCATCGACGACGCTCACTATTCTGGCAAGTATCGGAATCTGTTCACCGGCCAGACCGTCGGGGTAACCGGTTCCGTCCCATCTTTCGTGGTGATGTCTTACTATTGACCTTTCCTCCGGCGTCAAACCCAAATCGGCTACGATTGATTCCCCAATCGAAGGGTGTTTCTTTACAAGCTCATATTCTTCCGATGTCAGGGGCCCCGGTTTGTTCAAAATAGAGTCGCGAACCCCTATTTTACCGATATCGTGAAGATAGCCCACCGTCTGCATCGATTCGATCTGGGCCCCAGGGCAGCCAAGGACTCCAGCAGTTTCGGTCGCATACCGTGTCACTCTTTCAGAATGTTTCCCCGTATAGAGATCTTTGGCTTCCAACGCGTTTACGAGCGACTTCAATATCCCGTAAAAATTACTGCTAAGGCTTTCGTAAAGCGCCATATTCTCAATAGCCAGGGAAGCCTTCCTTATCAGAAAATCAAAAAGCCTGGCTTCTTCAGCGGGCAGTGAGGTATTGCCGTCTTTGTGGAATGCCATCAAAAGGCCGAAGGGTTCCCCGCGGATCCGCATCGGCCAGCAGGAGAGCACACTGTCGGTTTGCGGCGCGTTTTCAAAAGAAGCCTGGACTTCATCAGGACCAATAATAACATGACTTGCGCCGTTTCCAAGCAATTGGCGCTTCTGATCTTCCGAAATACCTATCAGTTGAGGCCAACTCTCATTGGGCTGCCATCCGCAGCCTGCCATATTCAGCAGTTTGCTCTTGTCCCGGGGCACCAGGAAGAAAGTCACCTTCTCAACAGAATCCAGTGAGGACGCCAACTGGACGATTCTGGGATAAAGATCTTCGCTTGAACGGATTTCGTCTATTTCCTTCGAGATATGAAACAGCCGGGTCTGTTCGTCGATCCTGCTTTCGAGCTGCCGATTGACCTCCTCAAGTTCCTTGCGGGCCTGGACTTCGAGCTGGAGGCTGAGATTTTGGAGCAGGAGTTTCCTGTCTTTTGTGACGCGCTGCAGTGAAAGAGCTACATCATGGAGAGTAAACGGCTTGGTGAGAAAATCAGAGGCCCCTTTTTGCATGGCCTTGATCGTATAGTCCAGGGTTGTATAGCCGCTCATCATTACCACCGGAAGGCGGGGGTCCTTTTCCTTTATCTCGGTCAGGAGCTGAAGGCCGTCGATATCCGTGTCCGGGAGGCACAGATCCACAAACGCACAATCGAAGGCTTCTCGCGTTACCGCGTCAAAGCCTTCCCGCCCTGTCAGGCAGACCCGCACCCTCTCGTGTTCCAGACGCTGCAGGTATTCCTGTAGAAGCTCACCGAGCATTACATCGTCTTCTACGATTAAAATCTTCATAGCCTGCCAGACTCTATCCTGCCGATGATAATTTGTTTGAGTCTGTTGAGTTCCGAATCCGAAATTATGCCATCGCGTTTGAGACCTTTGAGCGTCTCGAGGGCTGTAATGACCCGGTTTGGATTTCCCTGTGGCTTTTCGAGAAAAGCATCCGGACGAAATCCAGGCACATTGGCCAGTAGAGGTCCACTGATCGGATGGCCGGAGCTGTCGTAAACTTTGGACTCCGGATAGCTTTTTCCTTCGAGAGAATAAATCTTCCTGTGCAGACCCTCAATTTCCAAAAGCATGTCCGCTCTCTCTTTGTACGTCCTGACCCGATCAACGGCGTTTCGGATTGTCACTCCCACCTGTTCCACCATAAAAGGCTTCTGTATATAGTCGTAAGCTCCGAGCCGCAGGGCCTGGATAGCAGACTCCAAGCTTCCGAATCCCGTTATCAAAATACACAAAGTGTGGGGATAGAGTGTTCTCACCTGCTTGAGCAGGGTCAACCCATCCATTCGCGGCATGTTCAAGTCTGAAATCAGGATATCGAAATCGCCGGCAGACAACTGTTCGAGAGCAACAAGGCCGTCAGGAGCCAACTCAACCATAGCCCCGGCTTCCTCGACAGTTTCCGCCAGAATCTCCAGGAAAATCTCATCGTCGTCGGCTACAAGGACCCGTACAGCTGATTCGGTTTTTCGCGCCATTGGCTTGTATTCTATCATAAGGCCCTATGCCTGACCATCAATTAGTATTGTGCCCACCACAGTCTACACCCTGCCCCATTATTGCCGAGTCCCGCTCTCCCCTACTTCTCTTTCTCCTTTTCGAGCGGATGAACCAGGTATTCGGCGAACCTCCGGGAAAGACAATCGGCCAGCACGCTGCGCCTCTGGGCCGGTTGACCCGTGATCGTATTCCAGTAGAGATCGATATCGGGCCCCGGTTCGGATCGCCCCTCCTGCTTAATGTCCCAGAGCACTCCACCGGTCCGGGCATCCAGTATACGGATGCGCACCGTAAGCTCTGTGGGCATGGACCCCGTTCCGTCCATCAGGTAAAGCAGCGAGGGAAGCATAGCGAGCGTGCACCCCTCATACCTGGCGTACCATATTGCCTCCGAATCGGATTTGGGTTCATAGGGCACGGCCCTGATCTTCAGAAAGGGGCGCCTCTGGACAAGCCTGGACAGGTATGCGGCCGTGATCGAGGGCGAGGCTGCCCAATTCTCGGGGGCAGCACCGAAGGGGAATAAACAAAGGGTGTCCATTGTGTGCTGTTCGATCATAGCCTGGGCGAATATTTCCATGTCCGCATTCACAGGCCGGCTGGAGGTCGCTTTCATCTGCGTGGCAATGCAGCCCCAACAGGCGCAACCGGCCACAAGGACGGCAATTGCTCTCAACAGCCGCATGGCAACACGGACCACTTCAGTCCGCCCTGAAGCATATTTATGTCCGGAGCATTCAGAGCACATGCAAATATGATCTCCCTATGTAGGCGCGAGACACTGCAGGCCGGATTTTTACGAAAATCACCCTTGCCAGTTCACCGGTTACAGATAAATCGGATTTAACTCAAAAGTACTTAAATGAAAAGTGGCTGGACGGAATTCAGGACTGAGGACTGAGGACTGAGGACTGAGGACAGAGCAGGGACCCCATCGCCCCTCGAAATGAGATCTTTTTCTTCGCGCCTTAGCGCCTTAGCGTCTTAGCGCCCTTGTATGAAAAAGAGTGATCACTCTGAGGCTACTTCGTAGGTACGAACGGGGACTTCGACCCCTTTTACCCGGATCTCTCCGGAGAACCTGGTGGGAATGGAAGGGGAGACCAGGTCCCTGGTCCTTTGGGAAATCAGGATTCCGTCGACGGGCGCGCTCGATTCGAGCCTTTTTGCCAGGTTCACAGCGGAACCCAGCACTGTATAGGAGAGCCTTCTGGAAGACCCCATGTTGCCCACGACGACCTCGCCTGTATTTATTCCGATCCGCACATGCACCGGGAAGCCCCCTTCACCGGCCCATTTCAAACTGAGCTCGCGCGCTTTTTTCTGCATCTCGATTGCCGCCCGGACCGCTCTCAGGGCATGGTCGGGCGTGGGTTCGGGGTCTCCGAAAAATACCATCAGACCGTCTCCGATGTACTTATCCACCGTCCCCTCGTAGTTGAATACAACTTCCACCATCGTTTCGAAATAGTCGTTGAGGAAGCCCCGAATCCGATCAGGAGAGTACGTCGAGGAGTGAGCAGTAAAGTCCTTGATGTCGCTGAAAAGAATCGTCAGCTCTTTTCTCTGCCCCCTGCTAATCATCGCCGGGTCGGCAAGAATTTTTTTCACCACCGAGGGTGGGAAATATGATTCAAAAGACCTCCGCAGGGCCTCTTTTTCCTTTGAATCCCGAAAATAGCGCAGAACCATGAGCAGCGAGGCGACGGAGGCCCCCGACAGCACAGGGCGAACAATATTGAGCATCAGTCCATAACGAAGGAAAAGGGCAAGCGCCGAGGCCCCGTAGCAGATAAAGAGCAGGCCGGCCGCCCCGGTGAATACAACGGGGGAAAAGCGGGTCGAAAGAAGTAAAATGAGCGCAGCCATCGCCAGCTCAATCGCAAATACTCCGGCAGGGCTTACCTCGGATAAAAAGGCCCGGGAAAGAATCGTCTGGATCACGTTGGCATGCAGGCCGCTCAACGGGAAATCTATATCCACGGGCACCGCCCCCAGATCAGTTGCGCCAGTCGAAACATCGGAGACAACGGCTATTTTTCCCGAAAGCTCTTCTTTCCACATCTCGAGAGTATCCCGGTCTTCCGAAGCCGAAAGGATGCGGTCGAAATTATAATGACGCATCTCGCCCCAGGGTCCTATGAAATTGATTATCATCGAGCCGTTGCTGTCGATGGGGATATAGAAGTCCCGGGCGGGGCCTGCGGGGACCCTTGCGTTTTCGAGCCTGATATAGCTGCCCGGCTTGATGGTAATTTTTTCGGGCCTTACTGCGAGGTAGTCACAGACAAGGCGGAACGGCAGGCTGGGATAAAACCCGCCCTCGCATCGCACGAGCAGCGGCACACGGCGGATTACCCCGTCCCGATCCGTTTTCAGGCTGATAAACCCGATTCCCTTCGAAGCCTCGGCAAGCGGCGGGAAAGTGATGAGCGGATTGGTCCCGGCGTAAAGGTCCCGCCCATTGCCTTCCACTTTCACAGCCCAAACGGTGCGGTCGATATATTCGCGGATTTCCGGGGCCGTGCGCCTGGAAGGCGGTTCACTGCGAGACCCCAGTGTAAAGGCCATGCCGAAATAGACGTTTCGCGCCTCGCGTGCCGCTCCAATTATCGCCTGGTCATCCGCCTGGTTCGTGCCGGCTGCAAAAATCAGATCGTAGGCCTGGGCTGCGACATTCATGGCGGCAAGGTTTCGAATAACGCGGCCGTACTGGGGGCGGCTCACATAATAGGTTTTCAGCTGCTGGATGGAGGTATCGTTGAGGTCTATGTGCACCACTGTCCCGTCGTAGGGGGGCTTGAAGGCGCCAATGGAGGACCGGATCATGAAAAAACCGTCAAAAACCCGGCAATGCCAGGTTTGGAAAACTCCCCCGAATAAGAGGAAAACCAGTTGGACAATACCGAATGCGGCAATTGCCGCAAAGAGGCGGTGGTTACTCGTGCTCAATCGTGTAAGTCCTGGCCGTGAAGCCGGTCGAGAGCACCTCGTCGGCAAAAGCCGCAATGTCGAACCGGCCGGGATCCGGGGCGTTTTCAACACTCCGCAGGGCGCCGCCGATGGGGACAGGCCGCTCGGCTGGCGAACTCAGCTCTCGATGTTGCCTTCCAAGCTCCTTTATCATCTCGACAAGCGCCCCGGCTGTCTCAGCCCTGGAAGGCCCTTCGGCGGACTCATGCCTCAGATATGCCTTTTCCAGCTCATCCAGGCGCTTCGATGAGGCGACCAGATAAAATGTTTCCCGGCCCGGGTTTTGGTCCAGCTTGAACCACGCCTCTCCTCGGGGGATATAGTACCTGCGCTCCGGCTGATAATCCCCGTCAAACTGCTGGAGTGCGTATGGAAACAGCAGTTTCACGCCATCCCCGGGATTATCGTGGAAAAGGTATACAAAACACCTTCGTTGCAGTTCGATCATCATCTTGACCTGGTCTCCGGATTTGAGGACCATGTCCCGGGTGACCGGCATCGTGATGGTCTTGCCGTCCCGGATCGATTGGGCTGCGAAGGCCCATCGAAAATCCACCTCCGGGTCGAGCGCGCGCGCCGATGCATCTTTATTCGAGGGACCGTCTTCGGCCGCAAAGGACCCGCCAGGAGTTAAAGCGGGCTGAAAGAAAAGCAACATAAAAGCTACCGACGCTATCGATCTTCCGAATTTCATCAACATGCCCTTTTTTAGACAGGATTAACAGGATTAAGAAAAACCCTAATCCGGACAACCCCATGTCAATCCCGCCACAGGTTATTATCTTTTTTCTTAAATCCTGTTAATCCTGTTAATCCTGTCAAAGATTCTAGTCTTTTTCCCCAATCCAAATTAACCCCGCCGGTCCCTGCACAGGTAATTATCTTTCACCCTTATCTGTCAATCCTGTCACCATCTCAGGGCTCTCGCACGATCCTGAAGCCGACATCGTCTCTCACGCTGTTTGGCAGGCCGCTTCCGCGAATTGCGCACCGGGTGGAACCCGTCGAGCCTCTCCAGCACCCTCCCCGAATAACACGGCTCTGCCCCATGCTCTCATCATTATTTTGCGGATTGTTTCTATCGTGGCGCACATATGAATCAAGGCCATAAACGTCCGAACACCATTCAAGCACGTTGCCCAGCATGTCGTAGAGGCCAAAACTGTTTGGCCGGAAGATACCGACCGGCGCAGTCGCTGCGTAGCCGTCGTCACATTCGTGGACCGGCTTGATTCCAAGCTGTCTTTCGGCCGTATAATCAGCTACGTTTTCGTAGATACAGGCCATGGAGGCGTCATCGCCCCAATAGCGGGAGCTGTCTGAACCGGCCCGGCACGCATATTCAAACTCAGCTTCGGTTGGAAGACGGAATTTATATTGCCCGCCGTTTTGACCGGTTAGCCACTGCGAAAAGTTATTGGCGTCACCCCAGCTTATGTAAACCGCCGGCTGGCCATCACCATTGAGCGAATGGCCGGCGTAGTCCCTGCTGTCGTGGTCTTTTTGAAATTGCCTGAACTGAGCGTTGGTAACCACCGTTTTGCTCATCCAGAAACCGTCGATACAAACCTCATGCACCGGGCCCTCGTCGTCCGAGCGATCTTTCTCACTTTTCGGACTGCCCATGAGATAACATCCGCCAGGCACCCATACGAACACCAGTCCTGTAACCGGTTCCTTCCAGGTCTTTACAGCCCTTTCGGGCTTTTCGCCCCGTGAGACACTCTCTTCGACCGCCCGGGGGGTGGAGTGCTCCGATACGTCCCCGGGAACCTGCCTGGGCGGAATCGAGGCTGTATGCACGGAAGCCTGCGGCGGCGGGAAGATAAAATAAAAATCGCCTTCCAGGGAGGACGATTCCCATGGTATCTGCTTGCCCCCGGTGGATTCTCGCACCGCGGAGCGTACCTGTTTGAAGACGTCTTCGAGCTTTAGCCCCGGCTGCACCATGGCCTTAATGAGTTCTCCAGTGTAAACGCCGTTTTCTCCCTCCCCGTCGTTGGCCACCGAACCAGGCGCGGTAGCATAGGCGATCAGCGTGCCGGTAGGGGCCTCTATCGAGGCAAGTCCCTGGGATATGGAGCGGAAACCTCGGGCAAACGGATTGTCCCGGCACGCATCCATTATGACTATATTCATTCGGTTGCGGGCGTAATCCATTTCGCCTAGCACCGAGCCCATATCTACGGCTTCGTATTGAACCTGGTTTTCATGCTCGATTGCCGCGCCAACCGGAAGAAGATAGTTGTGCCCGTTCACCTGGACCCCATGCCCGGCATAATAGAAAAGACCGACGCCCCCCTTCTGGAGCTTCTCCCCGAAAGCCTGAATCTCAACCTTCATCTGTTTCTGGTCGAGGTTTTCCTTCAGGGTAACGTCGAAGGAAAGAGAAGTAAGCGTCTTCGCCATGGCGCGAGCGTCATTGATAGAGTTTCGAAGAGGACCCGCTCCATAGAGAGCGTTGCCGATTACAAGCGCCGTTCGTCTTTCGAACTGGTCCTGGGCCACAGGCTGGTTTGCCCGCACAGAACCGCCGAAAAACAGAACACAGCCAAGCAAAACGGCCGCAAGGCAGCATAAAAGTGTCTTTTTACAGGCTGTAGAGTTCATTTGACCGCCACACCCCCTGTCTAAGAAAAAAGGGAGTCTCCCCGTAAGGCAAAACTCCCTGAAGGATTTAAAAGGCCAGATTGCAAAAGATCCCGCCGGGGAGCAGTATTTTACAGATTAGTCTGCTAAGACTGCCGCTCCCCGAATATCGCCCGCAATTATAAGTAAGATTTCCCGGAGCTTCAATAAAAAAGGGGCGGTGGGACCGCCGGCCGGGTTGCCTGCTTGCAAAATCGCCGCAGGCGCAGGGCGGTGGGGAGAAAAATCCTTTGGGGCGCCCTCACCTGGGAGCGTCAACCAGATTGATCGCCTGGATTTCAACTTCCTGCTTTCCCCCGGCAGGCACATCGGTTTCCACCGTCAGTACAGTCTGAATCCGTTTGCCGGCAGGGATGTTTTCCATTTTCGGATTCACTTCCAGGCTAAACCCGGGGCCATTTGGAAACGGCTCCTGCCTGACGGCGATGACCCTGTCGTCGTATGTGCATTTTAGTATTTTAAAAGCTTTATTACTGTTATCGACAACCAGCACCTTCCCGGTAATTATTGCCTGATCGGGGGACAACCGGCCCACTACAAGAGATTTCGGCCTGATCCCAATCTCTCCTTCTATAAAGCCGTTTACCCAGACGGTAAGCTCAGGTTTTTCAGAAAGATCGGTATAAAGTGTAATGGCTCCCCTGTAGCGCCCCTGCGAGGCATTATTCGAGACTTTGAGCCGGTAATGTTTGCCTTCCTCTACTGCTTCAAGCTTGTAGGAAACCTTCTTATCGAGATTGTCATCGATTTTGCGGATGTGAAATATGTCTGAGGTCGTTACAAGATCGATGGTTTTCTCGGCAAGACCTTCCGCGGTCCCCTGGAAATAAACCGCCTTTTCAGGCAGGACTTCGATGAGGGGCTTGACGGTTCCCTCAACGACCAGAACTATCCGTGGGTTTGAAGGGTCATCGCTAATGACCGTCGCGCTCTTTTTTACATATCCCTGAAACCCTCTAAGATTCAACTCCAGGGTGACTTTTCCCTCCGCACCCGGAGGGATTGCCCGGTCAAATCGGGCAATCGTGCAGCCTCAACTGGGCTTGACGTCTGCGATAGCAAGAGTGGTTTTACCGCTGTTTTTTACAATGAAATCATGGGAGAACGGCGTCATTTCGGAGAGTTCCCCGAAGTTATAACCGGTTTGAGAAATGATGATGCGAGGGGGTTCGGCGAGCGCGGCAACCGCTCCCAAGAAACCAATCGCGAAGCATACGATGAATACAGTGAGCAGTGAGCGGTGAGCAGTGAACGGATTGGATCTTTTCACTTTAGGCGCCTCGAGCCGGACATTCAGGCCATTTTCAATTAATAAGTTGGTCATAATACCCTCCGTGGCCGCCTTATACCACTTTGGCCCTGGTGAGTCACCTGCTCATGAAATTGCCTGGCGCAAATCTGAATCTTGTTGTCCCTGAAGCTATTTTTTCACGCGAAGCCGCGAAGTCGCGAAGAAAAACGACGGCAATATCGCCGTACCGGTGGTATCAATACATCTACCGCAAGGTCGCATTCTTTCATTTTCGCGTCCTTGCGTGAAAAGATTTCCCTACCTGGATTTCTTCGCACCTTGGAGTGGAAACATTTCTTGTCTGATTGTCTTCGCCTCTTCGCGTGGCAAATCTATGCGACTTCGCGTTTTTGGCGTGCAGAGAGCGTCTCCTCGTCAAGGGGTCTGCTAAAGTATTCCGAGTACCTGTACGACATTTTCTTGAATCATTCGACATTGAATTGAATTGGAGATATTCTGGCTGCCGGTGACGAAACGATATTTAACTTACGGGTTTCGGATATGAGATGGAAAAAGATCCTTGGCAGCACTGTAATTTGTGCCGCCATGGTTATCGCCGGATGCTTTTACCTGGACATCAGGCTTGCTGAATTCGTGTCTGAAAAAGTCGGTTTCAAATTCCTGCTTTCCGAAAGGGTTGCCAATTTGCCGGACCTTCTCTTCTGGTTGGTGTGCATGGTAGCTATCGGGAGTTGGACCGGATGGTTATACCTGACACGAAAACAAGACAAATCCTGGAATTCGGATTTTTTCACCTGTATGGGCAGCGCAGTCCCCCTGGCGTATATCTTCAAAGAAATACTGAAAGATCTTTTCGGAAGAACGAATACACGCTTCTGGCTTTTGCATCCAAATGAATTCGGTTTTCACTGGTTTCATGGCGGGGGGGCCTATACAGCTTTCCCCTCGGGGCATATGGCCGTTTTCACTGCATTGATGCTGGGAGTCACCCGGTATTACCCTCGCCTGCGTCCCGTATGCGCGGGATTGCTCCTTCTTCTTGCACTGGCTTTGCTTGTAACCCAGTACCACTTTTTCAGCGACATAGTAGCCGGCGCCTATCTTGGGATGATTGTCGAATTGCTCGCCTGCCGATTAAGCAGTCGCCAGTGGTCAGCGGCCGATCTTCAGTCTTCAGAAAAACAATAATAGAGCGGTCGCCAGTGGCCAGTCTTTAGTCGTTAGAAAAAATAAAACAGTTATTCATGTTCTCTCCGGGCGGTGGGACCGCCGGCCAGATATGCCGCTACTTGCGGCGGCGGCAAGTGTGATTGGCGCGTCTTATCCGGGTTTCCGGGGCGGTCCCGGCGCCCTATTTTTATACATGTCCGAAAACGGCCGGTATTTTTTTGGCCTGTAGCTATAATAATACTCGGATGATGGAAATGAGCATGACAAAAACAAGAGCACCTGGACTGCCTTTGGATGACAAAGCGTGCTATGCCGCCTTGCAGGCCCACGATGTTCGCTTTGACGGCCGTTTTTTTTGCGGAGTTTCTTCTACCGGGATATATTGCCGCCCCATTTGCCGAGTGAAACTTCCCAGGGAGGAAAACTGCACTTTCTTTGTCAGTGCGGCGGCAGCAGAGGCGGCTGGTTATAGGCCGTGCCTTAGATGCCGACCGGAACTGGCGCCGGGTTTGGCCCCGGTGGATTCGGTCCTCCGGCTCGCGCGAAGCGCTGCCTTGATTATGGAAAAAGATTGCCTGACCTCCCGCAAAATTTCGGAACTCGCAGCTATACTGGGAATCACGGACCGACATCTGCGCCGCGTCTTTTTTATGGAATACGGCGTCTCACCTGTTCAATACCTTCAGACCCAGCGGTTGCTTTTGGCCAAAAGCCTGCTGACCGACACTCGGCTTACGGTTACCGATGTGGCGATGGCCGCAGGTTTCGGCAGCATCCGCCGGTTTAACGATCTGTTCAAAAAACATTACCACCTCACGCCAAACGAACTCCGGAAAAAAGGCCGAAGCAAGGAGCAGGACAATGACGGGATTACCTTATCGCTCGGCTATCGTCCACCATATGCCTGGGGCAGCCTGATTTCCTTTCTTGCCGCCCGGGCTATTCCGGGGGTTGAAAGCGTAGCCGGAGATACTTACCGCCGCACGGTAGCGGTAAAAAAGGGCGAAACGATCCATTACGGCTGGATCTCGGTAGCAAACCGGCCAACCAAAAATGCTCTTTCCGTGACACTTGCCCCGACGTTACTGCCGGTTTTGTCCCGGGTACTGGCGAGAATCAGGTTTCTATTCGACGTAAACTGCAGCCCTGAGAAGGTGTACGAGAAGCTCGCCACGATGGACGATGTTGCACCGAATATCCGTGTGCCGGGGATACGGGCGCCGGGATGCTTCGACCCTTTTGAGATGTCGGTGCGGGCCGTTTTGGGTCAACAGATCAGCGTTAAGGCAGCCAGTACGCTGGCCATGCGGCTGGTTAACCTCATCGGCGCAAAAATGGACACCCCATTTGAAGAGCTTGCTTTTGCATTCCCTCAACCCGACAGAATTTGCGCCCTTGAAGGCAGAATCGAAAATCATTTGGGACCGCTTGGCATAACCGGAGACAGGGCTCGCTCGATTTTGGCCCTGGCGACAGCTTTGACGACCAATTCCATCACACTTTCCTACAGTGCAAACCCGAGGGAGGCAATGGAAAAACTTCGTAAGTTGCCAGGGTTTGGCCCCTGGACGGTCCAATATATTGCGATGCGGGCGCTCGGTTGGCCGGATGCCTTTCCGCACACCGACCATGGCGTCAAAAAAGCGCTCTCGGGCCGCCCTCCACAGGACATATTGACATTGTCGCAGAAATGGAGTCCATGGCGTTCGTATGCAACCATTTTGTTGTGGAATTTTCTTGCCAATAAGCTTGAGGTTCAGAAAGAGAGTTGCACTCAATGATCTACACCTGCACCATCGATACTCCGCTGGGAGCTATGACTGCCGCCGTGAAAGATGAGGCTCTCATTGGCTTGTGGTTTGCCGGCCAAAGATACTACCCGCCCCAAACAGCCCACTGGAGTCGTGAACCCGGCCATCCCATTTTCAAGGCGCTACGCAATCATCTCGAGTGTTATTTTTCGAGTCTCTCTGCTAAACAGAGCGCGCTCGATGTCCGGCTCGCCCCTCCAGGGTCGCCTTTCCAAAAAACGGTATGGGACATCCTTTTGAAAATCCCGAGGGGGCAAGTTGTCACCTATGGGCAAATTGCTGAATATATTGCTAAGACCCGGGGCTTAGCATCAATGTCGGCCCAAGCCGTAGGCGGCGCTGTCGGACATAATCGGATTTCTATCCTGATCCCCTGTCATAGAGTTGTAGGTTCTAACGGAAGTCTAACGGGCTATGCCGGTGGGCTGGATAAAAAGGCGGCGCTTCTGCGCATTGAGAAAGCAAACCTAGCGAAGATTTCCTTTCCAGTAAGCGTTGCCCCGCAACCAAAAGACTAAAAGCGCGCCGCAGGAACGAAGGGGTCTGCGGTGCGCTCTTAGTCTCTGCGGTGAATCGCTTATTCGCTCTTAGCTCTACGGCGTCTTTTCACGGCAGGTTGCTTAATTTCCTGTGAGGCCGGCACACCGCCCTGAACCTTACTCTGTCTTCTGGCTTCTATCGCTTTCACCAGGTTCGCGGGCAGCCCTCTTTTTTTTGCAGCTTTGCTGCGCGCCTTTGTTAAAGATTTTGCAGCCAAAGGAGTTCGCATTGAGAAGCCATATTTTTTCTTGTACTCTTTCGAACCGATTCCATGTGACGACAGATGTTTCTGAGTCAATTGCTTCATTTCGGCGCCGCATTCAAGGCAGATCACTTTATCATTTTGAATTGAATTCTCAGGTGTGATTGATCCAACAGCTTTTTCCTGTACAGCGGCCTGATCGAATACCTGGGGCAGTTCAATTTCTCCCGATTCTGCCTTTTGCAGTTCCAGCAGAGTTCCAAAAACCTGGCGCAGAGACAAAGTGATCTCACTAGCCGACATAGAAGCTAAAGAAACCTGGGTTTGCACAATCTCTGATGCGATCTCGATAATTTTTTTCGTCATTTGCACGACCCTCCATTTTAGAGATAATTTTGCTTCCATGAACAATGGAATTTAATGAACGTTCAGAATCTCGAACCATCGTAGATTCGAATATTATAAATACAATTTAGATTAATGCAATATTCAAATCAAGTGCATGATCCGAATCAGGCGCCTGAACTGAAAGCTGATTCGGTTACCCGTGTTGTCGGAGGCGTTCAATGATTTTGAAAGAACAGGCTTGTACGATTTTTTTTGCGCTGCTGAAGATAACGATAGTTATCCCTGCTCCTATTGCCAGATCGGCCAAGTTGAAAATATAGGGGCGAAGTCCAACCAAATCGAATTTGACAAAGTCAACCACCCCTCCCAATGCGATACGATCGAATAAATTAGACAGACTTCCACCGCAAAACAGCGATAGACCAAATAACGGAAGAAATCGAAGGCCACTGGCAAGCATTAGAACAAGAACGACCAGCCCCAGCAATACAGCGGACCCCATAGTGACGATTTTCCCGCGCCACATTTCCGGCAAGAGTCACTCGAAAGCGAAAACTCCACCTTTATTGTCAACATAGTCAAGACTGAGTATTCCACTCACTAGCGTTAAAGGCTTTGTTCTTGGCAGGTCCGATCTGACTATCTTCTTTGTAATCTGATCGCTTACAATGCAAAGGATTAAAATGAACAAAATGAGAACAATTCTTTTCCGGTTTTTCATTCTTTAGCGCTTTCTTTTTCCAGACTAGATTCTAAAAACCGCCCGCGCATTTTTCGTAGTGTGAGCAGCCACTTTTTCGAAGGGTTCTTTCCTGAGTTCAGCGATTTTTCTGGCCGTATGGAAAACGAAAGAAGGCTCGTTCGTTTTGCCCCTGAACGGAACGGGGGCCAGAAATGGAGAATCGGTTTCCACAAGCAGCCTCTCCAATGGTGCGCGCGTCACCACTTCCCTGAGGGATTCGGCTTTTGCAAATGTGACCACACCCGGGATAGACAGATACAATCCCAGGTCAAGACACTTACGCGCAATACTCCAGTTGCCTGAAAAACAGTGCATGATCGAAGGGCACAACGAGGGGGCAAATTCGGGCACTATTTGAAAAAAATCCTCCCAGGCGTCCCGAATATGAAAAATCGCAGGTTTTGCTATTTTTAAAGCTACCTCTATCTGGCGCTCCATGCACTCTCTTTGAATAGGGCGAGGCTGTCTGTCGCGGAAATAGTCAAGCCCGATTTCACCAATCGCAACGACTTTCGGATTTGACGCGAGATTTTCCAATTCCCGGAGGTCGCGCTCATCCATTTTAAAGGAAGCGTGCGGGTGAATCCCGGCTGAGGCGTAAATCCGGTCGTAAATACCGGCTATTTGCGCTGCTTTGCGGCTTGTGTCAAAGTCGATGCCTATGGTGACAATCGTACTGACTCCGGCGTTGAACGCCCGTTCTATGGCAGCAGGAATTGAACCGGCAAATTCAGGAAAATCCAGGTGAGCGTGTGTGTCAATCAATTCGGGAGTTTCTTGCATATTGTGACCTTCCACATGAAAACAGGTGAAATCTCAATATTCGGGGTTTTCCCTTGCCCGGCGCGGGAGGCGAATCTATAATGGCCCCTGTTTGTTCGCAAACAGTAGTCCTAATATAATTATCAGCTTGCGAGGCAAAAGAATATGCATGGATTCAGATCCGCACTGGTATTGACAATCGCCCTTTCGCTCATGGTCCCGGCGGGCGCAACTCTGGCCGCAAAAGCATATACGACTGACACTCAGGAACTCCCACTTCGCCTCACTCCGTCAGGAAACGGCAAAACCCTTCTGATGGTCCCACCCGGCTCCGGCGTCGAACTGGTGAACTCCCAATCTTATAGCAAGGTGCGCTACCAAATACCAGACGGTGGTATAAAAGAAGGATGGATACAATCGAGGTTTCTGAGCCCGTGGCCGCCCAATTCGTCACTGGCAAGGGAACTTGGAACGGAAAATGAGGAATTGAAGTCTCAACTCGACGAGGTTGATAAGGAGAAAACAGGGCTTTCCCAAAAAGAAAAAGAGCTAACGGACAAGCTCACCAAGCTCAATTCAGCCTATGAGGAACTCAAGGACGGTTCGGCAAATTACGTTAAGCTCAAATCCGAGTACGATTCCACAAAGCTAAGCCTGTCCAGCGCCCAGGCGAACATACAGACGCTGATCCAGGAAAACGAAAACCTCAAGCTCTCGCGCGATGTACGGTGGGTCCTGGCCGGAGCGGCAGTCCTGCTTACCGGCTGGTTCCTGGGGTGGGCTACGTGCCGGCGCAAGAAAAAGAAAGGGAGTTACTACTGGTAGTTATAAGAGCAGTCGTCAGCGGCCAGTGGTCAGTCGTCAGAGAAAAGCTAACCACTGACGACTAACCACCGGTCACTGTCTTTATACAATTTTTTCCAAAAACTCCTCAAACAAATCCGGGTTGACCTGTTTCATGATTCTTCGCACTCTGATGAGGTCGATTTTCTGGATAAACCTAAAATTTTCCATGTTCTCGCAAAGAGTTATGCCTCTCAGGAAAAGCTTTGCCGCCAGCAGGGGGGAGTTACTCTTCGACCATGCTTTCTCGATAGCCATGTAGTCATCTGCCAATTCCTTGAGACCGTCATTTAGACGCACCACTTTGCGCTCGAACAATCCGTCGATTCGGCCGTGACTGGGCAGCCATTCCAGCGCCAACTCGGGATCGAAGTCATAATAGAACAAAATATCCTGTTTCAACTGCTTCAGATCGGCATCCTCCATGTGAAGCCAATCGATAGCCGCAGGATCGATGAAGCAGGCTTCCCGGTAGCATTGCCTTGCGACCATGGGGTCGCCCCGGAGCAGGTATGCGTCTCCAAGGCGGCCATAGAGAGCGGCGTTGTGAGGCATTTCCCGAATGCACTCCTGCAGGCGACGGACTGCTTCATCATAGCGCCCGGCTTGAAGCAGGACACAGCCGAGGGGAATGTCCCCCGAAAGCATCGCCGACCCGGCCAACCCAGCTCGTTCAATTTCCTGAAGTACGTGTGCAAAGTAAGAAGTTTTCGCTTTGGCGGCAAAAGCTTCAATGCCCTCGAATTGCGCATACTCAACAAAGGAGTCCCAGAGCCTGCACAGGTAACCGGGACGCTCGCCCGGCCCGGCCGGCCCCCCACGCATACCTCTGAGCAGGAACTCGCCGGCTTTCTGCCAGCGGGATACATCGAAGCCCTTCGGATGAAGGCTGCTGTGTTTTTGAAAAAGGTCCAGGGCTTTTTCCAGTTCCAGGTTATTGAATGCATGGATGCCCCTGTTCGCGAAACTCAAGTCGTCCTGAGCGAAGATGGAAATCTGCACCGGCTCAGGTCCCGGGGATGGCCGCAAAATGTTTTTACACTCATCCACGGGATGAGCGTTCGCATTTGCGGCATTCTCAGCCGAACGGCGGAGAATGCCGCGAATGACAACGTGCTCGATGCCGGCAAGATGAGCTGCTTTTTTTGTGTCACTAAGGCTTTCGACCAGCCTGCCGATCCATCTTTCGAACCCGGCAGTCACGGGGGAACCCGCGAAAGCCCACGGGATGGACGGATTCAGTTTCCCATGCTCGGGACAGTCCACTACCGGAAGCATGGCGTGCAAAAAGGTCTTTTTCCGGCACGTATCCATATGCCGCCAAATCTTTGGAGCAGAAAAACCACCGACATGGTAAGGACGGTCACAGTGAGGGCATGGAAGCAGGACCTTCTCCTCACACTCGAGGTATACGTCCACGGTTTCCGGCCCATTCTTGAAGGCAACAGCCTTTACGCCCCAGGGCGGATCAAGATCCAGCAGATGAGTGTAAAATTCCCTGATTTCCATCTTCTCAACCTACTTGAAACTCATGATGTAGTCAGCAAGCGCTTCCTTTTCTTCATCCGGCAGGGCCTTTATCTTTTCGAGCCGGCCGCGCATCATTCCCCACTTTTCGCTTTCGATGAGCGGCTTAATCTGTCCGTTGAAGAATTTGACGAGTTTGTCCTTATCCTGATAGGCCGCGACGATCTCTTTGAGTGATATGGCCGCTGTCTTCTTGTCAGGTTTGTGACACATAGCGCATTTGAGTCTGGAGAATACCTCTTCGCCGTTCGCCGGCGAAGCTCCACCGGAAGCCGCCGGCACGCACGCCAGGACCAGTAAGGATAAAATCAGAATCCTCATTTGCTCAATCCTTCCAGCCAAAGAAATCGAATTCCAAACAGTAGACACGGGGCTCCGGCCAATTGACCCAAATATGGCCTCTCCTTATTATATGTTAAATGAGATGTTTCCGCGGAAAAAATCTAAAGAGCGTTGTTGAGCCAATGGGAAAGGGGACAGAGAATGAAAGCGGCTTTAATCATTACCGGAAGCGGCTCTATACTTGCCCTTACTTCGAGTGATAATCTCGATCATCCTGATTTTCTTGAAGCCCTCAGGGAAAAGGGCATCAATAAATTTATAATGTTCGAAGTTCCCGAGGATATCGTAAAAACCCGCTACGGCCAGCATTATCTGGTTACAATGGCTGATCGCAAGCAATCGGATATCTTGAGGATTGTCGATGTGGACGGGCAGCGGATCTTCACAAATTTCGACTTGTATGTTTTAACCGGCCCGATCTTTCACCAAGAGCCCGAAGTCATGTACAAGGCTGCATAAGCCGGAGAGCAGGGGGCCTAAAGCATTGGCGGTCCCCTGCTCTCTTCAAACCATTACTGATGAGGGGAAATTCGGTCCTCGCATCAACTCATCAGCCCCCGCCAGGATAGGTCTTCCTAGGATTCGGGCGGTCTTCGCACTGACTTCTATCAGGAAATCGATAAATGCCCTACATAATCGATGTCGGAACAGCCGTCCCGGATAACAAGGTAGGCCAGGATGACGTCAGGCAGTTTGCCGCCCGTATATTTAGAGGGGCGCTCCAGGTTGACCGCCTCCTGCCCGTCTTCCGGAACACCAGAATTTCGGAGCGTCATTTTTGCGTTGACGACGATTGGTTCGAAACGGAAAAAACCTTTTCGGAAAAAAACAGCGTCTATCTGGAGCAAGGGGTAAAGCTTGCCGAAAGGGCTGTTCGCGATGTCCTCATGCGGACCGATATCCCGGCAGAGCGGATTGGACATATTTTCTTCATATCCTCAACAGGTATTTCGACGCCCAGCCTCGACGCTCATCTGTTCAACAGGATATCCTTGAATCCTTCCGTCATGAGGACGCCTATCTGGGGACTGGGCTGCTCTGGAGGAGTAGCCGGGATCGTCAGGGCAGCAGACTGGCTCAGAGCCTACCCGGACAGGTTGGCGCTCGTGGTGGCCCTCGAACTGTGCGGCCTCACCTTCATTCGGGGCGATCTGTCGAAGAGCAATTTCGTTGCAAGTTCACTATTCGCCGATGGTTGCGGCGCCGTGGTCATGGCCGGGGATTCGCAGGCAAGCAGATGGGCGCGGCGAATTTCCGTAGAATCCGCATCGTCTGTAACCTGGCCCGATACCCTGGACATCATGGGCTGGAAAATTGTGGAAACGGGCTTGAAGGTGATTTTTTCCCGCTCGATCCCGGCTGTCGTCACCAAAGCGGCACGGCCCGTCATCCTGGATTTCCTGCACAGCCATGGTCTTTATCCCTCTGACATCGCCCACTTCCTGGCCCACCCCGGTGGGCAGAAGGTCATTGAGGCGTACCGGGACTCCCTTGGACTCGAAGAGCACGCGATTCAAAGCATGCAGCAGGTGCTCTCAAAGTTCGGAAACATGTCCAGCGCCACTGTCCTTTTCGTTCTGACGCACTTTCTCGATTCGAACCGGTTCCGGCAGGATGACCTGATATTCAGCACGGCCCTAGGTCCGGGATTTTGTTCCGAGGCTTTTCTGGGAAGGTGTGAGGGCAATTAGAATGGCATTGAGCTGGGCTCATTTGTTTCTGATCGCTATAGTTGCCGAACGCGTGACCCACCTGGTTATCGCAAGGCGCAACGAAATTCACGTCAGGAATCTGGGGGGAGAGGAATTCGGGGCGGCATTTACGAGGGTCCTGGTCGGCTTTCATGCATGCTGGTTTGCGTCATTCGCAGTGGAAGCGGCGGCAAGGGGAGCACAACTGCTCTGCTCCCCGGCACTCTTCATAGCCGTGTTCCTGTTATGCCAAGCCTGGCGGTATTGGTGCATCCTCAGCCTCGGACGGTTCTGGAACACAAGGATAATCGTCCTGCCCGGGGCCGAACTGGTTCGAACGGGCCCATACAGATTTTTCAAACACCCCAATTACGCCGTGGTCTTGATTGAAATATTCGTTTACCCGGCCCTTTTCGGCTGCTGGATAACAGCGCTTCTCTTTGGAATTTCAAACATCTTCATCCTCAGGAAACGAATCCGGCAGGAAGAGACTGCGCTTGGTATGTGAGAGATTGAGGGATTGAGAGATTGAGGAATTGGAAAAACTGGTGAATTAAGGAGCTGGTTTATAATTCCGAATCCCTCAATTCCTCAATTCAAGCCATAGGTTACTTCTTCCCTTCCTTTGTCTGTGTTTCGTCCTCCGCGCTCCGCTTGGGCAACCGGTCCAGGTACCATTCCATCGGGTCGAGAAGTGTAAAACCCAGCTCACGCAGGTGGTTTTTAACCTTTGCGATGTTGCTGGTGAGAAGATAGGGGAAAACGGCCCTTTTTCCTTCTTCCCACACACGCGCCACCAGGACGCTCCCGAACGAGACGCGCAGTTCGGTTATGGCGTCTACGATCTTTTTCACCTGACCGAGTTTGTCTTCGACCACAATGCCGATAAGCGCGCCAGGCTCTTCCAGGCCCAGCACGGTGACAAACGCCCGCATCAGGTCCCTCACGGATATAATGCCCTTTAGCTTTCCATCCTGATCGACGACCGGAAATGCGCCCACCTTCATTTTTTGCATCATCAGGAGCGCATCTTCCAGCGTATCGGTCGGGGAGACGGTTACAGGGTTGGCGGTCATGATCTCTTTGACCTTCATGGCCTCGAGCCGCCCTTTCAGAGCCGCCCTTTCAGAGCCGGAAAGCATGGTCGAAGGCATCGCGCTTCTTATGTCCCGGTCGGTAATGATTCCAACCAGGATGCCATTTTCAACGACGACGGGCAAGTGTCTGATATCGTTGCGGACCATAGCGTCCTGAGCTGCAAGTATTCCTGTTTCCGGACCAACTGTTACAACATCTCCGGTCATCGACATGCCAATGAACATGTGGACCCCCTTTCAATTGATCGAACCTAATTCAGATCCAGAAGAATTTGAACATGATCCCTTATCAGCTCCGGGAGCACATCGATCGAATAACCCCCTTCGAGAATGGAAATAAGACGGCCCCCGGAAAACTGGTCCGCCATATTGGCAATTTTTTTCATCAGCCAGGAAAAGCACTCCGTAGTGAGTCTGACGTCAGACATGTCATCTGAGACATGCGCATCAAAACCCGCTGAAACAAGGATCACTTCGGGCATGAATTCAGTGAAGGCCGGAATCAGGTCCCGCTGTATCTTGGGCTTGAATTCGTCATCGCCCTGTCCGGGCAGAATAGTGGAATTAAGAGTCGCTCCCAGCCCGGGACCTGAACCTTTCTCAAATTCGCGGCCGGTGCCGGGATATGCAAATGACGGATGTTCATGGATTGAATAGTAGAAGACGTTGGGGTCGTCTTCGAATATATGCTGCGTTCCATTACCATGATGGACGTCGAAATCGACGATTCCTATTCGCCCGATGTTCCATCGGAACTGCAGGTAGCGGGCCGCTATCGCTATATTATTGAAAAAGCAGAAGCCGAGGGCCTCCTTCATCTCCGCATGGTGGCCGGGCGGACGAATTGCGCAGAAAGCATTGTCGATTTTGCCTTCCATAAGCATATCGACTGAATTGAGAACACCTCCCACGGCAAGCAAAGCCGTCTCGAAAGTTTGCATGCAGATCGCATTGTCTGCACAGCCTAACTCACCCAAGTCGAGCATGCAGGCTTCCTCGAAGCTATGGATGTACTTGGGGGAATGGACTTTCTCGACCCATGTCATTTTGGCGGCAGTGGCTGGAATACGGATGAGATGCGACAGAAGGCCGGCATCCTCCAGGCCGCGCATGACCGCTACCAGCCTTTCGGGAGATTCAGGGTGTCCCGGACCGGTTTCGTGCAACATGAATCTTTGATCAAAAAGCAATCCTGTTCTTCTCATATTGAATACCGATTTAGTTGTTGTGGCAATGCTTAAGCAAAAAACAAATTTTACCCGTTTTTTGAAATCGGGAAAGAGAATTCAGAGGTGGATCGAATCGGGTCATGAAAAAAAATCCGGCCCCGCCAATCCGATGCCTTTTACCTGACACCAGTTCAGTTGCCCGGCTTTTTTTTTGCCTTGGAGGACCCTGCTTTCTTCGACTTGGTTCCTTTCGGCGCCTTGGCAGACCCTGCCTTCGCCAACCGGGTTTGCTGCTTTGTCTCGTGTGAGCGTGCTTTGGCCGACCCGGATTTGGGTTTCGCCTTGGAATGACCTGCCTTGGTCAACTTTGTTTTCTGTTTTGCCTTGCGGGAGTCCGCCTTCGCGGGCACAGCGGCCGCTGCCAAGCGAGGAGGCGCGTAGGCAGAAACCCGGGTCTCGGCCGGTGAGCCCGAAGATGGTGAATCCTGCCCCATCGCCGTCTGGGTTTCCAGGCTTTCGTTTCTGCCGGAAGCGGCCAGTCCGGTCCTGAAGTTCTGCTGGAAGACCTTGCCAGTGCCTGGCGGGAGCTTTATTTCATGATTTCCGGCAGGAATGTCATCAGATCTAAAGATAGGGTTCAAAGACTTGATTTCACGGTAAGTTGTGCCGGCCGAACTCGCTATCGTCTGAATCGATACCGGCCTGGACAGCGATACGTTCACCCTGTCCACTTTCATTTCCTGGTATCCCCAGCCCTTGGGCAGTTCGTACCCATAACGTTTGGGATTGCTCAGCACCGCCTTTATAGCGAGAATTCGAAAAACATAGCGCTCGGTTTCCAGGGGAAGCTTCAGGTCATAGTAGCTGCGGACCCCCTGACTGCGAGATTCGTCCAGAATGCGCTTGTCACCGCAATTGTAAGCCGCAATGGCCAGAGACCAGTTATGATATTTTTTGTAAAGGTCCTTTAACAGGAGGAACGCGCTGTCGGTGGAATGTTCGAAGTCATACCTTTTATCGACCGATCCTCTTTGCTCCAATCCGTAAGCCGCCCCCGTGCTTGGCATAAACTGCCACGGCCCGGCGGCGCCCTTAGGGGAGCACGCATTCGGAAGCAGGTCACTTTCGACGATGGCCACGTATTTCAAGTCGTCAGGCAAATCGTAATAACGAAGCCGTTCTTCGATGGTCGGGAAATAGCGTTCCATCCTCTTCAGCCAGAGATAAACCTGGGCGTGATTATAGACGACCAGAGTGAATTCCTTATCGAAACGTTCATATACGTCCTGCCTGTCGAGGGGAACAGGCTCGCCGCACAGGTCTATGATGTTTGGCGGCGGCATGTAGGGAATGAACGCGGGAACGGAAGAAACGGCGGCCGGCGCAATCGCCTGAGGGCTTTGCTGTGCCTGGGCGCCGCCGGCCGGTTGCACTGTATTGGTCGTTTGCTGTGAAGCGCAGCCGCAGACACAAAGAAGAAGCACTGCGGCGGCAGCCCCCGATCTCACTCTTTTTCCCCAGCATCTCATCTTCAAAACCTCTTGCGAGTTCTTTATTTAAAGATTTGGATTTCTTGATCTCAGTGTGTCCCTGGTGGAGATGAAGCACCGTCTCTATTGTTGAATCTCGAGATCATTAAAGAAAAACTTTATCTCCTGCACGGCCGTCTCGGGGGCGTCAGAACCGTGCACGATGTTTTTTTCGACATCGCTTGCAAAATCGCGCCTGATTGTCCCCGGCAAGGCATCTTTGGGGTTGGTGGCCCCCATCAAATCCCGGTTTTTCTGAATCACGTTTTCACCCTCGAGCACCATCGCAATGATGGGACCCGATGTCATAAACTCCGCAAGCGACTTGTAAAAGGGCCGCTCCCGGTGAACCGCGTAAAACATTGCGGCCTGCTCCGGCGTGAGCCGCACCATCTTCATAGCGCAAATCCTTATGCCGGCCTGTTCCATGCGCTTTATGACTTCACCGGCCACACCCTTGCCGACTCCATCGGGCTTGATTATCGAAAGCGTTCTTTCCATCAGATCTCCTCTGAAGAGTTTTGAGTTTCGAGTTTTGAGTTACAGAGGAAACCGGCCGTTAGCCTACTCCCCACCTTGACAACGACTTATCCGGGCAAAGCCCGGTACTTCGGCCTTGCCCCACTTTTGCCGCTCACGTTTACCTCACAGTGGGTGCATATGTCCAACAGAAAGAGGCGACTCGCAATGGCCCACCGGAAATTGCAGACAAGTGAAATTGAAGCGAAGTATAATACATACTCCATGCTCCGTTCACCGCGAGTTTACCCGCAAGATCAAACGAACTGTCCTGCGGCATGCCCGGACGCCCATGCCCAATGAAGGTTGTATCCGCCCAGATGCCCCGTCACATCGATGACTTCTCCCAGAAAATAGAGGCCGGGGACCTTCCTGGATTCCATAGTCCTGGATGAGAGTTCGTCCGTATCGACGCCGCCAAGCGTCACTTCGGCCTTGTTGAATCCCTCTGTGCAGTCTGCGCGCAACGGCCATTCGTGCAGGCTGCGGGCGACGGAATCGAGTTCATGCTGTGAATACTGGTTGATTGGCTTTGATGCCCCGTGGAGATCGCACCAGAGCCTCACGAATCTTTTCGGCAGATACCGGTCGAGGATGGTGGGCAGAAGTGTTTTGGAATGGCGCTTTTCCAAAAAGAGGGCAAAAATGTCCAGCGCGGGCAGCAGATCGACTGTCAGGCTGCCCTTACGATCCCAGTAGGAGGATATTTGAAGGATCGCGGGGCCGCTTATTCCGTTGTGAGTAAACAGCAGATTGCCTCGAAATTTTGCCCTTCCGTAGCTTACCGTGGAATCGATGGAAATTCCCGCCAGGCCGCCGAATACCCCCGCGTCCTCGGGATTGAACCTCAAAGGGGTGAGAGCCGGGGTCAATCTGGTGACTTTCAGCCCGAACTGTTTTGCGACTGCGTATCCGAAATTGCTGGCCCCCAAATTGGGATAAGACAGGCCTCCAGTCGCGATAACGAGCGAGGCGGAATCGAGGCGGTGGGACCGCCGGCCGGGGTCGCCACTCAAACCTTCGGCGGCGGCAAGAATTCGAAAACCGTCAGTCTTGATTATTTCCGATATCTTGCAGTTCAACTGGAATTGTACTGCCGCCCTATCGCACTCTGCCAAGAGCATGTCGGCAATTTGACGGGAGCTTTCATTGCAGAAAAGCCGGCCTTCTTCCCGCTCCTCGTAACTGATTCCATGGCTTTCAAGGATGGATAGAAAATCCGATGGAGTAAATCGCGAGAGGGCGGAAGCGGCGAAGTGGGGATTTTGCGAAATGTAATTTTCCCGTCCCATAATCCTGTTCGAGAAGTTGCACCGTCCTCCCCCGGAAACTAGTATCTTGCTTGCCGCCTTTTCACAATGATCGAGGACCAGGACCGACCGCCCCCTCTTCCCCGCCTCAATTGCACACATCAGGCCCGATGCGCCTGCTCCGATTATGACCACGTCAGTTTTCATTTACAGAACTTGAATGAACGTGCGGGTTTCCGCCAGCATTAAATTTTCAACCGGGTCTTCGCCAAATCAGCAAACCATTTCGGTACACTTCATGGATTCGATGAAAAG
>Ga0209517_10001370_pt1 | contig 37223 bp, 31 predicted proteins | sample PeaSoiMetSII2010_FD_187695 | JGI IMG/M metagenome (GOLD analysis project Ga0209517, IMG submission 187695) | Peat soil microbial communities from Weissenstadt, Germany - SII-2010 (SPAdes) (version 2) | ecosystem: Environmental > Terrestrial > Soil > Wetlands > Peat | place: Germany... | reverse complement strand
GGGGAAGGGCGAGGTGCAGGGGTCGATCATGGAGCGGAGCATGCGGGCGGCGAAGGATTTGCCGGAGCTGGGGGGACCCTGGAGGATGAGGAAGGGGAATGGTCCGTAGGGGCGGAGGGCGGAGAGAAGCCAGGCGAGGCAGCGGAGCCAGGCGGCGCGGGAGGGGAGGTTGAGGCAGGAGCGGAGGGCGTCCAAGGGGCCAAGGGCCGGGGCTTGGGGGCCGGGCTTGGGTGCGGGGAGCGAGACGGTGGAGCGGGAGGTCTGGAGGAGGACGCCGGGGCCGGCGGTGGTCTTCCATCCGTCGGGAGAGATCTCGACATACTGGCCATCAGAGTTGGCGAGATCGAGGAGGATGTGGGTGGGGATGGGACCGCCGAGGGATCCGATACGACGCCAGACGTCGAGGCGCCGATTGTGTTGGTCGTGGTGGTTGGCCTCGGCTTCGAGGTGATTGAGGAGGGCGTGGAAAGCGCGGGGAGCGGGCGGGAGGTTGTATCGGGTGTAGAATTCGTGGAAGAACCAGTCGCGAAAGGCGGGGGAGCGAACGGGCAGGATGCGGAAGCCGCCGGAGGAGGGGACGGGGAGGCGGAAGAAGGCTTGGCCGTCGGCGGCGGTGAAGACGGCGCCCGGTTCGGCGGTGGCGATAAGCCGGTCGAAGGGATCGGGTTGTGGCATAAATTCCTCTCAATTCCAGGCTAATACGTCGATATTGGGGTTTTGGGCTTTGAAATCCGGAAGTGATTGAAATCATTCAGAAAAGTTTGGGCCAGAATTCGGCGAAGTGTTGTGACCGTGATTTTCGGCGGGGGCACAAAGGTCTGGTATGTCGGGCGCCTTGGGGCGGTTGCGATCGAAAACACGCTGCGCGCCGATTGTTTATACAATTAGTGGTCGGCATGGCACAGGTGGTAATTGAAAATCCGGTCCTGAACTCGCCGTACGAAGAACCCTCGCGGCACTTCTACTTCGACGAGGAAGGCATCACGGACAAGGTCCTCGAATCCCGCCGCCTGTCCAGTTACTTCATCCCGATCGCCAAGCCCAAGAAGAAAGGCAAGCAGCTCGAGCTGGATACGGAGTGGACCAAGGATCGGATCGAAGAGAACAAGTTCATCAACGACGTCCGTCACATCGTCAGTAGGTGGCGCTTCAGCAACTACGAAGGCGTTACCAGCACGACGCGGCAACTGCTGGAGTATTGGCGGCGGGCGGAACGCGAGAAACGCCTGTACTACTGCCAAATCGAGGCCATGGAGACGGCCATCTACCTGGGCGAGGCCGCCGACCGGCAGGGCGGCTCCTGGATCTTGCGCGATTGAAGCTCGCGAACCAGGACACCAACCCGTTACTCGGTCGCATTTCCTTCAAGATGGCCACGGGCAGCGGCAAAACCGTGGTGATGGCCATGCTCATTGCCTGGCAGGCCCTCAACAAGCTGGCGCGGCCGCAGGATACGCGGTTTTCCGATTCTTTCCTGATTGTGACGCCAGGGATTACCATCCGCGACCGCTTGCGTGTCTTGTTGCCGAACGAGCCGGATAATTACTACCGCAAGCTCGACGTGGTTCCGGAACTTCTCCGCGAGCAACTCACGCGCGCCAAGATCATCATCACGAACTTCCACACGTTTCTTCTGCGCGAGAAGATCGCCGTCGGCAAGCTGACCAAGCAGGTCCTCGGCAACGGCGATACTTCGGCGTTCACGGAGACGCCGGACGAAATGGTGCGGCGCGTGTGCCGTGGTTTCGGCGCCAAGAAGAACGTGGTGGTCATCAATGACGAAGCCCACCACTGTTACCGTGGCAAGCCTGAGCCGGAGCCCGTGAAACTGATCGGCGATGAGCGCAAGGAGGCGGAAAAGCGCGACGAGGAAGCGCGAATCTGGATCAATGGTCTGGAGGCGGTGAAGCGGAAGCTTGGCGTGCGCGCGGTCTACGATCTCTCGGCAACGCCGTTCTTCTTGCGGGGTTCCGGCTATCCCGAGGGGACGCTGTTCCCCTGGGTGGTTTCCGACTTTTCTCTCATCGACGCCATCGAGGCCGGCATCGTCAAAGTGCCACGCGTTCCGGTGGCGGACAACTCGATGACGGGCCAGCAGCCCACCTACCGCGATCTCTGGTACCGCATTCGAGAACATCTCCCGAAGAAGGGACGGGGGACCGAGGCACTGGTTGGCGAACCCAAGCTGCCGGCCGAACTGGAAGGCGCCCTGGAGAGCCTGTACGACAACTACAAGCTGTACTTCAAGCTCTGGGAAGAGAACACCGAGGCGCGCCTGCGGGGCCAGGCGCCGCCGGTGTTCATCGTGGTCTGCAATAACACCAACGTTTCCAAGCTGGTCTTCGACTACGTCGCGGGATGGGAGAAGACGGTGGGGGATGGCACCACGGTTCTGGTGCCCGGCAAGCTGGCCCTGTTCAGCAACGTTGAGGGTGAACGCTGGCATCCGCGACCGAACACCATCCTGGTGGATTCCGAGCAGCTCGAATCCGGCGAGGCGATGAGCGACGAATTCCGCAAGATTGCCAGGACCGAGATCGAGGAATTCAAGGAAGAATATCGCACGCGCTTTCCCGACCGGGATGTCAACAAGATCTCGGAAGAGGACCTGCTGCGCGAGGTGATGAACACGGTGGGCAAGCCCGGCAAGCTGGGCGAGCAGATCAAATGCGTGGTCTCCGTGTCGATGCTCACCGAAGGATGGGACGCCAATACGGTTACGCACATCCTGGGAATCCGGGCGTTCGGCACGCAACTGCTGTGCGAACAGGTGGTGGGCCGGGGACTGCGCCGCACCAGTTGGGCATTGAACAGCGACGGGCACTTCGAACCGGAGTATGCGGAGGTGTACGGCGTTCCGTTTTCCTTCATCCCGACCAGCGGTTCCGCGAAGCCCACGCCACCGAAGCCCGTGACGCGAGTTCGCGCTCTGGACGAGCGGGCGGCGCTGGAAATGCGCTTTCCCCGGCTCCGGGGCTACCGCTACGATTTGCCTCCGGAGAGACTCGCCGCGAAGTTCACGGCAGATTCACGCTATGTGCTCAGCACGGCCGACGTCCCGACGGAGACCTACAACGCACCGATCGTCGGCGAGACCAGCACCCACACTCTCGCCGACCTGCAGAAACGCCGCGAGCAGGAAGTCGATTTCCGAGTTGCCCAGTGTCTGCTGGAGAACTTCTTCCGCGACGACCAGGACAACCTGAAGCCCTGGCTCTTTCCGCAACTGCTCGCGGTTACGAAGCAGTGGCGGAAGGAGTGCCTCACGCTGAAAGACGACACCTTCCCGCAGATGTTGCTCTGGAACCAGTTCGCTTTGGAAGCGGCGAACCGGATCTACCGATCCATTGTGGATGCGACCACCGGCGAGAAGGTTCTGAAGCCGATCCTGTTTCCCTACGACACCGAGGGCAGCACGCGGTTCGTGGATTTCGACACCAGCCGGGCCGTGTACGCTACGCGAGAAGACCGATGTCACATCTCTCACGTGGTCGCCGACACGGACTCCTGGGAACAGAAGATGGCACAGACCCTGGAGAGCATGGGCCAGGTGGCCAGCTACTTCAAGAACCATAACGTCGGATTCACGATTCCCTACACGCTGAACGGTGTGGAACGGAACTACATTCCCGATTTTGTGGCGAAAATGCGGACGGGTTCCGGAGAGGTCAATCTGATCATCGAGGTGACTGGCGAGAGACGGGCCGACAAGGAGGCCAAGGTGGCTACCGCTCGAACCCTCTGGGTGCCCGCTGTGAACAACCATGGAGGTTTTGGCCGCTGGGCGTTCGTGGAGGTGCTCGATCCCTGGGATGCCAAGGCCGAGTTGCGCGCGGCGTTGGCCGCAGTAGCGGATAATGGAATCGGAGTCATGGCCGGAAGGCAACAATGACACTTGCATCGGGCATCGAGGTATCTCTGGAAAGCCTGGCCGCGATTTGCAGCCGCTACCGCATCCGAGAGCTGGCGGTGTTTGGCTCCGCCGCTCGAGGCGACATGCGGCCTGGCTCGGACGTCGACATACTGGTGGAGTTCGAGCCGGGCACCCACCCCGGCCTAGGCTTCTTCCGACTGGAGGAGGAGCTGAGCGAACTGTTCGGGCGGCGCGTCGACCTGGGCAGGAAATCGCTGCTGAAGCCGCTGGTGCGTCCCAGCGTCCTGCGCGACGCCGTGGTGCTGTATGCAGCGTGACGCTGTATACCTGGCCGATATTCTGTCCGCGGCCGCCGACCTGCGGGAGTTTACGCGCGGCGCATCGTTGGATGAGTTTTGCTCTAACAAAACGCTGCGCTATGCCATGCTGCACGCACTGACGGTGATCGGCGAAGCAAGCTCGAAGGTGAGCGCCGAACTAAAGGAACGGTACGGCGAGGTTCCGTGGCAGCGCGTCTCGGGCGTACGCCACCGGATCGTGCACGATTACTCGGGCCTCGACTACGAACTCCTGTGGCAGGTTGTGACGGTGTTCGCGCCGGAGTTGGCGGAACAAGTGGCGGCCATCTTCCGTGCGGAGTTTCCCGGTCTTGACGCCACCGGGCCGGAGCCCGGCCAGGGGCGATTAGGGAGTTAGCCTTGAGTTAGCCTGGGAACGACAAGGGGCTGGGTAGTTGCTCAGTTCGAAGGTTGTTAACGAATTAGCGAATATCGAAGACGAACGCAAGGCCTAGTTCAACTGCGATCATGGCAGTATGCGTAAGCTTTCCAATTCTGCTTTCAAGGAGAGCCTTGTCGATGACCCTGACGTGGTCACATTTGGCAATGCTCTTAACAATTGTTGACGTGCAGCTTGGATCTCTTAGGATTTCTTCTGCTGGAAGCTGGATGCGGTAGTACTGATTAGCGCTACCACTAGTTGTCATAGGTACGACTACAACAGTGCTGCCAGCGTTATTAACAGACAGCCTGGACATTACAATACAATGCAAGGCCTGCGGCCGGTCTGGACTGACCCGTCTCCTGTCAAGGTTACCCAATAAATATCACCCTGCTCGATGGGCAACATTTATGCTGACTCATTAGCCATGTCACGTGCTGACGCATTGACGAATTCCCAGTCTTCTTCGTCTAACGCGATAAAAGGAAGCTCTGGTTCTTGCGGCTTAGTTCTTAAGTCAACACACTGCCTGATCCAGGCATATGCATTCACTGCTGATCTGAGGCCGTCAGAGATCTCCTCTAGCACCTCGGGGTAGATCGGGCGCTCGTGACGCATGGATGCCATTAAGCAGTCCAAGTTAAAGCGTGTCCGTAATCCATGGTAGATAAACCCCCAGCCGAACTCGTCGTCTTTATGTTTTTCATCTTCTGAAAGCTGACCGCTGGAAAGCTGCCGGGCAAGATCGTTGATCTTTCTGAGCGTCCAAATCGTGAAGATGCCTTGATCTCGGATAGCTGACCCGAAGGCGGCTAAAGCATTGTCTCTGAACTCTGCCTCCATTTCGCAAAGTGACTCAGAGATTACTCGCTCCAAAGCATGTGGAGGAATCAGTGCCTTAGCAAGCGTTCCCGTAGCGAACATAACCCGAGCGTAGTTAGGGAACACCTCTTTCCAGAAGGCGCGGAAATCGAGAGCGGTCCGCCTCTCTATCGCGGACAGGATTATCTGGTCAATAACGTTCGCTATGGTTTTGACTACGTCTTCGACTGATCCAGAAAGCTGTTTCGCCGACCGCTCAGTGGGGAGGCCGACAAAGGGGAGTGGTTCGCGTACCCCAATAGCCCCTAATCCCTGCGGTAATGCGAGTGCCTCATTCATGCGTTTCGAACTCCCTCAAGCAGATCTATGCCACCGCGCCCGGTTAGCCTTAAGGGCAATATCCCGACGCTCCTCAGCCGTAAGCCGCTTAGCCCTTGCCGGACCGCCAGCACGACCACCAGCACGGCCAACAATTTGAGCATTTGCGATCTTGCTATGTTCTTTATTTTCTTCAGTAAGGGAATTCACAATACGAAAAGCGTTTCGGTTCAGGTCCATTTGCTCCTCCGGCACACCTCGCGGTCGGGAGGTCTACGGCTCACATTATGTATCACGATACCAAAGTATACACCGCTATCTAGTACTGTTGATCCGCAGATTTCTCACTTATTTTGACGAGCACTTCCGATGCCCCAGTTCCCTATTTGAACAAAATGCTTGACATTTTGTCAATTCGTCAAGCATAATGTTCAATATGAATAGGTTGAGCGTAGAGGAGCGCGTGAAGGTGATCCGGTGCCTCGTTGATGGATGCTCCATGCGTGCCACGGCTAGAATTGCCGACGTTGCTCGCAATACCATAGACAAACTCCTGGTGGAGCTTGGCGCAGCCTGTTCTAAATTCCAAGATACCACTCTCCGAGACCTTTCGTGCAAACGCATCCAAGTAGACGAAATCTGGGCGTTCTGCTACAAGCAGAAGCAGGTAACAGCAGAGATCGCGGCAGAGCGTATTGCTGGCGACATTTGGACCTGGGCGGCAATCGATGCCGATACCAAGCTCGTCCCCTGCTGGACCCTTGGCAAGAGGGACGGCGAGACGGCGGATGCCTTCGTTTCCGACATGGCCTCTCGGCTTGCGGATCGCGCCCAAATTACCTCTGACGGTCTGGCCGCTTACATGGATGCTATCGTGAAGGCGTTCGGCGAAGAAGTGGACTACGGCAAGTTGATTAAATACTATGGTAACGAACCGGGCGCAGAGAGACGTTACAGCCCCGCGATCTGTACCCGATGTGAGAAGCGGGAAATGATTGGATCTCCAGATCCGAAACACATTTCCACCAGTTACATCGAACGGCAGAACCTCACGATGCGCATGGGTATACGGCGGTTCACCAGGCTGACAAACGCCGTTTCCAAAAAGGTCGAGAATCATGCTGCCGCTGTTTCGCTCCACATGGTGTACTATAATTTTGGGCGCAAGCACATGACCCTTGGAACTAGCCCCGCCGTTGCCGCTGGCGTAACCGACCACGTTTGGAGCGTTGAAGAAATCGTGGCCCTGCTGGATTCAAACTGAGCCATTACCAGGGGCTGCGTAATGGCTGGCAACTCTCACATCGAATGGACGGATGCCACATGGAATCCCGTAACCGGGTGCACGAAGATCAGCCCGGCCTGCAAGCACTGTTACGCCGAGCGGCTGGCGAAACGCTTGCAGGCGATGGGCCAGCGGAACTATGTCAACGGTTTCCGTCTCACGTTGCAGCCGCACATGCTGGAACTGCCGTTGAGGTGGAAGCGCCCGAATCGGATTTTCGTGAATTCCATGAGCGACCTTTTCCACGAAGAGGTGCCACTCAGCTACGTCAAACAGGTCTTTGACATGATGGGGCGGGCCGACTGGCACCAGTACCAGGTGCTGACGAAGCGATCGGATCGACTGCTGCAATTGAGCCCGTTTGTCGAATGGCGGCCGCATATCTGGATGGGCGTCTGTGTGGAGAACGAGGACTACGCATTCCGCATCGACCACCTGCGGCGGACGGCGGCACATGTGAAGTTTCTCTCGATCGAGCCGCTGCTGGGTTCTCTGCGGAAACTTGATCTCGGCGGCATCGATTGGGTGATCGTGGGCGGAGAGTCAGGGCCCGGCGCCCGACCCATGGACCCAGAATGGGTGCGAGAGATCCGCGACCAGTGCTTGCGTGCGCGCGTTCCGTTTTTTTTCAAACAGTGGGGCGGCGTTCTCAAGAGCCGAACGGGCCGCATCCTGGACGGCCGCACATGGGATGAAATGCCGGAGGGTAATACGCCTGCGGCGGAGGACTTCCCGATCCTCAAAGCGGCGTGCGGGTGAAGACGCATGGCGACGAAAACGAAGAAGGCAAAGGAAACAGGTTCGGTGGATTCGATCCGCCACAAGGACCAGCGGGCGAATATCCCGACCGAGGAACTGCGCGACTTCGTGGCTCCCGATGAAATGGCGCCGAAGACGATGCTGTATCCGCGCGATCCGTCGCTCGATCCGCAACTGGTTTGGAAGGGCAAGGACGAGCAGGACGCCGAGGACCTGGCTGTCCCGGTAGTTCCGATTTACATCCAGGAGAAGATTCACCCGCAGGCTTTGATAGAGGATGTCCGGGCGCATGCAGCCGGCAGCAAAGAGGGGGCGCAAGCATCGCTGTTCGCCGATTTCAACGGGATCAAGTTCGAGGAACTAATCGAGTTCTACCAGCACGGTCAGAATTGGTCGAATCGGATGATTCTCGGCGACTCTCTGCTGGTGATGGCGTCGTTGGCGGAGAAGGAGGGACTGAAGGGCAAGGTCCAGATCATCTATATGGACCCTCCGTATGGGATCAAGTTCGGCTCGAATTGGCAGGTGAGTACGCGAAAGCGTGATGTCAAGGACGGGAAGGCGGAGGATCTAACGCGGCAGCCCGAACAAATCCGAGCCTTCCGAGACACGTGGGAGCTTGGAATCCACTCCTATCTCAGCTACCTTCGAGACCGGCTCGTTCAGTCGCGCGAGCTCCTTACGGAATCCGGCGCTGTGTTTGTTCAAATCGGAGACGAGAACGTCCACCTCGTTCGTTCAGTCATGGACGAGGTGTTCGGGTCGGACAACTTTGTCGCCAGCATCCCCTTCGTCAAAACAAGCGGTTCCACCCGTGAGTACTTGGGCGGGACTTGTGACCACCTGCTTTTCTACGCGAAAGATCGGAAGGTTCTCAAATTTCGCCAAGTCTATCGGCAGAAGACGATCGAGGGGGCGGCGAACGGTCCGTACGGCATCCTTCGCCTTGAGGATGGCACGTCGCGTAGGATGACCAACGAGGAGAGACTCAGCCCTGCGCTGATTCCGGCCGGAGCAAGAGTCTACCGGCTGGACAATTTGCAGAGCCAGAGCATTGGACGCGAGAAGGGCGAAGGCGCGTCCTGCTGGTTCCCGGTAGATCTGACTGGCCAGCAGTGGCTTCCCAACGCACGCAGTCGCTGGAAGACGAATGAGTCCGGCATGGCGGCTCTCAAGCGGGCTGGGCGTCTGGAAGCGACAGACAGCGGGCTCTACTATGTGCGATACATCGACGATTTCCCCGCATTCCCAATCGGTGACATCTGGACAGACACTGTGATTGCGGGATTTGCGTCTGACAAGAAGTATGTAGTTGAGACATCGACCAAGGTTATAGAGCGCTGCTTGTTAATGGTGCCAGATCCCGGCGACCTGGTGATCGACCCTACGTGCGGTTCTGGCACGACCGCCTACGTCGCCGAGCAATGGGGACGCCGTTGGATCACCACGGACACGAGTCGTGTTGCCCTTGCGCTGGCGCGGACACGCATCATGGCAGCCAAGTACCCCTATTACCTTCTTGCCGATTCGGCCGATGGGATTCAAAAGGAAGCGGAGGCCACCGGTGTTCCGCCGCGCGTCACGGCCAGGACCGAGGGAGACGTCCGGAAGGGCTTCGTTTACAGGCGCATTCCGCACATCACCTTGAAGTCTATCGCGCAGAACGAGGAGATCGATGTCATTCACTTGCGCCATCAGGAACGTCTCGACGCATTGCGGACAACCTTGAACAGGCTGACGAAGCACGACTGGCAGGAATGGGAAGTGGCGCGCGATCCGGACCCGTCCTGGAGCGCGCAGGCGCGAAAGGCGCACGAGGAATGGTGGCAACTCCGGCGCACGCGCCAGAAAGAAATCGACGACTCGATCGCACGCAGGGCGGAAACAGAATTTCTCTACGATCAGCCCTACGAGGATTCGAAGCGGATTCGGGTGAGCGGGCCGTTTACCGTGGAAAGCCTGTCGCCGCACCGCGTCCTGTCGACGGAAGAGGAGCGGCCCGAGTCCGAGGTCTCGGGCGAGAAGGAAGACAACGCCGGACAGTTCGTAAACGTGATCCTGGACAACCTGCGGAAGGCTGGCGTCCAGAACACGGTGAAGAACGAGCGTCTCAAGTTCGATCGGCTCGATCCCTTCGCCGGCGTCTATCTGCATGCGGCCGGCGAGTTCACCGGATCGGACGGCAAATGCCTCCGGGTGGCAGTGTCGATCGGCCCGCAGTATGGGACCGTGGGCCCGGACCTTGTAAAGGAGGCTGCCAAGGAAGCCGTGCAAGGGCTGGGCCACGACGTTTTGGTCGTCTGTGGATTCGCCTTCGACCCGCATGTTTCCGAAGAGGTGAAACGCTACGGGCGGCTCCAGGTCCTGGCGGCCAAGATGAACCCGGACCTCCTGATGGGCGATGAACTCCTCAAGAAGACCGGCACCGGAAACCTCTTCATGGTCTTTGGCGAGCCGGACGTCGATTTGAAGCGGTTCCAGGATGGCAACATACAGGTAACCGTCCGGGGTGTCGACGTGTACGACCCGACGACGCAGCAGATTCGCAGCCATTCGACCGACGACATCGCCTGTTGGTTTATCGATACGGAGTACAACGGCGAGAGCTTCTTCGTCCGTCACGCGTACTTCACGGGCGCCGACCAGCCCTACGAAAAGCTGAAGCGCGCGTTGAAGGCGGATGTGGACGAGGCGGCGTGGTCGGCGATCTACTCGACCTCCAGCCGCCCCTTTCCGAAGCCGAAGACGGGGAAGATAGCGGTTAAGGTGATCAACCACTACGGCGATGAGGTACTCAAGGTGTTTGCGGTGTAGGTGGAGTCGGACACCCGCCGCCTACCTACCAAGGCGGGGGAGCCGCAAGCAAAAGAAAGAGCCTCGACAAGAGTGTCGAGGCGGCACGCTGAGAGCGTGCGCCACGGGCAAGCCTCAGCAAGGCTAGTGCAGGCTGAAGCCTGTCCCACAAGGCTCCGTTGAGGCATTTGTGATCGACAACACGCTAGGCGCTAGTTCAGTTGGGCACTGATCGGGTCAGGAGCGAGCGACCTGTTGACGCCGCTCGAGGCGACATGCGGCCTGGCTCAGACGTCGACATACTGGTGGAGTTCGAGCCGGGGACCCACCCCGGCCTAAGCTTCTTCCGACTGGAGGAGGAGTTGAGCGAACTGTTCGGGCGGCGCGTCGACCTAGGCAGGAAATCGCTGCTGAAACCGCTTGTGCGTCCCAGCGTCTTGCGCGGGGCGATTCGCCGTTTACGACCGGACCAGTCTCCTGCGGACTGCACCCCCCACAAGGAGCACGACAGTGCCAAGCAGGAGCACCGAAGTCGGCTCGGGAACTGAGGGCGCCGTGTACACCCCGGCATCCTGAAAATTGCCGTCAACGGCCTCGAAGCCGTGGCTATACTCAGCCGTGCTGTATCCTGAGGAGTTTCCTGTCGCGACGCCGTATCCCCCGCACCCGGTGCCGGGCGTAGATTCAGTGTTAGGGCAGGTAGGGATGAGTACGTCAGCCGCGGCCGCCCATCCCGTATTGCTGCCAGCGGGGCTCAAATAAAAGATGACATTGGTCTGCGTCCCCGAACCGGTTTCTTCTGACATCTGCCCGAACGTGTCTTCTTCTCCCCGTCCCGCAAGGCCATCGTTTGACGTGGCGGTGAAGTCCCCGTTAATGTTAATAAGAACGGGGCCTTTGATGGAGGTCAAGGACGAGCCGGCAGCCGGTGAGAATTCGACCTCGACGCAAGGCGAAGTCGGACAACTCCCACTCGTAACACCCGTTGTGACGGTTACCGTTACCAGGTCCGCGAGAGAGGCGGCACCGCCACCTTCGGCCGTCGATAGGTTAAAACTTATTGAGTCGGCACGGGCAAACGAACCCATGGCCAACATCAGCCCAAAAACGGCAAGAACGGTAACAGCCCCGCGGCCCAAACGCTTCTTCGTCATTTTGCCCCTTTCCAACAAATCGTACGATCCTTCTCTAAATTAGCAGCCCTTACCGAGCAATTTCGGCACCAGTTTATATCCACCGAAGGCTTCGTACTTCGGCCAGTCCCGGTAAGGCAGACGGAACAAAGGACTAAGGTCCTAGGTCCTGTTTCCCGGCCGGGCGCGGAGGTCGCCACTCGGCCCATCCTTCCGGTCCCGAAATTCGGATGAAAAGGAGACTAACCTCCTTTATGTTCGGCTATCATTTGTAAGTCTGTTGGCCAAGGAATCCAAAGTGGCGGATGTGGACAAAGCCGGAGGGGATGGGCAATCAGTGAAAACTACGGAACGGGGCGGCAGTTCCGGCTTCGACGCCTACAAGCGATGCTTGAAATTGCAGCCACGCGGCTGATGCTCAATCGCGTCGCAACCGCATGAAACGCTACGGGCGGCTGCAGGTCCTGGCGGCCAAGATGAACCCGGACCTCCTGATGGGCGACGAGCTGCTGAAGAAGACCGGCACCGGGAATCTCTTCATGGTCTTTGGCGAGCCGGACGTCGATTTTAAGCGATTCCAGGATGGCACTATACAGGTGACCGTCCGCGGTGTCGACGTATACGACCCGACGACGCAGCGACGCAGCAGATCCGCAGCCATTCGACCGACGACATCGCCTGATGGTTTATCGACACGGAGTACAACGGCGAAAGCTTCTTCGTCCGTCACGCGTACTTCACGGGCGCCGACCAGCCCTACGAAAAGTTGAAGCGCGCGTTGAGGGCCGATGTAGACGAGGCAGCGTGGTCGGCGATCTACTCCACCACCAGCCGCCCCTTCGCGAAACCGAAGACTGGGAAGATTGCGGTCAAGGTCATCAACCACTATGGCGATGAGGTACTCAAGGTGTTGGCGGTGTGGGTGGAGTCGGACACGCCCCGCAGCCTGCCATCAAGGCGATGGAGCCGCAACCAAGACAAAGAGCCTCGACAAAAGTGTCGAGGCGGCACGCTGAGAGCGTGCGCCACGGGCAAGCCTCGGCAAGGCTGGTGACAGGCTTGAAGCCTGTCCCACCTAGAACAGCAGCTTGGCGCCCAACTGGATGTTGCGGTTCCCGCTGGCCCCGGTGATGTTGCCGAACGATGCGGTGCCGAACCCCGAGGACGGATTGCCGAAGTTAGTGTGGTTGAACAGGGCAAACGTCTCGAAGCGGAATTGGAATTTCAGCCGCTCATGGATCGGGAAGTTCTTGAACAACGAAAGATTGAACGTTGTCGCACCGGGACCGTGCAGCAGGTTGCGGCCCTCGCTGCCATAGGCGTAATTGGGCACGACCGGATATAAATCCTGGACGGTGTAAGCCGTGGAGTCGATGCATCCGATGAGGTGTCCCCGCCCGCAGGTGTCGCTGGGCGCGTGCAGCAGGTCCGGCCGGTAGGTGCCGCTGGAGCCGGTGTTAGCCGTGTCCGTGGACGTTGAGACGTTGAACGGCAGCCCGGACTGGAGGGTGACGATGCCGTTGCCCTGCCATCCGGTGAAGGCGCCTTTCAACACCGGGTTGGAGACCGCGAAGAACGGAATGTTGTAAACGAAGGTGCCCACAAAGCGGTGGCGGATGTCCCAGTTCGCGTTGCCGTAGTCGGCTTTCCACAAATACGGCTGCAACGGAGTGCCTCCCCCGTTGGAATCGGTAGTGACATCCAGGGTGTGCGACCAGGTGTAACTGGCCAGCACCTGCAATCCGTGCGACAGGCGCTGCCGGTAGATCACGCTCATGCTCTCGTAGTTGGCGATCTCGTCGGTGTTAATGGTGCGGATGACGCCAAACAGCGGATTCGGCCGGCGGCTGTTGACCGCGCCGGGTCCCGGCAATAGCGGTGTGTTGTTGTAGAAGCTGCGATCCAGGTGATAGGAATGCGAACCGAGGTACTGGACCTCCAAACCTCCGCCGTTCCAGAGTTGGCGCTCCAGGCCGGCGCTCCACTGGTTCATGCGCGGCGTCGGCTGGTGCCATGGGTCGGTGACGATGGTGCCGGCGGTGGCGGCCGTGGGACAAACACCCGGGACAACGGGGTTGGCCAAAGTGGGCACCGCACCTCCCGATCCCACCGTATAGTTGCAGGTCAGGATCGTGGTGTAGGGCGGGTTAGTGTTCAGGAACGTGTAACTGTTGGTCTGGTTCGGGTTGTAATAGATACCGCCGCCGGCACGAAACACGGTCTTCTCATTGAAGCGATAGGCAATGCCGACGCGGGGCGCCCAATCACTATGGTTGGGAGCGATGAAATGATAACCGGGCGTGCCACCCACCAGGGCTGTCTGGTTGGGATTCAGCTCGGTGGCCACGCCGTTAATCGTGTAGGCCACGGTGGGCAGCTCGTAGCGCAGGCCGTAGTTCAAGGTCAGTTTGCGCGAGACCTGCCATTTGTCGAGCACGAAGAAACCGTCGCGCCATTCGGCCACCCTTCCGCGCACCTCGGGCCCGGGGGTGGTAAAGGACAACGGCGTGCCCAGGATGAAATCGGCCGGCGCATAGCCGGTAAGATTGCCGGTGAAGTTAAACGAGCCGCGCGCGCTGTTGACCGCGGCCCGGCCGGTCGCCAGCCTGCGGAACTCCGCTCCCGCCATGATGTTGTGGGAACCATGGCTCCAACTGATCTGCTCGGAGAGTTGCACCGTGCTGTCGTTCTGGTACCAGTTGGTTCCGCTCTCGCTGAGACCATTGAAACCGGTGATGTTGAAGTCCGGGATTCCGGGGTTGCTGTACTGGGAATCTCCAGTGAAGCCGGGTATCCCCAGGCTCGTGCCGGCGCTGGTCTGGTTGCTGACGGCGAAGGGGTTGAGGGTTGACGTGTTCAGGAAGTACCGGCCCACCCGCAAATCGTTCACCAGGGTCGAGGTCAGCGTGTGGGTGTAGCCCAGAGTATAGTTGGTCGTGGTCACCGGCGTCGTGGCGCCGTTGACCGCGATGGCGCTGCCGCCGAACCCGGTGTCACTCTGGTAGTGGGCGCGCACGTACAGCCGGATTTTGTCGCCGATATTCTGGTCGATCCGGTCCATGGTCTGGTTGGTCGGGATGGTGGTGGGCACCGGCACCGAGAGATTGCTCGTCAGGCCCAACAGGTTCGGCGCCGGGAAGTACTGCTGCAATTTGAGCGAAATCGGCGAGAGGCGGGACGTGGGAATGATATTGCCGGGAAAGGGAGTGTTGCCGTTCAACGGATCCTTGATCGCGCCGCCCTGAATGCTCGCGGCCGGGACCGAGGAGAAATCGCCGGTGAAAAAAGCCGCCGGCATTTCGGTCGAAAGCGAAGTCGACTGCTGCACCAGCCGGTAGCCCTGGTAGGATGCCATGAAAAAGGTCTTGTTCTTGCCGTTGTAAATTTTCGGAATGTAAACCGGCCCGTCCAATTCGAAGCCGAACTGGTTCTGGTGCAGGGGCGGCTTGGCGGCCGTGGGGTTGGCCGGAGTCGGCAAGGTGAAGAAACTGCGGGCGTCCATGATCTGGTTGCGCACAAACTCGATCAGGTTGCCGTGAATCGCATTCGTGCCGCTCTTGGTAATCATGTTGATGTGCACGCCCAGGTAGGCGCCGTATTGCGCCGAATAGGTGCCCGTCTGGATCTCCACTTCCTGCACCGATTCCACCATGGGCTGGGTTGGGGTGGTGGTGATCAGGTTGTTCATGATGCTGATGCCGTCCAGCGACATGCTGTTCTGGATCTCGCGCGTTCCGGCGCCGTTGAAATCCTCGCCCGGCGGCACGCCCGTGGCGGAGGACTTGGTCCCCAGGAGCACGCCCGGCGTAGTGGTGGCCACGGCCATAGGGTCGCGGCCAGTCGAGCTGGTCAGCGGCAATTCGGCAAGGTTAGAGACAACCTCCGAAACGGTGGCATCGTCGGTCTTGATGGCCGTGGCAGTGGCTTCCACAGTGACAGCTTGCCTCACGCTCCCGACCTGGAGGGTGACGTCGGTGCGGACGACCTGGTTTATGTCCACTTGGACGCCTGCCATCCTGGTCACCTCAAATCCCGGCTGCTCGACAGTCAAGTCATACGTGCCCACGGCTACGAACTGGAGGTTGTAGTACCCCTGCTCGTTGGTAATACCGGCGTATGCATCGTGGGTGCCCCTGTTGACGGCAGTGACCTTGGCGCCGGGCACGGTCTTGCCGCTGGCGTCCGTGACGTTTCCGACGAGCGAGGTTGTGGTGGCAATCTGGGCGCGGGCGCCGATGGCCGCCGTGAATAGACAGGCTACGATTGTGAACTGTTTTATCATGACCCCTCCCTGACATCCTTAGGAAACCATGATACCTGAAAAGTCGGGGGAGTCAATGGCAAACGGCAACCTATTTGCGCGCCGCCCGTGGCTCCGCCAGCAGCCCTTCCAAGGTGCGGAGATTCTCCAGGCGCCCCATCACAATCAGAAAGTCCCCGGCCTCGACGGTGGTGTCGGCCGCCGGATTGAACAGCATCGTGCCGTCGGCCCGCCGGATGGCCATCACGATCACCCCCACGTCGCGGCTGATCTGCATATCCCGAATACTCTTCGACACCATCTCGCTGGTCTCCGCCACGCGGACCTGCTCGATCGAGATATCCAGCCCGATATCCTTGGTGGTGAAGTCCAGGAACTGCACCACGTGCGGCCGCAGCAGGGATTGCGCCAGGCGGTGTCCGGTGATGGCGTAAGGGGCGAAGACGGCGTCCGCCCCGGCGCGCCTCATCTTCTCTTCGGCCCCTTCTTCGGCGGCGCGGGTGGCGACGTAGATACGTGGATTGAGTCCCTTGGCGGAGAGGAGGACGAAGAGGTTGTCCGCGTCGGTCGAGAGCGCCGCCACCAATCCGCGGGCGTGTTCGATACCCACCTGCCGCAGGGTCTCATCGTGGGTGGAGTCGGCGGCCACCGCCAGCATGCCGTCGTGTATGGCACGCTCGACACGTTCGGGCCCGATGTCCACCACCACGAACGGGACGCCGGCGTGCCGCAGCTCGGCGGCGGCGCCGCGCCCCACGCGCCCGTAGCCGCAGATGATGTAATGGTCCTTCAGATTGTCGATCATGCGTTTGTTCCGCCGCTTGCCGATGGCCTCGCCGAACTCCCGTTCGATGATGGTCTGGGTCATGGCGCCGATGGCGATGAAGATGGTGGTCACGCCGAAGATGATGAGAAAGCAATTGAAGACGCGCCCCGCGTGAGAGAGCGGGTGAATTTCGGCGTATCCCACCGTCGTCAGGGTGATGAGGGTCATGTAGAAGGCGTCGAACGGCGGGTAATGGTCGATGAGGGTGAACCCCACCGTGCCGATCAGCAGCGTCGCCACGATCGCCACGAGGATATAGAGAAGCCGGCGCACGATCCGTGTCATCGGTCGTCAGGACCAAGTATAGCGACCCGCGCAGGCCAGGCGGGCAGCAAGGGCGGTCACTCGCAATGGCTGCGGGTGGCGGAGAAGGGGTATAAATACCGCCTCACTTGCACCGTGCCCGCGCACGGGCAACGCCATGACACCGGCGCCAGCGGCACTTTTGGTGGACCGTTTAGGAAATGTGCGGTTTCGCACGTTCTCAGTGCCAAGCCGGTGAAATGGCCGATTTCGCAGCGGTTGGTGTAGCGCTACGCTAATTAATTAGGTGGCAGAGGGGGATTACTCATGGGCCGTGAACTGCTTTCTCTGGAAGATCCGTTGACTTACCTGCCGCGCAAGCCCGTACAGGAATTTGCCAGGCGGCGCGTGATCTACAGCCCGGAACAGCCGTCTCACAGCCTTTACGTGGTGATCCTGGGACGCGTCAAGGTCACCCACACGGCCGACGATGGCGTTGAGACGATCGGCCGTATCGTATGCTCCGAGGGACTGTTCGGCGAGTCCGCCATGGTGGGGAATTCGGCCCGGTCCGAATCGGCGGTGGCCATCGACAACGTCAGCGTCATGTCGTGGACCAGACACGAGATCGAGCAGCAGATCGAACGTGAGCCGCACCTGGGTATCGCGCTGTCGCAGCACCTGGTGCGGCAATGCATGGAGCTGCAGGACCGCATCGAGAGCATGGCGGTTTACAAAACTCCGGAGCGGGTCATGCTTTCGCTGGTGCAGTTGGGGGCCACGCTCGGCACGCCCATGCCGGACGGCTCCACGCACCTCGGGTCTCTGACGCACCGCACCATCGCCGATTACGTGGGGACATCGCGCGAGATCGTAACCTTTCAGATGAACCGTCTGCGCCGGATCGGACTCCTGCGCTATTCCCGGAAGGGCATCGACGTCTACGCCCAAGCCATCGAAGAGGCGCTCCGTGCGCAGGGCATCAGCGTTGCTCGCATCCATGGCGGGGCGACTCGCCGGATGGCCGGGTAAGTCTACACGGTTTCAGAAGTTCACTAACGTATTGCGGCACCGCTTGCTGATCGGAGCCACGAGCCCTACACCAAGCCGCGCCGAAGGGCTTCCCGCACCACCGAAGCGGTCTCGTGAACGTTCATCTTGGCCATGATGTTCGCGCGGTGGGTCATGGCGGTCTTGAACGAAATTCCCAGCTCGGCCGCCATCTCCTTGCTGCTCTTTCCAGCCACCATCAAGGCCAGAACCTGGAGCTCCCGTTTGGAAAGGCCGTTTGTGCGACCGCTGGCCGGCTGGGCCTTTGCAGATGGCTTGGCTGCCGACAAGAGGTGTTCGACGATCGATTCCAGCTCGCACCGGCTGGCCTCCAGCCCCTCGATGGCCGCCTGCTGCTCCCGGATCACGGAATGAAGGTTTGCCGGCTGCGAAAGCTGGCCGCTCTTCCCAAGGACGTTCAGAGTTGTGAAGCTCATCGGAATATACCCGCAGTTGTGATTTCGCTCACACCCATTTCAATCATAGACGAAATGCAGGACCTTCTTCAAATCTTCCCAAGCTTCTCGTTTCGCTACCCCTTGATTATACGGCCGGAGCAGGTACGACGGATGATAGGTGACCATCACCGGGATATCCCGCCATTTGAACCATCGGCCCCTCATCTTGGTCACGCCCTCTTTGTGCGCGGTCAGGGCGCGCGCTGCCGTACCGCCCAGTGCGCAGATCGCCTTCGGCCGGATGGACACCAGTTGGCGATACAGGAACTGCCCGCAGATCTCCATTTCGTCCGGTTCGGGAGTGCGGTTGCCCGGCGGGCGGCATTTGACGACGTTACAAATGTAAATATCTTGCCGCAGGAGGGCAATGCCTTCCCGCTTCGCGGTCCCCTCGATCATCTGGGTGAGCAACTGCCCGGCCCGGCCGACGAACGGAATTCCCTGCGCGTCCTCATCGGCGCCCGGACCTTCACCGACAAAGACCAGCGGCGAGCGCTCGTTGCCCACTCCGAACACGATCTTGTTGCGCTCGACGTGCAACCGGCAGCGGTGGCAGTCCCCGAGATCGGTGAGGATCTGGAAGAGGCTTTCGCCGGCCGGCGCGAGAGCCGGCAGATCCGGTGTGGGCGCATTTACAGGTTGCTCGGGTGGGGAGGCTGCCGGGACGGTCAACGCCGGCCGATACAGGGTCTTGATGCCCAGGTCCCGATAGAACTCCAGGTATCGGCGGAGAAGTTCAGCGTCCATGGGCGGGGTCGAGCGCCAACCGCAGTTTCAGGACCTCGTCGAAAATGCGTTCGGCGATTTCGCGTTTGGGCGCACGGGGCAGGGCGACCGTCTCGCCTGTCCGCATGACCAGGATGACTTCGTTGAGGTCCGATTCAAACCCGCTGTCGCTGGCGCCCACCAGGTTGCCCACCACCATGTCGCAGTTCTTGGAGTCCAGCTTGCGGCGGGCCTCCTGTGGCAGGTTCTGCGTTTCCGCAGCGAAGCCGATGAGCACCCGGTCGCCTTTTTTCCGTCCCAGCTCAGCCAGGATATCCGGGGTCGGGTCGAGCTCCAGGGATATGCGGGCGGCGGTCTTCTTGACTTTGTGGTCGGGCACTTTGCTCAGGTGAAAATCCGCCACGGCGGCCGCCTTGATGACGATGCCCGCGGGCCCGAGATTCTCGAAGACTTTCTCGCGCATTTCGACCGCGGTGCGCACGGAGACGACTTCGACACCGTGCGGAGGGGCCAGATGTACCGGTCCGGAGATCAGGATGACGCGCGCTCCGCGGGCCGCGGCGGCTTCCGCCAGCGCGTATCCCATCTTGCCGCTCGAGCGGTTCGAGATATAGCGCACCGGATCGAGCGGTTCCTGGGTAGGACCGGCGGTGATGAGAACGGTCTCGCCCTCGAAATCGCGGCGCTTCTCCGACTCCTTCCGGATGGCCTCGGCGATGGTCTCAGGATCGGCCAGGCGGCCCGGACCGGTCATCCCGCAGGCCAGGTAACCGCTCTCGGGTTCGACGATACGGTGACCGCGCAGGCGCAGTGTCTGGAGGTTCGCCTGGGTCGCCGGGTGCTCCCACATGTTGACGTTCATCGCGGGGGCGACCACCACCTTGCCGGTAAAGGCCAAGTAGAGGGTGGTGAGAAAATCGTCCGCCAGACCGTGCGCCATTTTGGCGATCAGGTCCGCCGTGGCCGGCGCGATGGCCAGCAGCTCGTGCTCCTGGGCCACGGAGATGTGCTCGATAGCGCTTTCGATGGCGAAGAGATCGGTGAGCACCTTGCGGCCGGTGAGTGCGGCGAAGGTCAGGGGACGCACGAACTCCTGGGCGGCCGCTGTCATGACGGCCTGGACTTCGTGGCTCTCCTGTATGAGCAGGCGCACGAGCTCCGCTGCCTTGTAGGCCGCTATGCCGCCGCCGATGCCGAGGATGATCTTCATAGAAACCGGGCAGGCCGTTTACACCGCCGGCTCCGGCAGGATGGCGTCGGGCGCCTGGCCGGTGAGCGAGTACTTCACGAGGCCGCGCCGTACTTCTTCGATAGCGATGACGGTCGGCTTCTTGGAAGACGTCGGCAACACCGGACGGGCGCCGCCCTGTAGCTGCCGGGCGCGCTTGGCCGCTACGATAATGAACCGGTAGGTGCTCTGATCGGGGTCGTCGGGGATGGTGCAGTGTGCGTTATTGCGAGGGGCCTTGTCACTCATGTTGTCGATACCTCTTCAAACTTGAAATGTGTCCAGAATGGGCCTGATTTGATCTTCGATCCTGGTCCGCCGCACGCGCTCGGCATGCACGATGGCGCTCAGAACGGCGTCCGACTCAGCCAGATCGCGGTTAATCAAAACATAATCGTACGCGTTGTAGTTTCCGATCTCCTTGGCCGCGTCCCGCAGCCGTCTTTCGATCACGTCGTCCCGGTCCTCGCTGCGCGCACGAAGCCTCTGTTCCAAAATCTGCCGCGATGGAGCCAGGATGAAGACGGTTACGGCTTCGGGAATCCGACCCTTCAATTGTCTCGCACCTTGCACGTCGATGTCGAGTACCAGGTCCTTGCCCCGGGCCTGGGCCTCTTCGAGGATGCCGCGGTGGGTGCCGTAGTAGTTGCCGAAGACCTCGGCCCACTCGAGGAACTCGTTGCGGACCAGCATTCGCTCGAACTCCTCGCGCGACACGAAGTGGTAGCTTTGCCCATCGACCTCGGCCCCGCGCGGCTTGCGCGTGGTGTAAGAGACGGAGAACATGAGCCCCGGAACCTGGTTGAGCAGGCGAGTCACCAGCGTGGATTTTCCGGATCCGGACGGAGCCGAGATGATGAAAACGGTGGTCATAAAGGCAGGGGCCAGGGGCCAGGGGCCGGGGGCCGGGGAAAACGGCGCCGCACAGCTTGCGGCTGCCACGTGTCGGGGTGAGGTTTCATTCCAAGTTCAGCGACTGCTCTCGTATCTTATCGATTTCGGATTTCGCGGCCAGGGCGAGGTCCGTGAGGGTCAGCCCCAGGTCGCCCAAGCCGCCGGTCTTGGACAGGACCGTGTTGGATTCCCGGTTCATCTCCTGGAGCAGAAAATCCAGCCGTTTCCCGACTTCGCCGTCGCCGGCCAGCATCTCGTTCAAGTGCGCGGCGTGCGTGCGCAGCCGGACCAGTTCCTCGGCGATGTCGCTGCGATCCGCCAGCAGAGCGGCCTCCTGCGCCAGGCGTTGTGGGTCGATACCGGCGCCATGCAGCAGGTCGGCCAGTTTCTCGCGGAGGCGCTTGAGGAATGCGGAGACGGCGCCAGCGCGGATCTCTTCCATACGCGCCACGAGGCCGCAGGTGTTTTGGCAGCGCTGGCGCATCTCCTCCGCCGTGGCGGCGCCTTCCCGTTCGCGGAAACGGTTCAACGTGACGACCGCCTCCGCCGTGACGTCCAGAATGGTTTTCGCTACATCCTCGTCCAGTTCCGCATCGCTGCCGTTGGCCAGCATGCCGGGGATGCGCAGGGCCGAGTTGAGATCCGGTTTCGAATCCAAACGATATACGCTGGAGGCCTCTTCGAAAGCTCGCATGTACGCGTCCAGCAGCGGGCGGTTCACAGCCCCGGCGCCGCTCGCGATGATTCGATTGAAGGAGACGTGAATCTGCAGGTGGCCGCGCGCCACGCCGCTCTTGACCACTCCCCGAATGTCGTTTTCGAGCGAATCCAGCTCGGGGGGCAGGTGAAAATGCAGATCCAGGCCGCGATGGTTCACGCTCTTCAGGCTGACGACGATTTCGCCTTGCGGGATGGTCCGCCGCACCTGGGCGAAACCCGTCATACTGCGCACGCTCATAGATCCACCGCCTGGCTCAGCGGGTAGCCCACGTCCTCGAACTGCAGTTCGTGGAGCCGCTGATAAATGCCGCCCTGGCTCATCAACTCCTCGTGCGTTCCGGCCTCGCGAATCCGGCCCTTCTCCAATACCACGATCTTGTTGGCCCGCCGGATGGTGGACAGCCGGTGCGCGATCACGATTACGGTGCGGTGCTCCATCAGGTTGGCCAGAGCCCTCTGCACCAGCAACTCGCTCTCGGTATCCAGGTGCGAAGTGGCCTCGTCGAGAATCAGAATGGGCGCATTCTTGAGCAAGGCGCGGGCAATCGCGAGGCGCTGCCGCTGGCCCCCGCTCAGCTTGGTTCCGCGGTCGCCGATGATGGTTTGGTAGCCCTCCGGGAGCCGCTCGATGAACTCGTGGGCCAGTGCCGTTTCCGCAGCGCGGCGGATGTCCTCCGCGGGGACGCCCGGCCGTCCGTAGGCGATGTTGTTGGCCACCGTGTCATTGAACAGAAATGTATCCTGCGCCACGATCCCGATCTGCGCGCGCAGCGAAGCGAGATGCAGGTCGCGCACGTCGTGGCCGTCCACCTTCACGGCTCCGGCGGCGACATCGTAGAAGCGCGGCAGCAGGTTGGCCAGCGTGGTCTTGCCGCCGCCGCTCGGTCCCACCAGCGCCACCACCTCCCCGGCCTTCACTTCCAGGCTGAGCGACTGGATGCGGAAGCCGTTGGGAGCCGCGGGGTAATGGAAGCCGACGTTGTCGAAGACGATGGCCTGCCGGAACGGTTCCAGCTTGGGCGCGCCCGGCTTTTCGACGATCTCTTCGTTATGGTCCAGGTATTCGAAAACCTTGTGCGATGCGCCGATGGCCTGTTCGAAGATGTTGTGGATGCCCACCAGGCGCTTGATGGGCTCGAGAAGCATCACCAGGGCGAAGACGAAGCTGGCGAAATCCTTGGCGGTCAGAGCTCCGGATTTGATCTGGTCGCGCGCGTACCACAGCAGGCCGACGATGGCGATCGCCCCCACCATTTCGATCAGCGGCGAAGAGAGAGCCTGCTGCCGGACGTATTGGATGTTGGTCCGCAACAGCTTCCTAGAGGCCTCCCGGAACCGCCGGGATTCGTAGGGTTCCGCGCCGAAGGCCTTCACCACCATGTGTCCACTGAGCGTCTCCTGCAGGATCTGGTTCAATTCTCCCTGCTTGTCCTGCGTGCGGCGGGTGGTCCGGCGGATCAGGCGCCCGATCTGCCGGGTCGGCATGACGATGAAAGGAAGCACCAGCAGGCTGAGAATCGCCAGCTTCCAATCCTTACCCAGGATAACCACCGACAGGAAGAGCGCCGAGAACAATTGCCGCAGAAAATCCGCCAGGATGTGCGAAGTGGCCAGTTGGACCTTGTCGATGTCGTTCATGATCGACGACATCAGGCGGCCCGTTGAGTGCGATTCGAAAAATTCCGCGCCCTGCTTCAAGACCTTGTCGAAGACGGTGTTCCGCAGGTTCGTTACAGCGGCGAAACCGACGTAGTTGACGAGGTAGTTCCCGAAGTAGTCGCACAGCCCCTTGAGCAGGAACGCTCCCAGGATGGCAAAGGCGATCATACTCCAGACGTTGTGCCACGAGGCCGGGAAGAAATCGTCGAGGTAGAGCGTGTGATGGAAGAGTGGATCGGTGTACAGCGGCACTGGCTCATCGGGCGAGCGGACATCCAGGGCTTTGTAGAGAATCGGTCCGACCAGCAGCGCCATCATGCCGGTTGCCGCGCCGGCGCCGGTCATGAGCACGACCGCTCCGAAGAGCTGCGCAATGTAGCGCCGGGCGTACGCCAGCAGCCGCAGCAGTTCGTTCATACGTGCACCCGCAGGCGCGTGAGCGCGTCGAGAACCTGCGCGGCTTCTACGTGGGCGATGCCGCCGGGCGCGGTCACGACCTCGGAGGCGGTGCGCCATGGCCCCCAGATCGCGGGATCGGAGGCGCCGAAGATCACCACCACGGGCAAGCCGAAGGCCGCGGCCATGTGAGCCGGACCCGAATCGTTGCCTACGAACAACGAAGCCGTGGCGAGCAGTTGCTTGATTTCCGCGAGCGGCGCACCCGAGATGGTTCGGAAGTTGCGGAACGGGGAGAGGTTGTCGCCCGGTCCGCCGATGAAAACCGGATCCGTTCCGGATTGCTTCAGGTGTTCGGCGATGGCCAGGAATCCATCGGCCCGCCAGGTCTTCCCGGGGCCGGACGCGAAGGGATGCAGGACGGCGTGGTTGGCAGGCGAAACCGCCTGCCCCACCATTGCAGGCACACGACTCGCGTTGGTGGCGCAGGCGGTTTCGCCTGCGTCGGAAGTGGGTGCCAGCTTCGCGCGCGGAATCTCACATTTCGGCGCGCCCAGGTAGAACATGGCGCTGGCCACGTGCTCGGCCGTGTGCACTTTGCGCTCGACACCCAGAATCTGCTGCGCCCGCGGAATCCGGACGTTGTACACAAACTGGCGCCGGAAGTGCCCGAACCCCGCGCGGTACCGCGCGCCCGCGAGCGCCGTCATCCACGCGCTGCGCGTGCCACCGTGCAGATTCAGACAAAGCCGCGGCGCCATCCGGCGGAGCGCGCCCAAATCCGGAGGCAGAATCGCATCGACATCGGAATTCTCTTCGAAGATGGCGCGGAACCGGTCCTCCACCATCACCGCGACCCGCAGGTCGGGGCGGGCGCGTTTCAAAATGTCGAGCGCGGGGGTGGTGAGGACCGAATCCCCAAGCGACCGCAGCCGGAGGATCGCCACCCGGGAGCCCCGCGGCAGACATTCCAGAACGCTTTCCATATCCAAGGCGGGCGCCTAATCTTCGACTTTCGCCTCGTCGACCAGCATCACGGGGATGTCGTCGCGAATCGGGTAAACGCGATGGCACTCGACGCACTTCAGCCCGCTTTGGTCGGGCTTCAGTTCAACGACGGCCTTATCGACGGGGCACACCAGAATCTCCAGGAGCTCTTTGCTGATAGCCATAGCGACACTTCAGTTTAGCTCAGTGCGCGGGGTGTGATTCCGGCGCTGATCGTGCCCTAGCCAGGATCTGCAATATCACGCGCCTTCATGTCCTTCCGCGCACCGTGACGGATGTGGAGTATCCAGACAGCCCGCGTCACCTCATCCACCTCCTAGAGATGCGCTAGACGTTGCGCCGCCTGCCGAAGAGGAGGCATCGAATCTCCCGTTTTGCCTTCTTTGCTTCTCGGGCGAGGGGCCGCGAAACGGCAATCGGTCGAGGGAGTACAGGCAAACCATCAACTCTTCGGACCATTCGGGACCACGGAATGGAGCAGCTTCGTCGATCCACGCATAGATGGCGTCTGGCCGAATCAGTGAGAGCGACGTGGTATGCGGTGCTTTTTTCGAAATTCTTTTTCAAAATCTTCCACCGGGGCTACCCGTCCGGCATCCACGTCGGCAAGGCCGCGCTTGATTCCCTCGAACGCTTGCAGTTCGTCGAGTCGATCGAGAAGCTTCTGATAGGCGGATGCATCCTGAACAACAATCTCAGCCTTTCCGCTGATGGTCAACACCACAGGATGGCCGCTCTTCCGCTGCTTTAGAAGGCCGGGGGTGTTGCGTTTGAAGGAGCTGAGAGAATGGATGTCTTTGGCAATATCGAGCATAGGGATCTCGCACTAAACTTGCATTAGATTTGATGCTATCAGATTTAGAGGCGGTCTATTCGGACCGCCCCCGAGGAGATCCACAATCTGCGGGCCGTTGTTGAGCGGCCTTTAGTCCCCTGCGAAACCAGCCTCTCTCGTGAGGACGCTCAGAATCAAGTGCAGCCATTCCCATTTGGATATGTCATCCCGTCCGCGAGGTTTCGGCCTTGTGGCAATTGCGCCCAGCGGCGAGTCCCAAGGCTGCTCCACATCTTCGGTGACAGCTATGACTTTGAATTGCGCACCCGAACGGCGTAAACCTTCGATGAATCCAGCCGTGCCCGGCAACGTAGGGTTCACAATCAGTAGGTCGAGACTTACCTTCAGTTCACGGAGCAATGCTCCGGCGTCCGGAATGCTTCTTGCCGGAAAGGCTGCGCATCCAGACTCGTCCAACGCGCGGCCCAACCAGAAAACAAAGCCTAGATCGTCATCGACGATGAGAACGGTTTGCGGGCTGGAATACACTCCAACCTCCTCCAAACACACGTCAGACTCTTCCGAATACATGTCAGGCTCTTCCGACATGAAAGGCGCGAGCAATTCGGCAGCCACAGCAGCCCGGCTTTTATTTACAAGCGCTTAGCATCTAGCGGCCTAGCGATAATCAGCCACGGCCTACAGAAAAACCGGACTTCATCCCAATTATCGGCCCGGATGCGTCAGTCCTGGTTGCCCGAATGAGGGGAGCACGTTCGTGGCGTCTGCTCGGCCTCGTTTTGAATCCGGAACTCGTACTTCGCGATAGTGCAGGCAGCCATACCGGCATCCGCTCGAACGATCCGACCCGAAATGGCGACGCGGATAGAAGGAGCACCAGCCGCCTTCTTAGGCCAGTTTATTAAAAGCTCGACGAGCGTTCCAGGCTTCAACGGATGCTCGGTCGTGAACGCGACACCACTGTTGCTCAAGTCCGTGGTAACGCCAGTTCCTGACGCGATTGTCTGCCGGCCTTCGACAATTGAGTAGCACAACCGCTCCTGAAGCGCGAACCGGGGACTACTCCTCCGTTCCGCTGCTCCATATTGGGGGGTCATCGCCATCCTCCGAGATTTCGCAAACCCACGTCCACAGGACTGCTCACTAAAATCATGTATGGTTCGTACGATTCTGGAACGTTCTAGTACGACAGCTCTAATGCTGCGTGTCCAGTCAAGAATAGTGTAGAGGTAGTCAGGCGCCGAATCAAGCGTTCACTGGAGTTTATACCCGAGATTGGCCCAAAGATAACGGGTTATCTTTGGAACCGCAAGCCGTCTGAGTGTTATGTTAAATCAAATACATCATATAATATCTTATATTACCTACGCTCGACCAAGGTACGCATAATCACCTTCATCCCAGTGGTTTAAGCTCACCCGATGTTCTTGGTCCTTGCCCGCCGTTGTGTTTGGCTTTGTCCACCTCCACCTGATCCGTCAAGACGAAGCGCAATACCGTGCGATCTTCGCCCGTGGCCGCCTGCAAGCGGTGAATCTTCCCACCGTAGGGGACGATGACGTTCTGGGAATCGGGCCTGAACGAGTGGCCGGGCAACGCGTCGGGCGTGGCGGCGGACTCCTGGTCGTCGCGCTGCACGGGGTACTTGAGCCACTTCTCTTCGCCAGCGGCGAGGGGGCGAAGACGCGGGCCGGTCTCGGTGTCCTGGCGCGTGCCGAAGACCAGCTTCGCGCCATCGGGCGAGACGATGGGGCGGAAGGCCGAGCCGGGCGCGCTGGATGCGATCCACTGGCCGTCCGGCGACAGTCCGCGCGCAACCCCTGCAATTGGCCAATGGGGCGTTGGTTCGATTTTTCAGACCCTACGGGATTCGCGCCGGGTATGCCCGCTGTGGTAGTCTTACCCATCTGAAGCAACCTTGGAGGAATGGATGGAGCGACTGACACGCGCATGGCGCACTCTTTTTGACGTCAGGCCGGGAGAGATCCGGCGGACGGTTTTCATGGCGTTGTACCTGCTGTTCGTCATGTTCGCCTACTACATCCTGAAGGCGGCGTCCGAGTCGCTGTTTCTGAACAAGTTCGATATCGACAAGCTTCCCAATCTCTACATCCTGATGGCGGTGTTCGGCGGGGCGCTCGCCTTCGCTTACAGCAAGGCCGCGGCGCGCACCTCCCTGCACGCGGCGGTCACATGGACACTGTTTCTGTCCATCCTCTGTCTCATCGCGATTTGGTCCCCGTTGCGCCGCCACGACCCGGCCACCCTGTACGTATTTGCGGTCTGGGTGCGCCTGTTCAGTGTGATCACTGTCACTCAAGGCTGGGTGGTCGCGACGAATTTGTTCACATCGCGCGAGGCCAAGCGCCTGTACGGACCGCTCGGCTTCGGCATGGTTTTGGGCGCGATCCTTGGCGCCGAATTCGCCGCCCAGACGGTGAAGTTCATCGGAACCGACAATCTGCTCTTCTACAGCGTACCGCTGGTGGTTCTGGCGTATGGATGTTACCTGGTTGCGATCGGCGGACACAGGGCCGCGGTCCACCGGAAGGCGGGAGAAGAACGGGAGGATTTCTCCACACGGGACGTTGTCCGCGACATCCGCATGAGCCGCCATCTCCAGGTGCTGATGCTGATCATGATGATGCAGTTCATGGTGGACACATTTATCGACTATCAGTTCAAGTCCATGGCGAAAGCGGCGTTCCACGGCGACGCGCTCACGGCATTTCTCGGCCGGTTCTACGGGCGTTACCTGAACATCACGGAGCTGGTGCTGCAGTTCTTCTTTACCACGGCGATCGTCAAGCGGCTGGGGGTCGGCGGCACCATGCAGGTCATGCCGATTTCTCTCGGGATCGCTTCGCTCGTCACCTACGCGTCACCGACTGTGGTGACCGCATCCCTCGCCCGGCTGGTCGAAGCGTCGACGCGCTACACGCTGGCACGCACCGGGAACGAGCTGTTCTACATGCCGCTGCCGCTGGAGATGCGGAACCGCATCAAAGCCTTCGTCGATGTTTTTATGGATCGCGCCGCGCGCGGCGTCGCCGGCTTGTTGCTGCTGCTCTTCGCGAAATGGTCGATGGGCGTGCGCGGCATCGCGCTGGTGACCTTCGCCATGGCGGTCCCGTGGGTCTTCCTGACCGTCCGCGCGCAGCGCCAATACGTCCTTACAATCCGGCGGCGGCTGGAGGGGAGGCGGCTCGATCTCGACGGCGCCCGGATCCAGGTGCAGGACGCCGAAACCGTACATTTGCTCGAGACCGCCGCGGCCGGGGGGAATCCGCGGCAGGCTGCGTATGCCATCTCCCTGCTGGCCGACGCGCCCGGCTACGACGCGACATCGCTGCTGGGGCGGCTGGCCGGCAGCCCCCATGCGGAGGTGCGCGCGCAACTCTACGCCCTGGCGCGCCGATGCGGTTCCACGGCCCTGGTGGAGCGGGCGATGGCGGAGATTGAAAGCTCGGACCCGTCACCTGCCGTACGCAACGCCGTCACCTACGCGCTGGCTGTTCCGGCGAACTGTGAGGGGCGGATCCAGGAGTTCCTCAACTATGAGAACCCGGCGGTTGCCGAAGGCGTGGCGGAAGCGCTGGCAGCCGATCCGCGGCTCAACGACAAGACGATTCACGAATGGATTTCCCGTACAGCGGCGGACCCGGATCCCAAGCGCCGCGCACTGGCAGCGCGCGTTGCCGGCGCCGCCGGCCAGCCGGCTGCCGACACGCTGGTGCAGCTCTTGGGTGATGCCGACAGCATGGTCGCCGCTGCAGCGTGCGAGGCCGCCGGACGGATCAAGAACCGCGCTCACATGTTCGCCGTGGCCAAGCTGCTCGCCAACTATCAAACGCGTGGCGCCGCCATCGAAGCACTCGCTCAGTATGGACCCGCCATCTGCGGCACGCTCGGCGACGTGCTGGAAGACGAAACCGTTCCGCTCCAGGTTCGGGCCCAGATTCCACGCGTGCTGAAGCGCATCCCACACCAAAAAAGCGTCGATATTCTGATCGCCGCATACCGGAGCGGTGACCCAGCGGTTCGCGCAGCCGCGCTGAAGGGACTGACACGACTGCGCGAGCGCGCTCCATCGCTCACATTCACCGACTCATTCCTGAAGCAGCATGCGCTGAACGAAGCTCATCGAATTTACGAGTTCGCGACCTGGCTGGCCCCGTTCGAATCTTATCGCGGGCACCGCGGGAGCGCGGTCTCGCTACTCGCGCGGACGATCGAGGAAAGGCAGGGCGATGCGATCGACCGTCTGTTCCGCATTCTGGGGCTGATCTATTCCCCAAAGGAGATGTATTGGACTTACCTGACACTGTCGCATCATGACAAGGAGAAGCATTCGACAGCGGTCGACTACCTCGATAGCGTTCTCGATCGGGACCTTAAGAATGTCGTCATCCCGATTTTCGACCACCCCGAGCGGATGTTGGAGCGGGGGCGTACGGTGTTCGGCGTGGAGGCGACGGACAGCGCTGGCGCTATTCGCGTCCTGATTCACTCGAACGAGACTTGGATGCCCGCGTGCGGCATCGGCGCAGCAGCAGAATTGAAGTTGCGCGAACTCGCCGGCGAAATTGCCGAACTGGCGCAACGTGCCGCCGGCGACATCCAAGGCGTGGCGCGCGCGGCCGCAGTGAGCCTGGGATGAATACCGTCATCCCGACCCCGTCTGGTCTGGTTCTCGCTGGTTCAACACCGCAGGACTAAGGTAAAAGATCCCCGCCGCGGGACATAGTGCTATTATCTGGCAGCGGCCCTGGATCAGCAGGGCGACCGCCCGGCAGCATTGCAAGAACTCGAAACGGCACTGAAAAGCAACCCATCCAAGGACGACGAGCAGAACATCAAGGAGCTGATCAGGACTTGAGTGCCATCAGTAAATGCTACGGCGTTAGTGGTAATCCATTCGGACTCAGATTTCCTTTCTGCGCCGATCCGTCCCGGGAACAAATCGACGGGATAGGCGATTGGCTGGCGGGGAATGACAGACCACAAAAGGCGATGGTCTGTCACACCTCAAGATTTCTACCGCTAAGTGTATCCCATTCTTGCGAGAGACCAAAGGACGGATTCTCCAAATCGGGCACTGAGTCCGGCTGTCCGGGGCTGGGGATGTCGTTAGGTATTCGAGATAGGCTTTCAAGCGGGAGCTGAAGACCAGGGTCCCCCCAAGAAAGCAACGAGCCGCGGCGGGGGGGCTCGGCCTCGGTCCGTCACGGTTCAGCCGCGGGCGCTTGCCGGTGCTTTGCTGCCTCAATACGAAACCGCGAACGTCTTCGCTGCTTGTCTTTGCCTTTTCTGCAGGAAGCTGGAGGAAGCTGGTACGGCTGTGGTTACCCGGCAAAGCAGTGAGGTATGATCGTGGAAGGAACAGGAAGCGTCCCGTTCATGATTTCCGGCGCACACGTAGTGGTGTACAGCAAGGACGCGGAGGCCGACCGCGCCTTCTTCAGCGACATCCTTGGATTTGCCTCCGTCGACGCCGGTCACGGATGGCTGATCTTCGCCCTGCCGCCTGCGGAGGCGGCCTTCCATCCGGCCGAGGAAGATCGCCACGAGCTCTACTTCATGTGCGGCGACCTGAAGGCCGAGATGGCGGCCCTACGCGCCAAAGGCATCAAGTGTTCGGAAGTGATCGAGGCGCGCTGGGGTTCGATCACCAAGATCCGGCTGCCGGGCGGCGGCGAGATCGGTCTATACGAGCCCAAACACCCAACAGCGCTGGGGCTGAAGTCGAAGTAACGGCTCCGACGCACTGCTGATGGGTCGGCCGATCCCTATTCACCACCAACGTCCGCCGTCCCGAGAGGGAATCCGAGCGCCCCCTGCTCGCTGTTCGGGACAAGCGGCGCCAGCATCGGGTAGACCTGGCTCTTCCAGTCGCAACTGCTCCTGCAGTTCCCGGCGTTCACCGGCCAGCCACGTCAATGCCTGACGGCCGATTTCTCAAATCAGCCTCAGCCCTCTGCACTTCCCTCACTGGGCTTTCGTAGGCAGGGTGTAGTACTCGTACATTGTCTGCCATGTGAATTCGCCGCCCGGCTCAACAGTCATCGAGACGAAGGGCTCGACCGAAAGCACGGTCCGAATCGACCACAAAGAAGCATTCGACAAAGGACGGTTGCCGGTGATCCTCATGCCAGCGCCGAGCCTGGAGTTCTCAATGCGAATCTCGTGGTCTTTAGGGCTGTCGCCGAACCCCAAAACCGGGGTCGCCGCAATCTCCTTACTCTCCAGTGCTTTCAAATAGACGATGCGGTTCCCGCGGATTTCGGCGAGGCTCGGGTTGGGCGGCCGGGACGATTGAATCTGGAACGGAACGGTGATTACAAAATCCGGACCGGGCACCTGCTTGTCGAGCACCAGGAAATTATGATTGTAGACAGTGCTTTGGATCGTGCGGCGTCCCGTGTTCTTCAAGCTGTGCTCCAGCACCATATCCGGCTTGTCCTTCGTCAGCCGCACGGTCTTTCGGTAGGTGTAGCCATAGCCCGATGATGGATCGGCCAGCTCCTGGGTGAACTCCACAGAATCGCGGCCCTTGCGGACTGTCCACTTGCCCGGGTCCACGATCTCGTAGAGCTTGTAGTGATCGTAGGTGGGATCGTCCTTGCGAAGCACGCCGATGCCGATCTTGATAAAGGTCCCACCGGATTTTGCCTCGTCCCACCCCAGCCCTTTCCCGTCGGTCTGGAACTCATCGACCGGACCGGTGATCGCAGAACAGGGAGAGGCAACGATCTCCGGGCCTTCGTCCACATAGTCGTGGACTTTCGGATCCACTCTGTGGAACCACGGGCCGTAGTAGTCATGTCCTTGGTAAAGCAGGCTGGGTACGACTCCGGACCAGTCGAACCGGGTCCCGCGATAATAGCCGTTTCTGGCATCCGGCAGGTACAGCTTTGCCCGTATCTGGCCGTTCGCGATTTCGACCTGCGGAAGATCGGCTCCGGCCAGCAGCCGAGCCGCCAGCCCCATGCAGGTCAGAGCAAGGATCTTCGCGATCTTGAGGCCACGCATGGATAACACCATAGCAGTTTTTCCACTTCTTGACACTGGAATCCGTGCGCCAAGGCAGGGACCACCAAGCCAATAATGAGTGTGCAAAGGCGGCGGGAGCCGTTGGGGCTGAGTTGGGATGAGATCCACGGCATCATGGCGGGCAGTGAAGCGGATTGGCGCGGCGATGGACGCCCAAGGCCGGCGGGCATTTGCCGTGTTACGCCAGAGCTTAACTGAAGACGGCCCGCGCCGGTGCCTCGAAGGAGACCGCCATGGGCCTGTACAACTACACCCGTGAAGGACCGGCACGGAAGCGTTTCCAGTGGTGGCATCTCACTGAAAAGACAGTCCCTTCCGCCGATCTGCCATTTTTCGTTGCGCACCGCGAGATTCTCTGCTAGTATGCGGGTTTGGCATTCGGTCCCGGGTCTGTGGGACTCCAGCACAAAGTGTATTCCGCTCCAACCGACGACCGAGAGCGCCGGTGTCATTGCGGATGGTGGCTGATCGATAGAGCAACAACGTGCCACGGCCGCAACCTCTGCAGGCTAACCTTAGTTAGGCAGCAAAAGTTAGGCAGACAAAAGTTAGGCGGCAAATTATGGCCAAGGGCAGCCTTGTCTTTCATTATAATGCCGATAAGCTTCAAGGAAGGTCACCAAAAGGCTCTACTTTCTTTTGCGATTGATTTCATGGTGCGAATGATGGACCCCATCCTGCTCTTAGAACCCAGCGGCCTCCAGGCCCGGCCGATGCGTCTCGTTTGCAGCGCTTCTGCCAAGGCTGATCAAAACAACTGCGATAAATTGAGTTGTGTTTTCGGACATTTCCGATCGGGCGAGGAGAGCTAATGCCCCCAAGTCAGCTTATCAGAAGAACTGTTTTGTTCCCGGTTATCATGCTTTCAGCAGCTCACGCCTGGGCGGCGATCGGCGACAATGCTCCTCCAATTCCATCTACTTATAACTCCAGTCATCCGCGGCTCTCAGCGCCCGACAATACTTTCCTCACGAATCTAGCCAGTAATTCAACCGCTCTGGCCCGCTACAACGCGGCCGCCGACGCGTGGGATTCGACAAATCCAGCTACCGCCATGGTAGCGCGGCGGCTCGTCATCGCGTACCTGGCAAATAAGATTGCAAACCCGGCCAAGGCAGCTACCTACCTGGCGAAGATCACTGCGCTGGCAGATCTCGGTGGAACCTGGGGGACACTCGTGTACTCCAAGAACGATGGAGTCGGCAATGGAACTTATACTCTGACAAGCGCCACGGCCAATTTTTTGACGGGTTGCGGCGGAGCGAGTTGCGTTGACGACATCCTTTCTATTGAGGGGCAAACATATATTATTAATAGCGTACAGAATGCGAACACAGTCGTTTTGGCAACAGACAATCCCGCTCCGACGGGAACGAATTTGAAAATTCGCATCTTTAGCAGCCTGAACGGCTTCGGCAACGTTAGCATTGCTCTGATCTATGACTGGCTGTATAACGACTTGGACGCGGCGACCCGAACGGAGTTCATGAATGAGCTCGATGTGCTTTGCACCGAATGGGAAGAGGCCTACGTAGGTGTCGGAGCCAGCCCGTATAACGATGTTTACTACATCGAGCTGGGAACATTCGGTATGATCGGGGCGCTGGCGATTTACCCCGACCATCCCAATGGGTTAACTCACCTGCGCTTCATGAGCGACGTTTGGTTCAATGTCATGCTTCCGGTCTGGAAACAAGTATTCGGGCCCGAGGGAGGCGGATGGCATGAAGGCTGGCCCGATTATGTGGACGCGGCGAATGGTTTCGGATTAACGACCTTTTTAGTGCCATCCTTGCTTTCCTGGCAGAGCGCCACCGGCGACCCGATTTTTACTCGCGAATCGTGGCTGAAGAACTTCGCATATTTTACGATGTACCTTACGCGGCCGGACTTCACCATGGAGCCCATCGGGGATTCATCCCATGCGTATCTCTTGCCGGAGTATAACCTCGGCATTGGCGCTGGGCTGGGATCCCTCAATGGTCTGGCGGAAATATATAACGACCCGGTACTGCGCGGCTGGGCGCGGCTTGTAAATCAGGAGGTTGCGGCGGGACCAGACGGGTTTGAACCCTCCGCATGGCCGTTTTACACTCCCGACAAGAATTCCAACCCCGTGTCACTCCGCTCAGCGCTCCCGACGACCCGAAACTTCACGGGATGGGGCGTGCTGGCGACCCGGACGGGCTGGAGCGAAGACGACACCACTGTCACGCTCAAATATGGGGACAGTTTCTGGTCCCACGAACATTTCGACGCAGGCGCATTCACCATTTTCAATCGTGGCAACCTGGCCCTGGACAGCGGCAGCTACACCGCCGGTTCCGACAGCAAGCACCAAAGGCAGTACGGGCAGCAGACCATCGCGCACAATACGTTAACGATCACGGATCCGGCCGACGTCTATTCAACGACCTTCACGGTCAGCGATGAGTTAGGTAACAGCATTCAACTGGCTCCGCCCAATGACGGCGGGCAGCGGCGAGTAAGATCCGGCTACAACGAGCAATTCCCCGCTCTCGTTTCGCCCTTCACGATCGGAAATTGGCTTTCGGAGTGGGACTACTACCATATGGGCAAAATGGTGGGCTTTGCGGCCACTGCGAATTACACCTACACGGCGGTGGACATCACCGCGGCTTATAACAACCGGTTCAGCGCCTCCACGCCGAATGCCACCAACCGAACCAACCGCGTACAGAAGGCGGTTCGTCATCTGCTATTCGTGCCCCGCGGGACAGCCGCGTACGTTGTCGTTTTTGATCAGGTGATTTCCACGAACGCTAGTTTTGTAAAAAAATGGCTCCTTCATACCGTCGACCAGCCTGTAGTAAACGGCAATCACTACGAGATTGTCCGGCAGGAGTTGGTTACGCCTTTGCCCTATTCCGGGGCGTGGACGGTGGCGTTCAGCAATATACTGAAGTACGCCGCGCCGAATTTCCAATATCAGTATAAGGGGAAACTGTACGGATGGGCGGTGCAGCCGCAGGCTTCCACCATTAATGTGGTGGGCGGCCCAGGAAAGGAATTCTGGATCGAAGACCCCTTAAATCCGGGCACCGGCACCAACTGGAACCAGTGTTCGCTGGGGCAATGCGCCGCAAATGTGGAAGGGCTGGGACCGGTAGACGACTTCATCAACCCAGATCCAAATACCGCGCCGCATGAACCTGGTTCGTGGAGACTCGAGATCAAACCCTCGGCGCCCAACACCCAGGACTTTTTCCTGAACGTGATGCTGGCCACCACGGTGGGCGATACCAACGTCCCCGCGAACGTGACGGCACCTTCGAATTTGGCGGCCGGAAATGTTGGCGCGACCTGGACGGACAGCGGCAAGACCTACACGATCACCTTACCGCAGAGCGGAGTGGGCGGCCACATCACCGTCTCGGGGCTAGTGGATGAGGATCTGCTGTGTCACGCGCAACAACTGCCGAACCAGTTACTAGTGGTGTCTGGAACTCCTCAAGCCGCGAGTGCGAACGCCGCTGTGCCGGCGCCCTTGACCGTGGTGGTCAGCGACAATGCGGGAAACCCCGTTCCCAACACCGTAGTCCATTACGGCATCACTCAGGGCAATGGTCTGCTCTCGGCGGCGACAGCAACTACCGACAGTCAGGGCCACGCCTCAGTCACTTTAACGTTGGGAGCCGGCAGTGCGGGATCGGTGGTCAGTGTTATGGCGGACGTGAACGGGCTGCCGCCAGTCGAATTCGACACGACCATTGGATCCAGCCCTGCCGCGCCGGCTTTATCGACTCTGTTGTGCAGGCCGAACGTTTTGGCATCAGCGGGGACATCCACGTGCACCGTGACACTGACCCAGGCGGCGGGCTCTGGTGGAGTCAGCGTGAATCTGTCCAGCGGTTCGCAGGCGCTCTCGGTCCCGGTTAGCGCCTTGGTTCCGGCGGGCTCGACCACGATCAGCTTTATGGCCACCGCCGCGACTGTTTCCTCCGATCAGGCTGCGATGATTACGGCCACGTATGCCGGTGCTTCCCTGACCGCGACTTTCACGATCAGCGCGGCCAGCTCTGCCGCGCCGGCTTTATCAACGCTGTTGTGCGCACCGAACCCTTTGGCATCAGCGGGGACGTCCACGTGCACCGTGACACTGACCCAGGCGGCGGGCTCTGGTGGAGTCAGCGTGAATCTGTCCAGCGGTTCGCAGGCGCTCTCGGTCCCGGTTAGCGCC
>Ga0209517_10001368_pt1 | contig 37271 bp, 33 predicted proteins | sample PeaSoiMetSII2010_FD_187695 | JGI IMG/M metagenome (GOLD analysis project Ga0209517, IMG submission 187695) | Peat soil microbial communities from Weissenstadt, Germany - SII-2010 (SPAdes) (version 2) | ecosystem: Environmental > Terrestrial > Soil > Wetlands > Peat | place: Germany... | reverse complement strand
CCGCCTGCGGCTCGCGTGACTCGTAATGGGGCAATCGATGATCCAAAGTGTTGCACGACCCCGTTCACGAGGTCTTCGCCCTGTGCAGCGGATTGCACAGGCAGCACAGTTGGGATGGTGAGGGCTTTCTCTGATGGGGAAGCGATGGTGGCCGCGGCGTCGCACGCCCGTGGCAGATCGGGTTTCCTCGCTGTGAAGATAGAACGACCGTCGAGGCCAGGCGTGCGCACGAGCTGACCAGATGCCACCCATGCCTTAACGCGCCGCGACGTTGTCGACCGGTTCCAGCCCCAGTAGCGAGCGAGATCCGACACAGTGGTCGCGATAGTGCCGTCCGGTTGACTGTGCAGCCACGCCAGCGCCTGGGTCTCTGTGAGCGGCTGTTGGTGGTCAGTCAAATACGGCCTCCGGTGACATCCGGCTCAGGGAATCACATCCAGATGTCACCGCGTCTGGGTGCTTAACCGGCCGGCCGCCTCGATCTACGCTTTGAACCATCCTCAAGGTGACGAACAGCTGCGGCCTAGGCGGGGACGAAGCTGGAGAAGTCGTCCTAGATCATGTCGAAGAGCTTGCGCCCAAGCCGCATTATCGCAAGGTCGAAACACGGCGCCGCTTGCATTGGCGTTGAAACAGAAACGCAATTCGGTCCGGAACCGTCACGCCCGGCAAAACCTGCCGAAACTGCCAGCCGGCCTTTGGGTCGCCGCGAGCGGCAGCACGGCATAGGCGTGGAACAGATCTACCCCTGTTTCTGCTTGATCTCGGCGTCATGCCGCTCGGCCGCCGCGACACGATAGCCGATCGGCAGCGGCGATCCCGGTTGCGGGTCGAGAGAGGAGCGGTTCGCTCATCGTGAGCCATGGCCGCTTGACGAGCCCCTGCCGGGGCGGCGACGTCCGGTCAATCCCGCAAGCCGGCGGAGCCGGGCGCGCCCAGCGCGAGGATTGACGGGAGGTCGCGGGCCCGGCCTCTTCGCGACAAGCGGTCTCGCTCGCATCTGGGCAAAGTGTGGGCGGATGGCGCTCGGATCGTTGAAATGCTTGAGGTCTTGAGCAAAACGTATGGCAGGGGCATTTCTGCGGGTGCTTGAAAACTCAAATCAACCCAACCACATGCGCCCAGCCGACGGCGGCGCTTTTATCTTGCGGTCATTCGACGGCCCCTAACTTCCCGAGGGCGATCGATTGCTTCCCTTCTCGAAACGTTACTCCGCGCGATTCAGTTTCTCGCTTGGAGCAACAAACCAGTGCGCATTCCGAATATCCGTCGCGTCATGAGCAGGAGCCGTAGAGCACGGTCGAATAGGCTGCCAGGTTCTCGAACATGATCTTCTCCCTTGCGTAGCCGCGTCAGGTTGTGGTTGTCCGACCAGCGCCCTCCGCCTTAGTGCCGCCCCGGTCCAATCCTCTGATGAAGCCGGAGATTGCCACTCCGGTCTCCTCCGGGCTGTCCTCCTGCAGGAGCTTGCGTCCCTTCACGGTGACCTCGGTCTGGCAGGGTGGCCGGGTTGATAAGTGCGACCAGCCGGCTCTGATGCAATTGCTCGCGGTGCGAGGACCACGCTGCTCGGTGGCCAGAGCTGGTGGTCCAGCCCATTATGGCGTCCAGTCTGCTTCGCAAGCCGCAAGAAAAAAGCTCACCCGTTCATGCAAGAAGGATGGCAACTCTTTCTTCAGGTTCTTCAGCTCCTCACCCATCAGCGATCTCATAAGCATCGGAAGCAGAATGAGATCCATAAACATCTGCGCGGTTGCGAGTTTTCGCTTACCGCTGAATGGTCCCCTTGGTGAGCGCGCGAGTCGCTGGGCCGCCTCATTTAAGAGCTGTGAAACGGCACCTGCCGCACGGTCCCGCGCAGCGTCGTGCACATTCCGGCTCAATTCGGGGAAACGCCGGGCCTCGGCGATCGTGGCACGGGTTAGGTCGAGCGTATCGGCGATAAATCTCTCGACGATTTCCATGCCCAGATTGGCGAGCTTGTCCTGGATCGTGCGTCCTTGCGGCGTAAACCCCTCGAAATCCGTCAATCCGTTGATGGTGCGGCCTACTACCGCCGTAAAAAGCGCCTCCTTCCCTGGAAAATGGGCATAGATCGTCGGCTTGCTTGCCGGAGCAGTCTCGGCGATCTCGTCGATACTTGTGCTGCGGAAGCCTCTTTCAAGAAATAGCTGCTGGGCAGCATCGAGAATCCGCGTCTGAACGTCACCGGCAAGGTCCTTCGGTGGCCTACCGCGTTTCGATCCTTTGTTCTTAGCCATCATTCCATCCCACAATCACGAGTTTGTGCGTGCGCAAATCCCTCTTGACACGGTCCGAATGAAAATGCAATAAAAAGAAAATATACGGTTTAGTATATTTAATCCCTGGCTCGGTCTTGATACGGGCTTGTGGAAGCTTTTCCAGGAGGATCGGAGGGCCGCGACTTGCGCGGCCGCCCGCCGATCGTCCGGGCCCAAGTTGAGGAGATTGTCGTGGTTACATTTGATCCGGCGCTACCGGGACTGGAGATGGGGACGTTGTTGCGCGAGCTGAATCACCGGATCGAGAACCAGTTCTCCTCCGCAATCAACTTGATCTCGGCTGAAGCTGTCCGTGCGGAGGGCACGGAAGCGAAGGCCGGCTTGAGCAACGTGGTCGAGCTGCTGAATGGATATGCCGACGTCCACCGCGCACTACTGAAACCGAAAAACGACGCGTTGGTCGACGCCGCCATCTACCTTCGCAAGCTGTGCTGCGCTTTGCGCCGGGCCGTGCTGGATTCGTTGAATATTCAGCTCACATTCAAGGGCGAACCTCTGCCACTTCGACCGGAGCGCTGCTGGCGACTCGGATTGATCATCCATGAGCTCGTGACGAATGCCACTAAACATGCCTGCTTCGACGGTCGCGCTGGAACGATCAAGATCAAGCTCGCGCGGGCGGACGCCTTGGTGAACTGCGTCGTGGCAGACAACGGATCCGTTTCAACGCGCGGCGGGCACGGGCACGGGCAGGGACTGCGGATCATTGGCGATCTTGCCAAGGGCCTCGGCGGGCGCATTGAGCATGGCGTCGGCGCGGACTTCAGATCGGTCGTCCTGGCTTTTCCTCTTACCGAAGGCGAGTGCCAGGCGAACTATAAGATCGCTTCGCGTGGCATCAGACCGCTTCAGCAGGCGAAAACCATTGCCTCCCGTGGCTCGGGTGAGGGCAGGGCCAGGTCATTAGATCGGGACAATCATCCTACTGCAACTGTACCGCACCCTGATGCGTCACCCGCGTACGGAGGCGAATCGGCTCTTGCCTGCCGCTCTACGGAAGTGTTGAGCGGACTGTTGTCACCCAGCCCCCGCATGGACGTGCTATGAAACATTACTCTCTGAATCAAACGAGCGTCGTTCAAGCCAACGGCAAACGCAAGCTGAAGAGTTTCGCCGGGCTCGCAGTTGCGCTTGTCGCGATCATGTTGAGCGGCTGCAATGATCATGCTGCGGCTCCGACCACGCGGGCTACTTTCGTCCTTACAGAAGTCGTGCAGCCGCGCGGCATGCAAGTCTCTGCCACGCTCACCGGCGAAGTCCGGGCCCGTTGCCAGGCCGATCTCTCCTTTCGTGTCAGCGGGCGCGTGACCGAGCGCTTTGCCGATGTTGGCAGCCACGTCGAGGCCGGACAAGTGCTCGCGCTGCTCGATCCCGCCGAGCAACAGGCAGATGTCGATGCCTCAAGCGCGGCTGTGGCCGCGACAGAATCTCAGTTGCGGGTGGCGAAAGCGACGTTCGAGCGGCAGAAATCTCTGATCGCGAGTGGCTTTACCACCCGACCGAGCTACGATCAGGCGGAGGAAGGATTGCGATCCGCTGAAGGTGCGCTTGAGCTCGCGAAAGCGCAGCTGGGGTCGGCGAACGAAGCGCTTGGCTATACCGCTTTGCGTGCCGAAGCTGCGGGCGTGATTACCACACGCAGTCTGGAAGTCGGTCAGGTCGTCCAGGCTGCTCAACCGGTTTTTGCGCTGGCACAAGACGGGGAGCGGGACGCCGTCTTTGACGTCTACGAATCGATCTTTTTTGGCGGTCTCGATGGCAGCCGGGTATCACTGACGCTGGTCTCTGACCCCGATGTAACCTTGAGCGGGTATGTCAGGGAAGTCTCGCCGGCCATTGATGCGAAGAACTCGACGATCCGCGTTAAGGTGACAATCCAGAATCCGCCGGCAGCGATGACGCTCGGAAGCGCCGTCGCCGGGACCGTCAAAACGAAAGCCCAACGACAGATCGCATTGCCCTGGACCGCCTTGATGGCGGCGGGATCGAGGCCTGCCGTCTGGATCATTGATCCAAAGACCAGGACCGCATCTCTAAAGCCGGTGGCAATCGGTAGCTATGAAGCAGGCGGCGTGGTGATCGAGGCCGGTCTCGAGCCCGGCGAGCGCGTTGTGGTTGATGGAGGCAAGCTGCTGAGCGCTGGGCAGCCCGTGACGTACGAGGGGGAGCAGCTATGAAAAAGCGCGCCGTGATTGCACTCGGTATCGCTGCGTCGGCGTTGGCTCTGTCTGGATGTCAGCAGGAGACGAAAGTGCCCGAGCCGGTGAGGCCCGTGATGTCGATGGTCCTTGAATCAAGTCGCTCGGACGGCACCACAGCTGTGGGCGTTGTTGAGCCCCGGTTCAAGACAAGTCTCGCCTTCCGCGTGTTGGGACGCCTTACCGGACGTCCAGTTAACGTTGGCGATCTCGTTACAGAAGGAGAAACCGTCGGCACTATCGATCCAACGGCTCTTGAGCTCGGTGTGCGCGCGGCCAAAGCGGAACTCGCAAAGGCGGAAGCGCAACTTGCGAACGCACAAGCGGCCGAAGAACGAAAGCGCGCTCTGATTACCAGCGAAGCAACCACAAAGCAGACGCTGGACGATGCCGAGCAAGCGCGGTCCGGTGCCGAAGCATCGGTGGCTCGCGCGCAGGCAAATCTGACGAAGGCAACCGAACAACTCGGGTATGCCCAGCTGAAGGCCGATTTCGCGGGCGTTGTCACCGCGGTGGGCGCGGAGGTCGGACAGGTGGTCTTACCTGGCCAGAGCGTGGTTACGGTCGCGAGGCCCGATATCAGGGAAGCGGTCGTCGATATCGGGGCGGATTTCCCGCTTCCCCTGGAAATCGGCCTGCCATTCACCGTGAGCTTGCAGCTCCTGCCGGGCGTCCAGGTCGAAGGCGAAATCCGTGAGATCGCGCCGCAAGCCGATCCGGTGACGCGCACGCGCCGGGTCCGCATCGCCCTGAACAATCCGCCTCCAACCTTTCGCCTCGGCGCAACCGTGAGCGCGAAGCTGAACAAAGAGCAAAGCCCGATCTTACGGGTGCCCGCATCCGCGGTGCTCGCCAAAGACGGCACCAATTTCGTCTGGCTCATCGATCTCCCCACGAGCTCGGTGTCGCTGCACAGGGTCGATCTGGCGACGGACGAGGGAGGCATCCGCGTAACCGGTAGGCTTGCCCCCGGTGTACGCATCGTGACCGCCGGGATTCACAGCCTCAAGCAGGGACAACAAGTCCGTATCGAACAGGATTCAAACCCATGAAGTCGTTTAACCTTTCCGACTGGGCGCTCAGACATCGTTCTCTCATCTGGTATTTCATGATCGCCTTCATGGCGGCAGGGCTTTTTTCCTACCTTCAGCTTGGGCGTCAGGAAGATCCCGACTTCACCATCAAGACCATGGTGATCCAGGCGCAGTGGCCGGGTGCATCTCCCGAAGAGATGACGCGCCAAGTCACCGACAGGATCGAGAAGAAGCTCGAGGAGCTGGAATCGCTCGACTACACCAAGAGTGTGACTGTCGCGGGCCAGACAACGGTGTTCGTCTATTTGCGAGACACCACAAAAGCGGCCGACGTCGCCTCAACCTGGGCTCGGGTCCGCAACATGATTGCAGATATCAAGGGCGACTTTCCGCAAGGGGTGATCGGGCCGGGATTCAATGATCGCTTCGGCGACGTGTTCGGTAATATCTACGCGTTCACCAGTGACGGCTTGAGCCAGCGCCAACTGCGCGACCTGGTCGAGGACGTCCGCGCCAAAATATTGACCGTACCGAATGTCGGCAAAGTGGACATTCTGGGTGCGCAGGATGAGGTGATTTACCTCGAATTCTCCACCCGGAAGATCGCGGCTCTTGGTCTCGACGTCCGCTCGATCATGGCCTCCCTGCAGGGACAAAACGCGGTCGCGCCATCCGGCGTGTTCGAGGCGGGGCCCGAGCGGATCAGCGTCCGCGTGAACGGACAGTTCACGTCCGAAGCCAGCCTGAAGGCGATCAATCTGCGCGTCAACGATCGCTTCTTTCCGCTGACTGATGTCGCAACAATCACCCGCGGTTATCTCGATCCGGCCAGGACATTGTTCAGGCACAACGGCGAGCCTGCGATCGCCCTCGCCATCGGAATGAAGTCCGGCGCCAACCTCCTGAAATTCGGTGAGGCGCTGAAGGAGGAGATGTCAAAGATCCTCGCCGACCTGCCGATCGGCGTCGGAGTTCATCTGGTCGCGGATCAGCCGGCCGTGGTGGAGCATGCAGTGTCGGGCTTCACTGAAGCGCTGATTGAGGCCGTGGTCATTGTCCTCGTCATCAGCTTTCTCAGCCTGGGGCTGCGGGCGGGTCTTGTGGTTGCGATTGCGATCCCGCTGGTACTGGCGATCACCTTTGTGGTGATGGCTTATACCGGTATTTCGCTGCAGAGGATTTCGCTGGGCGCATTGATCATCGCGCTGGGCCTCCTGGTCGATGACGCGATGATCGCCGTCGAAATGATGGTAGCGCGGCTCGAAGTTGGCGATCCCGTGGAGAAAGCGGCGACACACGTCTATACGTCGACCGCCTTTCCCATGCTGACGGGCACGCTGGTTACCGTTGCCGGGTTCATCCCGATTGGTCTCAACAGCAGTAATGCCGGCGAGTTCACCTTCACCTTGTTCGTGGTCATTGCGGTCTCTTTGATCGTGTCGTGGGTTGTCGCGGTGCTGTTCACCCCGCTGCTCGGGGTCACCATCCTGCCCGCTAAGATAAAAGGCCATCACGAGGAGAAGAGCCGGCTCGCGCAGATGTTCTCACGTCTGCTTCTCGTCTGCATGCATCATCGCTGGATAACTATCTCGGTCACGGTTGCTGTCTTCCTCATTGCCCTGTTCGGAACGCAGTTCGTGCAGCAGCAGTTCTTCCCTTCGTCAGACCGGGCTGAGCTGGTGATCGACTGGAACCTGCCACAGAACGCCTCGATCGCCGACACCAACGCCCAGATCGCCCGCTTCGAACGGGAGCAACTGAAGGGCAATGATTCAGTCGACCAGTGGTCAACCTATATAGGCATCGGCGCACCGCGGTTTGTTCTGTCATTCGATGTGCAGACGGCCAACTCGTGGTTTGGCCAGCTCGTGGTCCTGACCAAGGGCGGCATCAAGACTCGCGACCGCGCCAAGGCGCAGTTCGAGGCTTACCTAAGCAAGACCTTTCCCGGGACTGACACCTACGTCAAGTTGCTTGAGGTAGGTCCGCCGGTGGGACGTCCGGTGCAATACCGCGTGAGCGGGCCCGACATCGCAAGCGTAAGGGAGCTTTCGCAGAAGCTCGCTGGCATCCTGCGGAGCAGCTCTGATCTAGGCAGCGTGGTGTTTGACTGGATGGAGCCTGCGCGCGTCGTCAAGGTCGACGTTCTCCAGGACAAAGCGCGCCAACTTGGCGTGACTTCGGAGGACATCGCTATGACCTTGAATGGGGTGCTTGAGGGCTCGTCGATTACGCAAGTGCGAGACAGCATCTACCTCGTCAACGTCATGGGACGCGCCACCGCTCCAGAACGCTCATCCATTGATACGCTGCGGGATCTGCAACTGACCGGGCTGGGCGGCCAAGCGGTGCCGCTCGGGGCCGTAGCCAATCTGCGCTACGAAATCGAGCAGCCGACAATCTGGCGGCGCGCTCGGATACCGACAATCACCCTGAAGGCGGGAATCGTCGACAACGTACAGCCGAAGACGATCGTGGATCAATTGGCTCCGAAGGTGGCGGCGTTTGCCAAGGAATTGCCAGCCGGATACTCGGTAGCAGTCGGAGGCTCGGTCGAGGAGAGCGCGAAGAGCCAGGCGCCGATCGTGGCCGTCGTGCCGCTGATGCTCTTTATCATGGCCACGGTGCTGATGGTTCAGCTGCAAAGTTTCCATCGCTTGTTTCTGGTTTTTGCGGTCGCGCCGCTCGCGGTGATCGGTGTCGTCATGGCCTTGCTGCCGAGCGGGGCGCCTCTTGGTTTCGTCGCCATCCTCGGCGTGCTGGCGCTGATCGGCATCCTGATCCGCAACTCGGTGATCCTGATCGTGCAGATCGAGGATCTGAAGAAGGAGGGACGCCCGGCCTGGGACGCGGTTGTGGAGGCGACCGAGCATCGCATGCGGCCGATTCTGTTGACCGCAGCTGCAGCAAGTCTGGCGCTCATTCCGATTGCCCGGGAAATTTTCTGGGGTCCGATGGCCTACGCGATGATGGGCGGCATCATTGTGGGCACGCTGCTGACGTTGTTGTTCCTACCGGCACTCTATGTGGCTTGGTTCCGGATATGTGAGGAGCCGAAAGACTCCCCAGCGGCGACCGCTTGCGAGAGTACGCCCGTGGTCAGTTCACCAGAACTCATGCTGAGCTGATTTCAGCTTCGAGCATGCCGGCGGAACTCACAGGAGCTTTTGCCTTGCTTGGTGTGCCCAAATCCACGCCGGCCTCCCGCCAAAACTCTTGAAATCACTGTTGAGCTTCGAAACGAGTCTTCGTGCAGGCAAATTCCACGTCGTTGAGGCCAATGTCATCTCTCACCAACAAGATCGCGATCTTCATCGATGGACCAAATCTTTATGTCGAGGCCCAGGAGGTCTCGATCCGCCCGTCTGTTATTATTGTCGACACTGCGCCAAATGCTGAGCTGCCAAATCAGGCTAAGGCAGGAATATAGATCGCCCCTGTCGGCGCGCTGTTCACACCTGTGACAAACTTTCTGTAGTCGGTGCCTGACCAGTTTGCGCAGCTCGTACTCGCGATTTTTGGCGTCCGCTCATCTATTTGTTTCTGATCGTAACGGTTGCCGCGCTGGACTCGAACACCGATCTGCAAGCGTCACTCAGATCCGTTTTTCTCTGCCGCAGACAAGCCTCGACCTTGGTGGGATCAGGAATGTAGCTGATGCAAAGCCTGAAGGCATCGGGCGCACATGCCGCCTGCTGTTCCGGCGTTCCCCGATTCTCTTGAGCGATAGCGACCGTCCTGAAGGTGCAGGCTGCGATCAAGATGATCGCGGCAAAGTTGTATTTCGACATTTATCCCTCGTTTCATTTCCCTTTGAATCTCTGCATCCGGACCGACGGCCTGCCCAACGAGCGTTCATCAAGCAATCGTGAAGCTTAAAGCAGCTGAAGAACGCCGTTCTGACTCAGCTTGCTTGACAGGTCCGTCGATCCGTGGTCTAAACAAACTATACGGTATAGTTTATTAAATACGAGACGCAGAATGTCAACTCACTGGATTGCGGCCGGACGATACAAACTTGGACCGGAGTCACGGATTGCGTGCACTAACTTGCTCCTGGCGGTTCTGCTGACGTGCGCAACCCTGGTTCTGGGCCCCGTCGGGGGGCGATGCGCCCTAAGCCTCGCCACTTGGGGTTTCCTTCACGCGAAGTCAGCTCTCAGGTCTAACGCTCTGCTACCGCAGCAGCGCGAAAGAGCGCGATACGCCAAAACCGATATCAAGCAGTCACGGGCGGGCGTTAGCGCTGATCAGCGCTCTCAGCCGATCGTCGCCTAGATCGTGCAGCCCTAGACCTTCTGAGCACCTCAGATCGTCAGCCTTCAATCGCAAAATGAAAGAGCGCAAACCATGAACTTTCAACCTCGACCAAATCTCACAACCGCTGACCGGCGGCTGCCATTCGAGTGCATAACTTTGCTTTTGCAAGGTGGTGGGGCGCTCGGGGCATACCAGGGTGGCGTCTACGAGGCGCTAGCGGAGGCAGATATTCATCCCAACTGGATCGCCGGCATCTCGATCGGAGCGATCAACGCTGCCATCCTTGCCGGTAACCCGCCCAATTCCCGCGTTGATCGGTTGCGGGAATTTTGGACGCAAGTGACGTCGACCGCGCCTTGGGACTGGTCGGGCAACCCATTCGTTGATTTGGCCCGAAGCGACGACGCACGCAATCTTCTCAATCAAATGAGCGCCAATCTGGCTGCTGCTTTCGGCGCGGCAGGATTCTTCTTTGCGCGGCCGCTGATGCCGTGGCTGCAACCGGGCGGCACGCCGGCGGCGATCAGCTTCTACGATACCAAGCACCTCAAGCAAACGCTGGAGCGCCTGGTAGACTTCGATCGCCTCAATGCCGGGATGACGCGCTTCAGTGCCGGCGCTGTCAATGTCAGGACCGGCAACTTTGTCTATTTCGATACCACCACTCACAAGATCACCCCGGAGCATGTTATGGCGAGCGGGGCACTGCCGCCGGGCTTTCCGGCCGTCGAGATCGACGGCGAGCACTACTGGGATGGCGGCCTCGTCTCCAATACGCCGCTCCAATGGGTGATCGAGAGCAACCCCCGCCGACAGGATACGCTCGCATTTCAGGTCGATCTCTGGAGTTCGCAAGGGGCGCTTCCGCGCAACCTGGCGGAAGTCGCCACCCGTCACAAAGAAATTCAGTTTTCAAGCCGCACGCGCGCAAGCACCGGCCAATTCAAGAGCGTGCACCGGGTGCAGCGTGCCCTTGCCGCCCTGTTGCGCAGGCTTCCTGCAGATCTTGAGGAGAACGATGATCTGACGATTCTGAAATCGGTCGCCAGCGACAAGGTCTACAACATCATCCACCTGATCTACCGCGCTCGGAACTACGAGGGTCACTCCAAGGACTACGAGTTTTCCCGTTTGTCGATGCAGGACCATTGGCGCGCAGGCTATCACGACGCAGTACGCACGCTACGACATCCCGAGGTTCTAACCCGCCCCACGAGCCTGGATGGCGTCTTTACGTTCGATTTCGAACGCGATGGTCGTGAGTGAGAGAAAGTCAATTCTAACGCAGAGAAGGTTCTGAAAATGCGCGAAAAAGAACTATTGGAGCGGGCGTTCGCGATGCCGCTCACCAGCCCTGCCTATCCGCCGGGACCGTACCGGTTCGTCAACCGCGAATACCTGATCATCACATATCGCACCGATCCGGGCAAACTGCGATCGGTCGTGCCCGAGCCGCTCGAACTCGATGCGCGCGAGTCGCTGGTAAAATACGAATTCATCCGCATGCCGGATTCGAATGGCTTCGGTGACTATACGGAGAGCGGGCAGGTGATTCCGGTCACTTTCCGCGGCCGCAGGGGCAGCTATACCCACTGCATGTTCCTCAACGATGAGGGGCCGATCGCCGGGGGCCGTGAACTCTGGGGCTTTCCCAAAAAGCTGGCACAGCCGACGCTGCGAACCGAGATCGACACGCTTCTCGGAACCCTGGACTATGGGCCGCTTCGCGTCGCGACCGGCACGATGGGCTACAAACACCGCGAAGCTGATTTGGCGCAAGTGCAAGCCTCGCTAGCGGCTCCAAATTTTCTGCTCAAGATCATTCCGCATGTCGACGGCAGGCCGCGCATCTGCGAACTCGTCGAATACCATCTCGAGGATGTCGCGATAAAGGGCGCGTGGACCGGACCCGCGGCGCTACACCTGTCACCCCACGCTTTGGCACCCGTCGCCGAATTGCCGGTGCTCGAGATCGTGTCCGCGGTCCACATCCTTGCCGACCTTACGCTCGGCCTCGGCAAGGTCGTGCACGACTACCTGCAACCGCGAATCCGACGTTCGCTCCAGGGCTACGAAAGAAGTCTGGTCACCTCATAGCCTCAAACGCGTCCTGCAAGAAACCAAAGAGGAGAACGAAATGGGTATTCTGAAATGCAAGACGGCCGTTGTGACCGGCTCGACCAGCGGCATCGGTCTCGCGTGCGCGCGTGCCTTCGCAGGCGCCGGAGCCAACATCGTACTCAACGGCGTCGGTGACGCCGACGTCGAGAGAGAGCGATGTTCGATCGAGAGACACTTCGGCGTGAAGGCTATCTATTCACCTGCGGACATGAGCAAACCAACAGAAATTGCCGAGATGATCGCGCTCGCGGAGAAAACATTCGGCCGCGTCGACGTGCTCGTCAACAATGCCGGAATCCAGCACGTCTCTCCCATCGAGGAGTTTTCGGTCGACAAGTGGGACGCGATCATCGCGATCAACCTGTCCTCAGCCTTCCATGCAATCCGTGCAGCCGTTCCTGGCATGAAGCGGCGTGGCTGGGGCCGCATCATCAGCACGGCGTCGGCGCATTCGCTGGTCGCCTCCCCGTTCAAGTCGGCCTATGTCGCGTCCAAGCACGGTATCGCGGGTCTAACCAAGACGGTGGCGCTGGAACTCGCGAAATCGAAGATCACCTGCAACTGCATCAGCCCCGGCTACGTCTGGACGCCGCTGGTGGAGAGGCAGATTCCGGACACGATGGCGGCACGCAAGATGACCAAGGATCAGGTAATCAACGACGTCCTGCTCGCGGCTCAGCCTACAAAGGAATTCGTCACGGTCGAGCAGGTGGCTTCGCTTGCGCTGTTCTTGTGCAGCGAGAATGCCGCGCAGATTACCGGCACCAACCTTTCGATCGACGGTGGCTGGACTGCCGAGTAGGGCCATGCAAGCGCACGCGCTGTGCTGGCGCGGCATGAGCCTCGGCGGAGGGATCAAGGATTACGTCGCAAGATGTGGACGGCTACTGGGTGGCGATCAACCTCGAGCATGACTTGCTTTAGCCGATCGCCGGTGACCAACAGGACAATAAAGTTCAGTGTAACGGAATCGTCCACCAGGCAGCTGCCGACAGCCGTTCCCGGCACGATCCTCTCCGCGACCAGCACCGCTTCCGACATCTTCTGCGTGACATGCCTGAGAGCCTTGATGCTGGTGCGATCCTCACTGTTAAGCTTCTGGAAAGAGAGTACCCTCTCGACACCCCTGATGCGTCCGGTCTTCGCGTCGACATTGTTTTCCCAGATCTCGGCGTCCCTGGCCGTCCTCACCCGATAGCAGGGGGAAGCCGACCTGTCGAAACCGATCCGGACTGTCCGTGAACCATCGTGCCGCTCCTCGGCCACCGCTATCGCGTCGCGCAGGGACACGCGCGCCTGGCGCGACAGTTCGAATAACTGGCGGATCATCCTCTGCGCGTCGCTGGGAGCGCTGTTATTCCGGGGCGCGCCGGCTGGTTCCGGTATGTCAGCGGTCACGCCTGGAGGAACAAGAGCCGCCATCGATATCATTGTCGCAAACAGATTGTTGTTCATTCTCTTCAATCCAGATTTGCGCGGTTGATGTGGTCGGGTGTGTGTGAAGGCGGTACATGCGGGAAAGCAGGCACCAGCGCGAACGCTTCGCGCATGCGGCTTTTTTCGGGAGCTGCAACCATCGTGTTGCTGGATGCGAGCGATACTGGATGATGTGGCGGCTGATGCGTCGGGGCGGCGTGAGCGCTGAAACCGATTTCCCGATGCTTGGTTTTCGAACTGCTTGGCTTTGCTGGCTCCGCCGACTCTGGCGGTAAGTCAGACAGTTGAACGACTGCTTCGGTCGAAGACGTCTCGGCAGACGCGACGGCTCGTGGCGTGGCTGCGCCGTCCTGCTCCACGGGCGCCACAAAGGTAGGCTGGGTCGTGTCAAACACGACAGCCTCCGGACCCTTCCGTTCGGAATGGATACGGATCACGGGAAGCCTGACTTCGGACTTGACGTGTTCGCCTTTCGATGGAGGGACAACCCAATTCGTTGCGAACAGCAGGATGAGCAAGGCACCACCAGTAAACAGGAAGTATCGCTGTAGCGGCAATTGCACTTCTGTCCTTGCACGTGCCCGCCGTGTCGAAGCTCTCCTCATTTTACTTGCTCCCCTGGCGCAACGATCCAGTACGAATGGACATTCGCTTCCCCCAATGCCCCGTCGCCTCCGTGGTCGGCGCCCAATGCAACGCCGCCCTGCAAAAGCGGGGTAACGCCTCCCAAGGGGCGCCGTCGGTTTGGAATGAGCGAGACTGACTGAAGCTGGAAGTCATTCATTTCCGGGCTCTTTTCTACCTGACGAATTCTCACCGCGGCGCCTTGTCTCGGTCGGGCAAAGGCAGGCTTGACAATGAAAGGATCGGTGATAAACTACACCGTATAGTTTATATAAATGACTGACGGTCCTGTCAAGTGTCGATGTTCAAGCGCCGCGTTTAGCCTTTTGGAACGTGCCGTTGATGAAGTTCACAAGCAAAGCACCCGAGGAGTGATCCAAAATGATCGAGCGTTTTAGCCGTCTTTTTCTGGTCGTAGCGCTGCTCGTTTGTGCGGCCCCGGCCTCCGCCGAGGAGAATCGGAGTGCACCTTGGCAAAGGGCGGCATGCGCCCCCGATGCATTCAGACTCTGCAGCAGCCTCATTCCCGATGCCGCGAAGGTCGAAAGCTGCTTGAGGCAGAAACAGGCCGAACTCAGCAATGCTTGCAGCGCTTTCTTCGCCCGCAAAGCTTTCGCGCAGCGGCCCGCGGCAAGCCGCGAGAACCAGCGCTCACAAACGTTTCTGACCTGCAGCGTCGAGCACAAAAACACGATCTCATGAGAGACCGCAGTACACAGATGGAGAGGATAAGATGGAAATGACCTACTTTCCTGCGTTCGCCGCGCTTGGCACGGCTTCCGGAGGCTTCGCTACTTTTTTAACGACCTGGGTGGTGCGGCGCCGCCAAGACCGCCTGCGCCGTGTAAGGGAGACGATTTCCCACCGTCAACAGCTGTACAAGAGCTTCATCGAAGAATCATCCAGGCTGTATGCAGACGCGCTTGTAAGCGACAAGTCAGAGATTTCCAAACTGGTCGACATGTACGCGCTGATCGGCAGAATGAAAATCGTGTCGACCGATGAAGTCATTGTTGCGGCCGAAAATGCGGGTCGCCTCATCATCGCGACCTACCTTTCTCCTAACAGAACGTTTGTTGATCTGCCCGATTTGATCAGCGAAATGGATCCATTGCATGACTTCAGCGACGCGTGTCGTCGCGAGTTGCGAATGGTCCGTTGGCGCTAAAGGCCAGTCAGCGCGCTGTTCGCGGTATTGCTGCCGCATTCGACCGGAGCTGGGTTCGTGACAGCTCAAAGCGTGATTGCATCAGCGCGACCCAACTCCGGCCACTCGAGAACGACTTGCTCCGAGCGGTCTTCACTCACGACACGACAATAAAATTCAGTCCCCCACCCTCGTAAAATAACCTCTGGAGAAGACCAAATGAAAAAGTATCTGCTTTCGACTGTCATAAGCTGTGCCACCTTGCTCTTGGCGACGACTGCCAACGCCCACTCCTCTTACGATGGCTCCTGGAGCCTCGTCTTTTTCACGCAACGGGGCGTGTGCGATTCCACCTATAATTTTTCAGTGAATATAAATGACGGCGTCCTGACCCACCCCAATCTAGTGAAGTTCAGGGGGTTTGTCGGAAGATCGGGCGCGGTTCGCGCGTCGGTGACGGTTCACGACAAATACGCGTCAGGTTCGGGAAAGCTGACTGCAGACGCAGGCCGCGGGCTCTGGAGCGGCCGCGCGGGAGAGGAGCGCTGTTCGGGATATTGGACAGCGCAACGAAACTAGTGGGCGCAATCATCGAAATGAGCCCCCTCAAATCGCGTCGCAATGTTTGTTAGAGGCCGAAGGATGGCAGACGCCGGAAGCGGACGCCTGAGGTATATTGGTGTCACAGGTCTTATCGTTTGTGCATGCCTAGCTGGTTATCCCCGGCAACGCCCGGCGCTGCCTCCATCAACAGTATCTCGTCTTATAGACGGCGGCTATCAACCCGCCGCCATGATTGACGTTTGGTCTCCTGAGGTGAAGAAGCAGACGGCGGCGATGGACCGCCGGTCCGTGCGTTCGTTGTTTGGCATGGAGACTGAACCCGTCGTTGGAGACCTGGCATCGAAATGGCGTGCCGTCGAGCTTGAAATCGGCCATGAAGAAATAGTGCTCGCGGGCTGTCGCGACCAGAAATTTTGTCCCGAGCCCGCGCGAGAGCTTTTGAATATTGTCGCCGAAGGCGCCAGTCACTCGGGCCGAGCTCGAATCGGCCTGATCAACAGGGCCGTCGATCTCGCGATCACCCCAACCGCCGATGAGGCCCAATGGGGGGTCGAGGACCATTGGAGTTCTCCCTTGGAGACCCTACGAACCCATCGCGGCGACTGCGAGGACTATGCGATCGTCAAGTATGTCGCATTGCGCGAGGCGGGATTGTCCAGTGCCGACGTAAAGATCGTCATCTTACGAAATCTCTTTCCGAGCGAAGACCACGCGGTGGCTGCGGCGCGCGTGAACGGAGAGTGGCTGATTCTAGATAATCTCCACCTCGCATTGGTGCGTGATACCGATATGACGAGGGCGATTCCGAAATTTCAGCTTGACGACAGTGGTGTGCACCGGTTCGTACCCTCATCTACCAGCGCGCAAATCGCCAAGAGCGAGAGCATCGTTTCCAGGAACTTCCACCCAGGCGCTTTTGGCGCTCCAGCCCAGAAGCGTTCTGCTGGGTCAATCCGGTCCCGTCCGCCGCTAGCCACATAGTCGTGAAGCTGTAAGGAAGCGCCGTTGGCTCCTGAGGGTCGCGGCTGGTCGGAGCTGGCGGCGCACGCGCGGCCTTGACGACCACGTGGCGAGTGTGTGTCCCCGGGTCGTCGCCTTTTCGCAACGACGACACTCCGGCTTTGACTGCCAAAAACCGACCCGGCAAATTCGTCGCCTGGAACGAACGAAACCTGGCCGCGTCGAGCAAGCAGAGTAAGCGCCGGCGGCGTGCAACAAGACTCTCGTAAGCGACTATTCCAGAACCTCTGACCTAAATGCGTAACGGTCAAGAGCTGACTGCAGTTTTGCTCCTTGGTGCGCTTGAATTCGAACCACCACACCGAGCTGCGAGTTCCGATCAAGCACCATGCTGGTAATCGTTACGCCCGCTGTCTCCGCCTCCGACCGGACGACAGATTCGATCTCCTGCTGCTGCAAAGCGGGCTTGAAGATCTTGCCGACGCCCGTCAGGGGAAGTCGTTGCGCAATCCTCACTCGCTTTGGCACGGCCGCGCGTTCGAGGATGTGAGTGGCAGCAAACTCGAGTAATTCCTGCTCAGAGACGGAAACCCCAGGTTTGGTCTGGACGTAGGCCACCGGGACCTCTCCCGCGTAAGGATCCGGGCTGCCGATAGCAGCCGCCAGGGCAATCGAGGGGTGCTTGTGAAGAGCGTCCTCGATGAGCTTCGGATCAATATTGTGTCCACCTCTGATGATGAGCTCCTTGCTTCGGCCCGCAAGCCAGAAGTGCCCATCGGAATCCTGACGGCCGAGGTCACCCGTGTTGAGCCACTTCTCGCCTTCGATCTCGATCCACAGATCATGGTTGTGGCGCGGGTCAAGGTAGCCCACGAACACGTTCGGTCCCTTGATCGCTATCGTTCCGACTTCATCGGTTCTCGCCGTGCGCCTAAAGCGTCCGGATTCGTCAAGGACGACAACGCGCATCTGCTGGTAGGGAAGCCTTATCCCAATCGAGCCCGGACGCGTTTTGCCGTAGGCTGGATTGACCGAAGAGACGCATGCCGCCTCGGTAAGGCCGTAGCCCTCGGCAATCTTAAGTCCGGTTTTCGCTTCGAAAAGCTCGATCAATTTGGGCGGCATCGGTGCGGCCCCACACAAGGCGAACTCCAGACTGGAGATGTCGTTGTCTCCGACCGGCACCTCAAGCAACGCCGAATAAATGGTCGGCACGCCTGAAAAACTCGATATGCGATAGTGAGCGACAATTTCCCAGAAGCGAGCAATCATGCCGCTTCCCCGATATCCTTGCGGCGTCCCGAGCACAACGTGATCGCCCTGCATCCATGGCAACAGCCCGGTCACGAGCTGTGCGTTGACATGAAACAGCGGCAATCCGCAGAATACGGTGCGCGGGCCGTCGCTCGCCTCGATGAACTGGGCGGCCGCCCAAGCATCGAAAACTTCATTGCCATGGGTGCGGATGGCGATCTTGGGCGCGCCGGTTGTACCGCCCGTGCAGAAATAGGATGATGGGGTCCCTTCCGTAATTGTCCGCGGTTCGACAAGTCGATCGGCTGGCTGTGCGCGCATCGCTGCCCCGAAATCGACCATCTCAATGCCGGATATGGACTGAGCGGACCGAAACGAAGGCGCCGCCAGGTCCGCGGGTCGATAAACCGAAAGATCAACAAGGGCGATCGTCCTCAAATCGGGTAAATCGGAAAGCTGCGGGACCAGCCTGGTCCATAGATCGGTGAAGGAGGAAGGCCCGAGTGTGACCAGCACGCGCACACGCGCTGCGCGCAAGAGATCGCGGATTTGGGCCGGCTCGAATAATGGATTGATCGTGAGCACCACACCTGCTGCCTCACCGCCCCAAATCGTAAAATGCGTTTCGGGCAGATTCGGCAGGACAAGGCAAACCGGATGATCCGCATCGACCCCTAAAGAGTGAAAGAGGTTTGCAGCTCGCGTCACATCCGCCAGCAACTCGGCATAGGTCCAGGCGAAAGTGCGATCATAGGTGTCGGCCGTCAGAAAGAACGACAGCGCCTTCGCCTCCGGCCACCGCCTGGCTGAGGCTACGAGTGCATCGTAGGTCGAACGGGGCAGGGCGCGCCGGGCCAGCGGCTCGGCTTCGAAAACCTGAACGTCGGCAAAACTTCGGATCGGCATCGCAAAGCACTCTGGTGCGAGGTAAATTGTCGGCACAATCACGGGGAGGTTGGGTTCTCACCGTTGCCACTGACGACCCGGTTTCGAAAGGCTCTCCTTGAGAGCCAGCATTTTTTTCAGCCGTGCCTTATCTCTCACGGCAGTCTTGCAGATCGTCCAGAGCCGACGCGGTGTCAGCCGTGCATCGATAAAATCATCCGGCAAATCGGGACCCCATTGGTAAAGGCCTTGCCGGTCCAACAAATGGTAACCGGGCTCCTGCGAGGAATCGAACAGGTCACCATCTGCATAATGTTCGTGCTTTTGGCCCCATGGGTCGCGCCAATAATCGAATATCTGGCTACCCAGCAAGTGACGGCCGACACCCCATGAATGGCGGTAACGGTTGGCAAACAGCACTTGTTGTCCCATTTCCACGGCGTCGAGATCGACCACTTCGAAGGCAACATGATCAGCTTTGGACTCCAGCCCCATCGCCACGAACAGCGTATGATGGTCCGTCGGCTCATCGCCGCGATCGAGACGCATGAAGGAACCAACCGGCGTACCGTCGGGCAAGCACATCACGTCAGAGGGAATGAATCCCAGCGTGTCCATGTACCAGCGCACGCTCACGTCAAAGTTGGGTGCCTCGAGCACGAGATGTCCGAGTTTGGTGACCTGAGGCGGCTCCAGCGCCGGCCGCTGGGTGTCGTTCACTCGAACGATCTGGTTTGGCGCGTTATGGGGGATTGCCGAGCGAACGGGCAGCGGCTTGTTCGGCACGAAGCCATGCAAAACGTCGACCGCTACGCCTTCGGGATCGCGCAGATGTACGACAGAACCTCCACCCGGAGTATTCGCCTGTTCCACCGGGCAACCGGAAACCCTCGACAGTTTTTCGAGGTCCTCCTTTGTCGGAACTGACAATCCAAGACCGAGGAACCGGGCTTCTGGACCGCGTGTGACGCGATAGATGAACGGTTGCGACCCCGTTCCTCGCATGAATAGTTCGCTTTCGTTTTTCGCGAGGACGGTCAGGCCGAAGTCAAGCAGGTAGCGCGCGGCCTGGCTGATGTCTGGGCGCTCAAAATGAACAAACAGAAGTTCGTTCGCTCTGACGATTGGTTCTCGGCTCCGCGGCAGCTTGATGCTGCCGGGTCCGTCGTTGAGCTTTGCAACTTGCGACATGGTGGTCTCCTGATCTTGGGTTGCTTAGGCGGCGACGCGCGGTGAGCACGCAGCCTGTGGAAGCGCGAAGTGTGTGAGGACCGAAATGTCCTTGTCCGGTTCGAGCCGGGCGGCAATAAACCGGTCCGGGCGAACGAGGACGGCCCGAACCTGGTGCCGCTTGGCCCAGTCGGCGAAACCGTTGTCGACACATTGCAGAGACAGCGTTCTGGCCTCCTTGGTGGCCCCGTTCAGACAAACAAATCTTGCCTGGAGGGCGTCGAGAACAGCCAAGTCACGGGCGGACAACATGGAGACCGGATCGGTTCCGATGCCGAGCGCCAGCCATTGGTGGCAAGAAAGGAACGCGTCAAAAAGGAATGCATCGAGCGGCTCGTTCCCTTGCGCCGCATTGACAGTCGGCTGGGGCATCATCTGACCGATCAGCGCGTCCCGCCCTTTGTCTGTCAGCGCGCTTTGATGGATCTCGGGCGGAGGCAAGACCCCGCCGCGACCGATGAAAGCTCGAAATTTGCCGGACAGGTTGAGGCAGGCAAAGAGCAAGTCCCGTGCCGCTGCGGTGATCGGGCTGGTCGGCATGATCAATGCGCCAAGACGGCGCGAAACCTCGACCATCTTCCGCACGACCGGTGCGCGTTCGGCCTGGTATGTGTCAAGGATGGAGTCGTGGGCCTGTCCTCTCAGAACTGAAACAAGCTTCCACGAGAGGTTGACGGCATCTTTCATGCCGCCGTTCATGCCCTGACCTGCGAAAGGCGGCATCAGATGCGCTGCGTCCCCCGCCAGGAATACACGTCCCAGCCGCCAACGATCCGCGACGCGCGCGTGGAACGTATAGATCGCCTTCCGCTCGATCTCGAACGAACGATACTTGGTGTTCTCCATTACCAGAGAGCGAATCTTTTCGTCGCTCATGAGATCTTCTTCGGACTCTCCGGGCAACTGCATGAATTCCCAGCGCACCCGTTCTCCGACTGCCGGCAATTCCACGCGCGGACGTCGCGGGTCGCAGCTGAAGGTGATCTGGCTTACGTCGTGATTCCTGACGATCGCGTCGATTACCAGCCAGTGTTCCGCAAAAGTAGAACCTTTAAGCTGCGCACCAAGCAGCTCGCGGATTCCGCTGGAGCCTCCGTCGCAGGCGACCACGTACCTAGCGCGCTGCAAACGTGGGCCGTTTGGCGTTAATATCTTCAGAACGACCCCGGTTGCGTCCTGTTCAAAGCCGCTAACAGCGTGATCGAACAGCATGCGAACATTGTCGAACCGGGACAGGCCCTTGAGCAGCACTTTTTCGAATTCCGGCTGATAGAAGGTGCCCAACGCCGAGTGACCAAATTGGCTTCGGACAGGGAAATCCGCGGCCATCAATGTGACATTGCGCGCATTCAAGTGGCGCACATGCGGATTCTGAATAAGGCCTGGCGCGATCTCGTTGAACAGGCCGATCTGATTGAACAGACGTAGGGTCTCGGCGTCGTAAGCGATGGCTCGCGGCAGTCCTAGAAGTCCCTTGTTGCGCTCGAAAACGACAACTCGAACGCCCGCCAAGCCAAGCAGGTTAGCAAACATCAGGCCCACCGGGCCTGCACCCACAATCGCGACCTCGCGCTCCTGCAATGGTCCGCAATTGAGTTCCATTTCCCCCGACATTTGCGCCTCCTTTGACGTCGAGCTCACTGGCTCCAAAAATTTATGTTGCACTATCTAGTCAGAATGACTAAAAAGTCAATATGAAACTTTCGAACAGTCGAAAAAGGTAAGCGGATATGGCCAGGGTCAACCTCGTGCGCCGAGCGCAAATCGGGCAGCGGCGCCGCGCAAAGAGCCACGCCCATTTGATACGGGCGGCGCGTGCGCTGTTTGCGATCCGGCCAGTCGATTCCATCACTGTCGATGACGTGACCAGGGAGGCCAAACTGGCGAAAGGGACTTTTTACGTTCACTTTCAGCATCTCGACGATCTGCGCGCGGCCGTGGCGGATGAGCTGGCGCGCGAACTCGACGATCTTATCCAGCCTCATCGAACCGCGATTGCCGACCCCGTCGAGCGGATAGCGACGGGCTGCGCGGCGTTCATCAGGCAAGCGCTGCGCGATCCGGCTTGGGGAGGGCTCGCCGCGCGGGGAGTATGGGCGTTGCCAGCGGTCGCCGCCGCCGCCAGGGCGCGACTCAATGAGGACCTGCGGGCCGCGATAACGCAAGGACGCATGGCGAAGATTTCCGCGGAAGTCGGGTTTGATATCGCCGTTGGTATTGTCCTTCAGGCCATGCGTTCAGCCAGTCAGAAACGGCTGCCATGCTCGGAGGTCGCGGCTGTCGTTTCCGGTGTCTTGCGCGGGCTCGGCGTGGCCGCCGATGAAACAGATCAGATCGTTCGCCGTCTCCCCAAACCGTCCAACCTGACGAAATCCGCAAGACGATCTCCGATCGTTACTTCCGCTGATCGGAGCAGCAACCCAAGCAAAAAGGACCTGAAAACATGGCTACCAACATAGCTCGCTACGAAATTGAGGGAGGCACGCATTGGGGTGTCGTATCACCGTCGGGAATATCACCCCTGGACGGCGTCTACCCGACGACGGCCGCCTTGATCGAGCAAGGGGAGGCCGACTGGCGCGCAGCATCGGGAAAAGCAGCCAGCGTACCGATGGATTCAGTGAAGATTCTTTCGCCGGTAACGGCACCCTGCCGCGTTTACTGCCAGGGCGCCAATTATCGCCAACACATGACCGAATCCGGCATGGATCCAGATGCAAAGCCATTCAACATGTTCTTCACCAAGTCGGATGCGTCGATCAGTCCCGCGAGAGGCGCGGTTCAACGGCCAAAGCACGTCATGCTACTCGATTACGAGATCGAACTTGCGTTGGTATTCCGTCGGCCAATTTCGTCGCCCGTCACCGTCACCCTGGATACGTTGAAGGATTACGTGTTCGCCGTCACGATCGCGAACGATCTCAGCGCACGGGATGTCCAACTTCCGCAGATGCAATTCTTCAAGGGCAAGAGCTATCGTGGATTTTGCCCGATCGGCCCTTGGCTGACGCTTCTTGAGCCCGACGAATTCGCCTACCTCGACCAGCTCGAACTACATCTCTCGGTAAACGGTTCCACCCGTCAGCGCGATACAACAAAGAATCTCGTGTTCAAGTCCGCAGAAACGATTTCTGAATTGTCGACCTTCGCAAACGTCAGACCGGGCGATGTATTGCTGACGGGTACGCCCTCCGGATGTGCGCTTCGCGTACCGCCTGCCCCGATTCGGAAGCTTCTGCAGTTACTTCCGGAGCGAGCGTTCTGGAATTTGTTTATCAAGGCCCAGCGTCGCCGCCCGCAATACCTCCAGCCTGGAGACGTCATTAACGCTTGCATACACAGCGCGGATGGTCGCATCGATCTTGGTGAGCAGATAACGAACGTTTTGAGCTAACCAGATTGTAGACGTCTGGTTGGACCGGCGGTCGCGGCCCGGAGATAAGCGGCTAAGCCTTGCGGCTGTCAATTGGACGTTGTCCGACGCTTGTTCCTTTGGATCGATATTGTTTGGCGTTTCCCAGCCACCGCGCTACCTGCGGCGAGTTCGATCTGCGGCAAATGTGCCAACGTTGATTTCACTTGCCGACTCTCTGCACCAATCGCACGCAAGATAGAGCCGATCGCCGCTTGCTGATCACGGGAAGATAGTCGCCCTTGGCTAATTGCGGCCAGCACTTGCAGCATGATGCCTAACGTTACTTCAAGGCATAGCTCCAGCGAGCAGTTTTGTTGAGGCATTTCCTTGAGAGCAAGTTTCAAATCTTCACGAAGTCGGCTTCGAGCGACCTGGCCCACCGTGGGATAGGACCACGCCATCCGTGCGACTACGGCGGCCCAAGGTCTATCTTCCAGGGCCTTTTCGATGAAGGAATTGCAGGCGAAGGCAATCCGCAGGAGCGGGTCGGGCATCGACACGCGTTGAGGCTGCAGCAGTTCGTCAAATGTCTTCACCAACTCGTCTGCGACAGCCGCGGTCAAAGCGCTCAAGTCCTCGAAATGAACATAAAACGTTCCCTTCGCGACGCCCGCCTCCTCCACAACGTCATCAACGGTGATTGATTCCACGGCACGCCTGGCAAAAAGCGAAGTCGCTGCAGAAATCAGCAGCGCTCGCGTCTTTGCGCGCTTTTCCAGACCAATCTGAGCACGACGCTCAGGATCTACCTTTGCCATGGTGGGACCGAGATTTTTGCGCGGCGAGATCGCGCTGACTACGACGTTGCCCGCCAATAGGCAATAGCCGGCGACATCTGCCGATTGCCGATTGGATAAAAGAGGAGTGGATTAACCGGCCGGCCGGCACAGCTAGTGCCGCCGCGACGGCGACGGAATTTAGCTAGTGAGAAACACGACTCTAGCGACGATCCTGCCGAATCCACGATCGAAGGTCAGATGCCAGTCAGCCAACCACGATCGTCCCCGCCTATCTTCGGTGAAGAGCCGCTCGCAACGCGGACATCTGAGCGATGAGCAGTTACGGAAGGACAGACGGTTTGCCGGACGTGAGCTCGCGATTTATTTGGATCCGCGCATGACGTGATAGCTGAGCTCGCCCGGATCGCTGAGATCGGGGACCCTCCAGCCATCCAAGTCGTACTCGGCCATGCACTCCTCGGCGAATCCCTTGAATCTATCGGCATTACCCGAAGCTTGTGCGCCGAACAGGCAGTAGCGCCGGATTTCCTCGGTAGAACCGCCGTAGTTGATTTCGTAGAGCTCGTGCCGGCCGCCGAACTCGCTCGCCAGGCAGTCCCACAACAGTTTGAGCAGCTTGACACGCTCTTCAGCCTTGTAACCGTTTGAGCCGCGCAGATATTGATCGAGATAGGGCCGGATTTCCGGATTCTTGAAATCGCGCGCGTGACTATTGAGATAGATGAGGCCCGAGGCAACGGTTTGCTCAATCAGATACTTGACCTTAGTGTAGGCCATCGTGGCGATGATCTGATAGGCATTGCCGGGATCCATATTCGGCAAGAGATAGTCTCCGATCCACGGCTTCGGATCGCGTACCATGGCATCCGAAAGTCCCCAAAAGAGGTTGCGCCAGGCGATTACCTCGCCGACGTTCGCCTGCACGCCGCGATAATCTTTGGTGCCCGCGGCTTCGGTAGCCTTGAGCAGCAGGCCGGCAATGAAATCGAGCTTCACCGCAAGTCGCGTGCAACCGTGCACAACGAAGCGGGGCAAAAACCCGGTGCGCGGAAAGAAGTTGTTCGCCTTCTCGAGGTCGCCATAAACGAACACGTTTTCCCAGGGCACCAGCACCTTGTCCATGATGAAGACCGCGTCGTTTTCGTCGAGCCGGCTCGATAGCGGGTAATCAAACGGACTGCCCATGACCGTCGAAGTCATCTCGTAAGAGGTGCGGCAGATGAATTTTACGCCCGGAGAGTTGGTCGGCAACATGAACACCGCAGCGAATTTCTTGTCCTGCACCGGGATCAGGCCGTGATGGGCGACGAACGTATAGTTCGTCAGCACCGAGCCGGTGGCGACCACTTTCGCGCCCGAGATGATGAGGCCGGTGTCGGTCTCCTTCTCGACGTGACAGCAGACATCGCTGACCTCGTTCGGCGGCCGGTCGCGATCGATCGGTGGGTGGATGATGGCGTGATTGATGAACGGCACGCGCTCCTGGCAGAATTTGTACCAGCGCTTTGCGTTGCTTTGATACGGATCGTAAAAATCTGAATTGGCGCCGAGGGTGCCGAGAAACGCCGCCTTGTAGTCCGGCGAGCGGCCCATCCAGCCATAGGTCATGCGCGCCCATTCGGCGATGGCGTCGCGGCCGGCGATCAGGTCTTGCACGGTTTTGGGCGCCTTGAAGAAGGCGTGCGTCAGTCCACCATTGCCGGTATCTGTGGGCAGCAGCAGCTTTTTCTTCCGCTTGTCGTCATGCAGGCCATCAAACAGGCGCGCCACCATGCGGGCGGTATTGCGGAAGGCAGGATGGGTCGTGACGTCTTTGACGCGTTCGCCATAGATAAAGACCTCGCGGCCGTCGCGCAGAGATTCGATGTACTCCCCACCGGTCTGCGGTCGCGTCACTTCCATCTGGCCGATATTTTCAGGCCGCCGGGCGAAGGCGACGCGGTCATCGCTGCCTCCATTTTTCGACTTGGGCGCCGTCGTGCCGGACGCCCCGGTCCCATTGCCTGCTCTTGCCATCGTGACCTCCCCTGAAATTCGATCGTTTGGATTTATGCGCTCGTTCGATATGCGAACTTGTGTGCGGAAAGCGAACTGGGATGCTAAAACCTCTCGGGCGCCCTGACAAGGCGTTCGATGCGCAAAGCAATCGCCGTGTTTCTATTTTGGTCGGGCGTGCGAAATCCGCTGCGCGATGACTTTGAGCTCCGGAAGGAATTTCTCGCGCATCTCGTTGCGCGTTGTACGGGTGCTGTGAGCCGAGAGATTGAGGGCGCCGACCGCCTGACCAGTGCGGTCAAGCACCGCCACCGCAATTGAGCGAAGTCCGCGCTCAAGTTCTTCGTCCACGATCGAAAATCCCTGCTCGCGGTCGGCGCGGACGCGATCGAACAGCGCCTGCATGTCGGTGATCGTATAAGGCGTATGGGCTTCGATGCGTGACGACCGCAGGCGGCGCCAGATTTCCGCGTCGTCGAGATAGCCGAGCTGGGCGCGGCCTAGCGATGTGTAAAAGGCCGGCAAACGACTGCCAACCGCGAGCGCGGTCGACATGATACGCCGCGCGTTGACGCGCGCGACATACACGATTTCGTTGCCTTGCAGGATCGAACCGGAGCAGGATTCTCCAAGTAGCTCGCTGACTTCCTTCATCATCGGCAGTGCGCGGTCGATCCAGTCCTGACCCGAGAGGTAGGCAAAGCCGAGCTCAAGAACCCGCGGGGTCAAGGAGAATAGGCGCCCGTCCTGGGTGACATAGCCGAGTTGGGCAAGTGTGCGCAGGACCCGGCGAGCAGTTGCCCGCGAAAGCTTCGCGACCGCGGCCGCATCCGACAAGGTCATCGACGGCCGCTGCTTGCCAAAGGCGCTGAGCACGGCAAGCCCCTTGGCGAGCGTGCTCATGAACTCCTTGTCGTGGCCGTCGTCCGGTTCGAAAGACGTCATCTCTTGCGACCCGTGCCGTCGGGAGCGGTTGACTCCATCAAGGCACTCATTGAAACTACCGAAAACGAACACAAGTTCGATTATCGAACACTATCGGTTCTGCGGTCAAGGCTTCGTCCAGGGATCCGGCGGTGTCACGAAATTATTTGAAAAGGGGAGGCTTCATTGACCAGGATCATCACTCCGATCGATCGTCGCGCTTTGCTCAAATCGACGGCGGCGGCCGGCGCGGCGCTCGCCACCGGCATCGCGATGCCGGCGATCGCGCAGACCCGCCCGATCAAGCTCGGCTATGTCAGCCCGCAGACCGGCCCGCTTGCCGCGTTCGCCGAGGCCGACAACTTCATCATCGCCAATTTCAAGGAAGCCACAAAGGGCGGCGTCAAGCTTGGCAACGCAACCGTTCCGGTTGAAGTTGTCGTCAAGGACAGCCAGTCGAATCCCAATCGCGCCGCACAAGTTGCGAAGGATCTGATCGTCCAGGACAAGATCGACCTGATGCTGGTGGCCTCGACGCCGGAGACGACCAATCCGGTTTCGACGCAATGCGAGATCGAGGAGGTGCCCTGCATCTCGACCATGGCGCCGTGGCAGCCCTGGTTCATCGGCCGCCAGGCCGATCCGGCCGGCGGACCTCCAGCATGGAAGAATTTCAATTCCACCTACCACTTCTTCTGGGGTCTGGAGGATGTCATCGCAGTCTTTACAAACATGTGGAGCCAGGTGGCGACCAACAAATCGGTGGGTGGACTGTTTCCGAACGACGGCGACGGCAACGCTTGGGGCGACAAACAGGTCGGATTTCCTCCGGTGCTGGAGAAAGCCGGCTACAAGCTCACCGACCCCGGCCGCTACCAGAATCTCACCGACAATTTTTCCGCCCAGATCAGTGCGTTCAAGAACGCCAACGCCGAGATCATCACCGGCGTGGTTTTGCCGCCCGACTTCACGACATTCTGGAAACAGGCGCTGCAGCAAGGCTTCCGGCCAAAAGTGGCATCGATAGGCAAGGCTATCCTGTTCCCAGTGGCGGTCGAGGCGCTCGGCAAGGACGGCAACAACCTGTCGTCGGAAGTGTGGTGGTCCCCGAACCATCCGTTCAAATCCTCGCTCACCGGCATGAGCGCGCGAGATCTTGCCTCCAGCTACGAGGCCGCGAGCAAGAAGCAGTGGACCCAGCCGATCGGCTTCGTGCATGCGCTGTTCGAGGTCGCCGTCGACACGCTCAAGCGCGCTCCGCAGCGCGACGCCAAAGCTATGGTCAGTGCGATCGCCGCGACCAACCTCGATACCGTGGTCGGAAAGGTCCAGTGGAACGGCGCGAACCTGCCGCCGTTCGCCGTGAAAAACGTGGCCAAGACGCCGCTGGTCGGCGGGCAATGGCGCGTGAAGGACGGCAGCAAGTACGACATCGTCATTACCGACAACAGGACGGCGCCAAACATTCCGACCGGTGGCAAGATGGAGGCGATCGGTTAAGCCCAGTGCGAGGCGAGCGGCGACGAGGCCGCAAACTCGTTCCGGCAGGTCCAACTTGATGCTAAATTCAGGCGCATGCTGAGGATCACAGGCCTACGCAAGACCTTCGGTTCGCTCGTCGCGACGGAAGATATCGACCTCACGGTCGCGCCGGGCGAGGCGCTCGGCATCATCGGTCCGAATGGTGCCGGCAAGACGACGCTCTTCAACCTGATCGCCGGCGGGCTTACACCCGACGCCGGCGAGATCCGCCTCAACGGCCGCGATATCACTGTTGCCAGGCCGCACCAGCGTTGCATCGCCGGGATCGGACGCGCCTATCAGATTCCCCGGCCCTTCGAGGGTCTCACCGTGTTCGAGAATTTGCTGGTGGCCGCGGTGCATGGCGGGCGATTGACCGAGCGCGATGCTGCCGGTCCTTGCGCGGAGATTCTCGAGCGTCTGCACCTGATCGCTAGGGCCAATACCCTTGCCGGCGCACTGACGCTGCTCGAACGGAAGCGGCTGGAGATGGCGCGCGCGCTTGCAACCAATCCGCACCTATTGCTGCTCGATGAGATTGCCGGCGGATTGACCGAGGGCGAGTGCCTCGAACTCGTCGAGACCATCAGGGCAGTCCATGCGACGGGAATGACCATCGTCTGGATCGAGCACATCGTACATGCCCTGCTGGCGGTGGTCGGCAGATTGAGCGTTCTGAATTTCGGAAGGAAGGTCGCCGAGGGAGATCCACAGCAGGTGTTGGCCTCCGCCGAGGTCCGACAATTCTACACGGGTTTACTGGCGTGAGTTTGCCGGTGCTCGAAACCCGCGGCCTTACAGCCTATTATGGAGACTTCCAGGTCCTGTACGGTATCGACACTACGATTGCGCCGGGTGAGACGATTGCCATCATTGGCGCCAACGGCGCCGGCAAGTCTTCCTACCTCAAGGCCATTACCGGCCTGATCCGTGCCGAGCCCGCCAGCGTGCGGTTCGAGGACAGGCCGATCGGCGCGCTGGGCGCAGCGAACATTCTTAAGCTTGGGATCGCGATGGTACCGGAGGGACGGCGGCTGTTCTCTTCGCTGACGGTCGAGGAAAACCTGCTGATAGGCAGATATGGCCGCGATACCGACGGGATATGGTCGCTCGATGCCATCTATGCACTGTTCCCGGCGCTGAAACAGCGTCGCACCGTACCGAGCCATTCATTGTCCGGCGGCGAGCAGCAGATGGCGGCGATCGGGCGCGCTTTGATGTCGAACCCGCGCGTGCTTCTGTGCGACGAGATCAGCCTGGGTCTGGCGCCGATCGTTATCCGCGATATCTACGATGCGATGCCGCGCATCAAACAGAACGGCACCAGCATTGTGCTGGTCGAGCAGGACATCGTGCAGGCGATGAAAGTCGCCGATCGCGTCTATTGCTTTCAGGAGGGACGGGTATCGCTGTCGGGCCGCCCGGCGGAACTGACGAAAGATCAAATTCACCTCGCCTATTTCGGACGTTGAACATGCTCTGGCTCGGCACCATCATCGAGGGCGTCCTGCTGGGAGGCCTGTACGCGCTATTTGCCGCCGGCCTGTCGCTGGTCTTTGGCATCATGCGGCTGGTAAATCTCGCCCACGGCGACCTTATCGTGCTGGCGGCGTTCGCGATCCTCTCGCTGACGACATGGCTTGGATTCGATCCCTTTCTCGCGGCCCTACTCGCCATGCCGGTGATGTTCGCGGCCGGCTTTGTCCTGCAATATGTGCTGCTGAATAGAACCTTGGGACGCGATCTGCTGCCGCCGCTGCTGGTGACGTTCGGGCTATCTATCGTCATTCAGAACGGGCTGCTCGAAGTCTTTACCGCCGACAGCCGGCGGCTGCGGTTAGGTGCGATGGAGACCGCTTCAATCGACCTCGGAGGCAATCTGGCGATCGGAGTGATCCCGCTGCTCACGCTCGGCTCGGCCCTCGCGGTGATCCTGCTGCTCAACCTCTTGTTTTATCGTACCGCTCTTGGCCGCGCATTTCGCGCAACTTCCGACGATCTGGAAATTGCGCAGTTGATGGGGATCGACCATCATCGCATCTACGCGATCGCCATGGGGATCGCGATGCTGGTGGCGACGATCGCCGCCCTCTATCTCGGTATCCGCGCCAATTTCGATCCGACCATCGGTCCCGCCCGGCTGATCTACGCGTTCGAGGCGGTGATCATCGGCGGCCTCGGCAGCCTGTGGGGCACGCTCGCGGGCGGCGTCATTATCGGTCTGGCCCAGACGGTGGGCGCGAAGATTAACCCTGAATGGCAAATACTTGCGGGCCACATCGCCTTCTTGGCGGTGGTGGTGCTGCGGCCGCGCGGCCTGTTTCCGCGCGCGTTGGATTGAGCCGGATGACAGCGACGGGAAGCAGATGATGGAGCCGACCCGGTATCGCTTGGCATCGAATACACGCGCATCAGCGTTTTTGGCGTTTTCGAGCATTATCCTTGTCTTGATGCTTGCTGCCCTCCCGGCCGTTGCTGGTCGTGGGTTGATTCAGGATCTGATTTTCGTCTTCTACATGCTTGCGCTGGCGCAGTGCTGGAATTTGCTGGCGGGCTATGCGGGTCTGGTCTCCGTAGGGCAGCAGGCGTTTGTTGGCCTCGGCGGCTATTTGCTGTTTGCGCTTTCGATTGGCTCCGGCATCGATCCGATTGCCGCGGTGTTGCTGTCGGGATTGATCGCCGCGATATTCGCTGTGCCGACGGCGTTTGTGGTCTTTCGGCTTCGCGGTCCCTATTTCGCGATCGGAAGCTGGGTGGTCGCCGAGGTGTATCGACTCGTGTTTGCCCAATTCAAGCAGCTCGGCGGTGGCACCGGCACATCGCTTCCGCCTTCAGTGACCAACGAGATCTTCGGCATCGAATGGGTCAAGGCAGCGTTCGACGTGCGCTCGCCGGCTGCGCGCGACATCATTACCTACTGGATTGCTCTGGTACTCGCCGCCGGCGTGCTGTGGTTGGCCTATCTCGTGTTGCGCTCTCGCTACGGGCTGGCGCTTTTTGCGATCCGCGATTCCGAAACGACCGCCGAAAGTGCGGGCGTCGACAGCTTCCGAACCAAGCTCGGCGTTTATGTGCTTGTCGCGGCCGCCACAGGGATGATCGGCGCGCTGATCTATTTGCAGAAGGCGCGTATCTCTCCGGATGCTGCATTTTCCGTGCTGGACTGGAGCGCTTACGTGATTTTTGTCGTCATCATCGGCGGGGTCGGCACAATCGAAGGCCCGATCATCGGCGTGATCGTGTTCTACGCGCTGCAGCACTACCTTGCGGACTTTGGTACCTGGTATCTTATTTTGCTGGGCGCACTGGCGGTTGTTACCATGCTGTTCGCCCCGAAGGGCATTTGGGGATATGTCGCTCAGCGGTACGGTGTTGCGCTATTTCCCGTGCGACGAGTTCTTGTGCGGCCCGACGAGTGAGCTTGCGACATGCATTGCGAAGTTCCGAGAAGGTCAACTTCTACCAAACGGGCTTGGCGCGTTCCGGGGGGAACGCTCGGAAGGCTACCAACGCAATTCCAAAAAAGATCGCTTTTCGCGCAGCGTGGATACTAACGTTCCATAGCAGTCGATGGACGAATGTCGGCTTCGAAGCCCGGATCTTCGGAATCATTCGCGGAAAACTATGCTCAGAGTTGCGATGGCAGCTATCTGAAGAAGAGTGCCGCTGCTTATTGATGAAGAAGGAAGAGCGGCGGCGGTCTAGGCGCGACGGATTTCGGTCCTGCCGTCTCTCGCAACGGTGGTCATGGACGCGCCCTCCCACTCTGCTCGCCAACGAAAAAATATCCGATTGGCGTCCGGGGAAAAGGTCGGCGTTGAAATCTGACGCATTTCCGCGCGGTCCGACGGCGTGATCTCTATTTCCGGACGACGCCGTGTCGGCACTATGCAGCCAGCTTCGGAATAGGTCTCTCAACTAATCGCAAGAACGCTCTGCGGCGAGCTAGGCGGCTTCGCGACGTATCGCCTCCATAGTCGCGGGGCATTCATTACTTTCAGTCTGATCTAATTTAGCTTTCCGGGGAGCTCGCCGGGTCGCGCCGCGACCAAGCCAACCCCGAATTCCCGGATTCTCGATAGTAGAGCCCCTCAAACCCGCAAACACGGCGCTGCTGATCGCCTGTTGTTGGCTGCGGAGATGATCCTCGAGAAGCTTGTGTCGGGTAATGTAGCCGGCATTAACGCCGGGGATAGCGTGGTTCATCAGCAGTTTTGCGTCGAACTCCGACACACTGGCTGCAGTAGCAATCGTTCGAAAACTCTGACGAAGGTCATTGCCCCACTTCGACAACGTTGCTCGATCCTCCTTTTGCTCGACAATGTGCCCTGAAGCGCTGTCGGCGGGGAAAATCCATTCTGCAGCCTGCGACGGGTACATCTGCCGACCAAAGCGGATGGCCCGAAGGAGGCACAAGACCATCTCGCGAGAGAGGGGAATATCGAACGCCCGCTTGGCGCCGCCCTTGGGCTTGGGGATATGTACCATCCGCCGTCGAAAGTTGACGTGGCGGGGTTGGATTTCCTGCAGTGCGGTAGGCCGACAACCGGAGAGTAACGTAAACAGATGGAACTCGCGACGGATCGGATTATCGAGAGCCGCCAATTCGGCAAGCCATCCCTTCAGGTCGCCGGTCCCCATTCCGGTGTCGCGACGATTCTCCCCGTTCCAGTCGACCGCATTGACAGGGTTATCGGCGGGCAACGACCTATTGGCTTTGCGAGCATGATTATAGATGGCGCGCAGGGTTCGCATGCTGCCGTTCGCGATATAGGGGCCGTTCTCCTTTGTAACGTCATCATGCTTCGTCACCACTTTGGCCGGATCTAAGCCAAGCTCCCCCAGTGGCAAATCGAGCCATTCGATAAAAATGCGTTCAACGTGGTCGCGATAGCTTTCGATGGTTCGCTCGCTGCGACCTTTCCGGACCATGTGGGCGTCCCGGTATCGCTCCCAGGCTTGTCTCAGCGTGATCGCTCCGGAAGGGGCGGTTGCATCACCCTCGGTGGTTACAGGTTCGCCGCCTCCCGAGCCCCTCTTTTCGGCTTTCGGATGCTGTCCTCGGCTGATTTGAGCCAGGTAATCCTTCGCGGTGGCGCGCGCGGTACGTGTCGATATTTCGCTGGCATCGCCAATCGCTACTCGGATCGACGACGCGCGTTTTCCTCCCTGTCGCAGGTCCCCCTGGACGGTGAACGTCCTTTTCCGTCTTCCGACGACAACGAAAAAGCCCTTCAGTTCGGTATCTCTGGCCAGGTACCAGCCCTCTACTGGAGGGAGCAATCGAGCGATTGCCTTGTCGGTCAGCAGAATCCGGACATCAGCCATGGGGTGATCCAGGGACTAAAACGGTTTTCAAACGGTCTTGGCGAAGTGGGGAGTTCGGAGGTTGGGGTACGACGGACTGCGAAGATATGCGAGAAAGGCCTTAAAATAAAGGGCTACTTGCACTCGCGTCGTACTGTAGCGTGCACTTGAGAAGTGCAGCGAAGCGATATTTTGGAACTACGAATCTGGGGGTCAGGAGTTCGAATCTCTTCGGGCGCGCCACTTCGGTACAGAACTGGGCACGCCAAAACCCGCCGTTTTTGCGCTTGAAGCGGCGACGAGCGTGCGCAGCAGTTCGCTTTTCGACCCCATGATACGAAGTTCTTTCGCGTCGACTTCGACGCGTTGGGCAAGCGCGCGAAGATAGTCGCGGCGATAACCGCCGCCCTCGATCCGCATTTGCTTGCGGGCGGTCCTGGCAAACTTCTTGATCGACTGGATGGTGATGGTCGGGCCCAGCCGTTCTATTGCTCCCTCGGCCCGCTCGGTGTCAGCACGGGCCTGATCCCGGATCGCCTTCAGCTCAGTGATCCGATCCTTCAGCATCAGGTCGGAGAGATCGGTTACACCGTTCTCGATGGCGTCGTAGAGCCGCTTGAGCTTGGCGTCGGCCTCGGTCGCCCGTTTACGCAGTTCGGCGATGTGTAACACCTGACGCTCGGATCGTTCCTCGCGGCGATCGAGGACCGAGGACAGGACTTTCTCAAGGCGGTCCGGCTGTAACAGCCGGTGTTCAATGTGATCGGCTACGAGCGTGTCGAGCTTTTCCATGGGGACAGTCCGTCCCCTGCAGCCGGTCTCGCCCTGGCGGGCCTTGGTCGAGCAGGTGTAGTAGCGGTACCGCCCGCTCTTGCCGGTGCGCAAGGTCATCGCCATTCCGCAGGCGGCACAGAAGCAGATGCCCGTGAGCAGGGTCGGCCCGCTGACGATGCGCGGCGCGGTCCACGCCGGGCTGCGGGCCTTGAGGTGTGCCTGCACAGCCTCGAACTCCGGCACCTCGATGATGGGAGGGACTATCATCTCGACAACCTCAGTCTCCGGCTTGCGCTCGCGGGTCTTCCAGAACTTGGTGTTGAAGCGGTGACGGCCGATATAGGTCGTCCGGGTCAGCACCTTGTGGACGGCGTCGATGCCCCAGCGCCCGCCGTCCCGGGTACGGATGCCGGCACCGTTGAGATGCTTGGTGATGGACTTGATCCCCATAGGTCCTGAGGTGCCGTTGCCTTCCCAGGCTAGGCGGAAGATCATCCGCACCGTCTCGGCCTGGAACGGATCAATCTCCAGGGTCTTCTTGATGCGGTGGCCGCGCTGTTCGCCCGCGACAATGCGGTAGCCGATCGGCGGCAGCGCGCCATTCCAGAAGCCCTGCCGGGCATTCTCCTTCATAGCCCGCAAGGTGTGCTTGGCGTTCTCCTTGGACTGGTACTCGTCGAACAGCGCCATGATCTGGCGGATCATGTTGCTCATGGGATCGTCGCCGAGCTCCTGGGTGATCGACACCAGCCGCACGCCGTTCTTGGCAAGCCTCCGAACGTAGAACTCGAGCTGGAACTGGTCGCGGAAGAAGCGGCTGAAGCTGTGCACCAGTATCACGTTAAATGCCGGCGGCTTCGCCGTGGCCGCATCGATCATGCGCTGGAATTCTGGCCGACGGTCGTCGGTCGCGGATGCGCCGGGTTCGACGTAGTCGGCGACGATCTCCCAGCCACGTGAGGTGCAGTACCCCTTCGCCTGGCGGCGCTGGTCGGGGATCGAGAGGTCGTTGTCGGCCTGACGGCTGGTGGAGACCCGCAGGTAGAGGGCGGCACGAATGGGCACAGTCATGGCAGTCGCTCCAAAGTCCAAAATCAGTGGCGGGTCGAGAACAGCTCATCGAAGAGGTCGCCGAACCAAGCCTCGAACACGTCGAGCTCAGCCTCGGTGATCGGCACCTCGTCGGGCCAGTCATCGGTGACAGTCCAGGTGGTCGTATCCTCAGGCGCCGGCCGGCCAACGCGACGTGGCGGCGGGCGCGCATAGTCGTAGAGGTCGTCGGGGAGTCCGTCCTCCGGCGCAGTCTTGCCTGTTCCGGATTTGCGGTTTCGAGCCATGATCGGAATCTCACACCGCATCTGGGCCAAAAGAATGGCCGTCGCTGCGGTCTCCGTCCCCAGTCGAGATTGGAGCGCACTCGCTCCCACCTTGCCTTACCTGCTTGAGCAGCCCTCGCCGGGCCGGCGACATCCAGTCAAGCCCGTGAGCCGGCGGAGCCGGACGCGCGAACAGCGCGAGGCTTGACGGGGTGAAGCTGGTCCGGCTCGCTCGAAACAAGCAGGCCAACAAATCTCTGAGCGCATGGTGCGCCACGATCATGGGCATCGACTGCCATTCAGGAAATCGTGCTCTGGCGTAGCAACGGCGGGCCGCCGTCTCTCGGCACATTGATAGAAGAGAGGAAACGAAAAAAAGCGCCGCCGCGCTCTGCTTGTTGGTTTGCTCCGCGCAGAGAAAAACAATGTGCAGACAACTTCTTGCAAGCGAAGCGACGCGCGAACGAAGTTCGCTTTATCTTGCAATCATTCGATGGAGCTAACTTCCCCACAGCAATCGATTTTTCCACTCTCCGCAACTGTGCTCCGCCCGGCAGCGGGCCTGCAGATTTCGCTGCCCGACAATTTGCCCGCCGTTGGTCTATCATCCAATGTCGCAGCGTTAGATTCCCGCTGCAAACTTTGCACTCGACCAGCAATGCGGACGATAATCGGACGCATAGGTTGCGTCGTCGACCGGATCATTTACGGGTTTGATATTGCCGGTTTCACTTCCGCTCTTCACCCAATAGCGTCAGTATCACGCATATTGCGGCATGTCTCAAATGTGCCTTAGCGCGGAAATGTGCGCAGCCCACAGCCGCCGCACCATTGCGCTTCCGGTTAAGCCGTTTTACCATCCGAGGGTCGGGAGGTCCTATGGCAGGTGACCTGCGCCGATTAGCGGCAATCGTTGCAGCCGATGTGGTCGGCTATTCCCGCCTGATGGGTCGGGACGAGAGCGGCACCGTCGCGCGCCTGCGGGAGCACCGCGAGCAGCGCTTGGAGCCTGTGCTAGCGCGTCGCCGTGGCCGATTGGTAAAACTTACGGGCGACGGTGCGCTGATCGAATTCCCGAGTGCAGTGGATGCTCTTGGCGCTGCCATCGAATTTCAGCAAGCCATGGCCGACACCATCAAGGATCAGCCCGAGGACACCCGAATCGTGTTCCGGATCGGCCTACATCTCGGCGACCTGATCGTGGATGGCGATGACCTCTACGGTGACGGAGTGAACGTAGCTGCCCGCCTCGAAGCGGAAGC
>Ga0209517_10001367_pt1 | contig 37288 bp, 35 predicted proteins | sample PeaSoiMetSII2010_FD_187695 | JGI IMG/M metagenome (GOLD analysis project Ga0209517, IMG submission 187695) | Peat soil microbial communities from Weissenstadt, Germany - SII-2010 (SPAdes) (version 2) | ecosystem: Environmental > Terrestrial > Soil > Wetlands > Peat | place: Germany... | reverse complement strand
GGCTCTCTTCCCCCTGCTGATGCGCCTCCAACAACTTCCGTCGTAGATCGTCAGAATAGGCCTTCGCCATCTCTTGCTTGCAGCCGGATCGCCAGAGCTGGTCTATATTATCTCAGAAAATGGTCTAACGCGTACTCCCAACGCCTTCGCCAGGTCCGCGGCGAACGGACGGGCGTGCGCGCGCCTATTGAATCCGGCGAAGTACTGGGATGGCATCGACACCAGCTTTCCTCCGGCCACCTCCAGGCAGACTTCGCATTCGATCGCTTCGCGACCGCCCGGCGGGGTGATCCTCACGGCTTGAACGGTCCCGGCGGCGCATAGTTCCCGTTTGCCGTAACTCACCCGGCCTCCAAGGTCGACGCTAAGCGGAGTTCGGCGGGTGCGCCAGGCGCGAATTGCCAGGCTGGCGCTGAAGCCGGCAACGGCCAAGAAGGCGACGCCGAACCACACGGTCGCGGAGGTGTTCGGCACGCCGGAAAAACCTCGCCGGAAGAATAGTGTGGAGAGGTAAATCAGAAACAAGCTCCCTGCGCCGAAAGCGCCCACCATCAAGTTGACGAACGCCGCCGACGGCACGAACACCCATCGGTCGGACTCCCGCTTGAGCACGTATGTCGTTGGGATCGATTCTTCCATGAGCAACTCGCCTGGATCCTTTTTAGCTTAAGATCTTTCTACATCGCGAGCCCCAACGCCCCGAACGCTATACTCGATTTATGGACGCCGTGGCCGCGGTATTCCGATGGTTGCACTTCTCCGGCGTCATCATCTTGGTAGGCGGTATCTTTTACGCCCGCGTCGTCGCCCATGACCTGATCCCGGCGTTTAAACCTTGGGGGTATGGCGCCATCGGAGCAATCCTGGTTTCCGGCCTTGTCAATATTCTGAGCAAACCCGCGCTGCCGCCGCACTATTATGCATGGTTCGGCGTGAAGATTCTGTTGGCTTTACATGTATTCGGGGTGGTCGTGAGGTATCGGGGAAAGCAGCGCTTGCTGACCGGAGCATTGATCACGGCCGCCTTGATCGTCGGGATTTCCGAGGTTTTGAGGTACATTTCCCTCCCGTGAGTCTGCCTGTGAGTCCGCACGTGAATCCGCCCAAGAATCCGGATGACACCAGCCCGCGTAAGGCGCCGCCTGCGCCGAAATATGCCCGTTCGCCTTTGACCAAAGGATACACGGCCTTGCGCGAGGCCGCGGCTTGGCGGGACGCGTCCGACCGGGGCCGGATTGTGGTGCGGGGCGACGATCGCGTGCGCCTGCTCCACGCCATGACCACCAACAATATCGAGCAACTGGCGCCCGGCGACGGTTGCTACGCGTTCTTCTTGAACGCGCAGGGGCGCATCCTGGCCGACGCCAACATTCTGTGTTTCGCGGACCACATTCTGCTCGACACCGAGCCCGAGACGCGCACCAAAGTCTTCGAACATCTGGACCGCTACATCATCGCCGACGATGTCACGCTGGAAGATGTGACGGATCGAACCGCGGTGATCGCCGTCGAAGGTCCGCAAGCGCAATCCGTGATCGAGCGTCTGGGCGCACCCGCCCCGGCGCTGCCGGGAGGGAACGTTTTGTGGGACGGGGATTGGGGCGGGGGCGGAGACTCGATTGGTCTGACGGTTGCGCGGCTGAACACGGCGGGCGGCAGCGGTTTCTTCCTGATCGCCAACGCCGCATCCAAGGAGCTTTTGGAAGCGCAACTGGCGGCCGCGGGCATTCCCGAAGCGCAGCCGCAAGACGTCCGCACCGTCCGCATTGAGAATGGACGCCCCCGCTACGGCGAGGAGATCACCGAGCGCTACCTGGTGCAGGAAACCGGCCAGCTCCAGGCCGTGCACTTCACCAAGGGTTGTTATCTGGGCCAGGAGATCGTCGAACGGGTCCGCAGCCGCGCCCAAATCCACCGCGGCTTGCGGCGCCTGGAAATCGACACCGACCAGCCGCCGGACCCCGGGGTGAAGCTAAAATCCGGCGAGACCGACGCCGGCGAAATCGCCAGCGCGGCGTTCTCCCCAGCTTTGGGCAAAACCGTAGCGCTGGCCTACGTGAGAACCCAGTTCGGCGAGCCCGGCACGGAGCTTGTGCTGAACGGACTCGCCGCGCACGTGCGGTAACAACCGTTGCAGAGTGGGGATGGACCGTGCCTTCGATTCCTCTTCCGGCCGTCGCCACACGTCGCTTGGGGCTCGGAGCTATCTATCATCCTTATTCACACGCGATGTACAGTTTCGCAAAGGGCACAATATGCGCGGCGGCAGATGGAGTATGCTGAAAGGTGCTCACACGAGAAAAAGCTGTTTTGGCGATGCTGCAAGAAGCCGGACGACCGCTCAGTCCGCTCGTGCTCACCAAATTGTTTTTTCTGATGCGGCACGAAGCAGAGGTTTCCAAAAGGATCGCTGGATTCTACGATTTCGTCCCCTACAAGTTTGGTCCGTATTCCTTCGCACTTCACAAGGATCTGGCTGGACTCAAGCGGAATGGGTATGTTGAAACCTTAGGAGAGGACTGGCGGCTCGGACGCCTCGTGGATCGGGCGCGCAACTGGATGGGCGAACTGGATAAGACGGTTTCCGATGCAATTCGATCCGTGTACTTGAACCATGGGCGGTTGAAAACCGACGATCTGCTGAAGCACGTTTACTCCACGTATCCATGGTTTGCATCCATGAGTGAGTTGAAGCACCTCGTACCAAGCGATATACCAAAGGTGAAACCGGCCCAGACGGCAGTCTACACGGCGGGCTATCAGCGAAAAACCGTGGACGGCTTTCTGTCAGGACTCCTGCGCCATGGTATTCGTTGCATCATCGACGTTAGGTCAAATCCGGTTTCCCGCAATTACGGATTCGCTGGCCGAACGCTGGCGACTCTCGCGGGCAGGTTGGGGCTGCAATACAAGCACTTTCCTCAGCTAGGCATTCCCAGCTCGGATCGAAAGGGGCTCGCTTCGGAAGAACAGTATGAGCGGTTATTTCTCAGCTATCGAAATAACGTGCTTCCTCGTGAACCTGGTTCGATGTCCGAAGTCGCGTCACTGATGCGAGCGACGCCTTCCGCTTTGCTCTGCTATGAGGCGAATCCATCTTCCTGCCACCGAAGCCATCTGGCAGACGCCATCAACAAGCTCAGTGGGCTTGGAGTTGTCCACCTGCGGTGACCACATCGGGGAAGGCAATGAGGTTGTTGATTACGGTCAAGACCTACCCCATTCCATCTGCGAAGTACGATGAACTCGTCTGTACGGCTGGGGTACAGGAAGACGGCACATTTGTCCGCCTGTATCCAATAAATTTCAGAGACCTGCCGTACAGCCAGCAATATCGGAAGTACCAGTGGATAGAGGCAGAAGTCAGGAAACACACTGGACGCGATGTCAGAAAAGAGAGCTATCGTCCGAACTGCGACACGATTCGGTTGATCGGAGAACCAATTCCTACTAACAAAGGCGATTGGTCGAATCGAGCGAAATTCGCGCTCGCGAAGAAGTCTGCGTCGATGGAGCACTTATACGCTCAGCAGGAAGCAGATCGCACATCCCTTGGGATTTTCAAGCCGAAGGCAGTTCACGACTTGGTGGTTACACCAGACGAGGCCGATTGGAAGCCCGGCTTCAAAGCGGCGCTGGCCCAAGCAAGACTATGGGAGAACAGGACTGCATCGCTGGAGCCGCCTCGGAAAGTCCCGTTCAAGTTCCAATACGTGTTTGCGTGCGACGAACCGGCTTGTAAAGGCCACTGCATGATGATCGAGGATTGGGAAGTTGGCGCATTGTATTGGAGGTGTATCAACGGCGGTTCAACTCAACCGGAGGCTTGCGAGAAGGTGCGCCAGAAGTTTCTCGGCCAGCTTTGCGCGAGCGACCGCGACACGCACTTCTATGTAGGCACCATTCTGGCCTACCCGAAATCTTGGGTAGTGATTGGAGTGTATTGGCCAAGACGTCGAGATGCGCCGCCCGAAACACCGCTCCCTCTCTTAGCGGGGCTCGATTGAGACCGCGGTTTCGGTGAGCACCCGCACAAGCTCACGAAGCCACCGTTCTTGCCGCAGTGTTTTTTCGGGTAAAACCCACGCGGTCCCTGAAGGCACCGAGGTATTCTTAGAACTTCAGCGCGCCGGCCGCGAGTCCGCTTCGACTGGGAACACAAAATCCTCGCCCGCGGCATGCACCACTAGCTGCCCCGCGCCCAGCGGCTTCCCGTTATTCGGGTAAAACACCGCCCCATCCGTCGACTGCCCCGGCAACAGCTTGGTCTGCCCCAGCGCGATCGCCGAGGCCGCCGCCGCAGCCTTAAGCTTGGTTGACCCGACCTCCGCCATCGCGTTTTGCCGCCGCGCCTCATACCCGTTGGTCGAATGAATCTGCGCGTTCCCATACAACGTGGCTTCGTACGCCGTCACCAGCTTGGTTACGTCGTTGCGTCCGGCGTGATCCCGCATGATGTTGACTACCGTTCCCGCGGGCAGCGCCTGGATGCCGCGCCCATCGCGCTCGAACCGGAAATCCTCCGGCTTCACCGTCCAGGAAACCGGCGACCCGTTAGAGATAGAAACCTGCAGAATGGCCCAGTCCCGCACCTGCAGCGGCAGCGACGCGAACATGATGGTGAAGCCGTTGTGCGTAAGTGTCTTATATTTCAACCCCCCGGATTCAAACTCGATCACCTGCGCACTGGCCCCGCCCACCAGAATCGCCGCGAACAGCAGCAGCGCGCAGCGCGCAATTCGGCCGAGCGATCCCATACGTTACATGATAAACTGTTAAGTTCACGGCGTAGTGCCGCGGCGCAACCTCATTTGAGGAACACCACGGCGCCAATGAACTCATCTAACCTATTGGAGATTTCCCAAGTCCTATGCAAAATGCAGGTGTTCGGCCCAGTCGCCACGATCTCGGTCAGCATGGAATTCGCAATGTTCAGACCGCTTATTGGAACCTCGGAACCGCGCAGTTAATCGAGCAGGCCATCCAGCGCCACGAAGGCTCGCTGGCCAGCGGCGGAGGCTTCGTCGTCCGCACCGGCCAGTTCACCGGACGCTCGCCCAAGGACAAGTACATCGTCCGCGAAGCCAACACCGAGAACACCGTGGACTGGGGTCCCGTGAATCAGCCCATGACCGAAGCCCAGTTCGACGGCATCTACGCCCGCATGCTCAAGTTCTGGCAAGGGCAAGATGTCTTCGTGCAGGATTGTTTCGCCGGCGCCGAGCCTTCCACTACCATGCCCATCCGCTGCATCACCCAGCGCGCCTGGCACAACCTGTTCGCCCGCCAGTTGTTTGTCCGCCCCGACCCCCTGCACACCGAAGACCACATCCCCGAATTCACCGTCTTCTTTGCACCGACGTTCTACGCCGACCCGGAGAAGGACGGCACCAACTCCCAGACCTGCATCGTGGTCAACTTCGCCAAAAAGTGCGTCATCATCGCCGGCACCGAGTACGCCGGTGAAATGAAGAAGAGCATTTTCGGAATCCTCAATCATCTGCTGCCCTTCAAGAACATCTTCCCCATGCACTGCTCCTCCAACGTGGATGATTGGGGCCGCGTGGCGCTGTTCTTTGGGCTTTCCGGCACCGGCAAGACCACGCTCTCGGCAGACCCCACCCGCCGCTTGATCGGCGACGACGAGCACGGCTGGAGCGATCACGGCGTGTTCAACTTCGAGGGCGGCTGCTACGCCAAATGCATCCACCTGTCGCAGGAAAAGGAGCCGCAGATCTGGAACGCCATCCGCTTCGGCACAGTGCTCGAAAACGTCATGATGGACCCGGACACCCGCCTGCTGGATTTCGATTCCGACCAGCTCACGGAAAACACCCGCGCGGCGTACCGTGCCAATTTCATCGAAAACGCCGTGATCCCGGGCGTGGGCGGCCATCCGACCCACGTGATGTTCCTGACGGCGGACGCCTTCGGCGTGCTGCCTCCGATCTCACGCCTGACTTCCGAGCAGGCCATGTATCACTTCCTTAGCGGCTACACCGCCAAGCTGGCGGGCACTGAGCGCGGCCTGGGCAAAGAGCCCGGAGCCACGTTTAGCGCCTGTTTCGGCGCGCCGTTCCTGCCGCGCCATCCCCAGGTGTACGCCAAGATGCTGGGCGAGAAAATGGCCAAGCACAACGTGACCTGCTACCTGGTCAACACCGGCTGGGTAGGCGGACCGTACGGCGTAGGCGAGCGCATGAGCCTGAAATACACGCGGGCCATGGTCAACGCCGCGGTAGCCGGACAGCTCGACAAAGTGGCGGTTGAGCCCCATCCGGTATTCCGGGTAGGAGTTCCCAAAGAAGTGCCCGGTGTTCCCGCCGAAGTGTTGGACGCACGCGGCCAGTGGAAGGATAAGGCCGCGTACGACAAGGCTGCCGAGGCCCTAAGCGTCCGCTTCCGCAAGAACTTCGAAAAGTTCGGCCATGTAGCGGTGGACATCCTGGAAGCCGCGCCGGTCTAGGTCGGGCTGACGCCCTCGTCCGCGCCGGAAGCACGCGAGTTGCACTCGCACGCCTGCCCGACCACTACACTTAGTCTTCACAGCAGCCGATAGTCGCACATGGGTCGATGGTGCGAGACGTTCTTCGCGATCTGCGCTGCTGTTCTGTCCACGCGCTGCGGCGGAACAGGCCAGCCCGCGCCCGATCCGTTAGGCTATCGGCAACTCACCCACGATGGTGGCGAAACCAACTCGCCCAGCCTGTCTAGAGACGGCAAGTTCGTGGTCTACGCCTCGGACCGTGCCAGCACCGGAAACCTTGACATCTGGATGCAAGCCGTCGACAACGAAGCCTCCGCAGTCCGCCTGACGGATGATCCCGCGCGCGACTACGATCCGGTCTTCTCCGCCGACGGGCGGACCATCTACTTTAGTTCTCTCCGCGAGCCCCAAGGAATCTATCGCGTCCCAGCATCGGGAGGTGCCGCTGAATTGGTAGTAAACGGAGCGGTGTCCCCGGAGATGTCGCCCGACGGACGAACGCTGCTCTTTTCGGACCGGAGCGGCCGCCTCGCCCTGCTGAAACTTGCCGATATTTCCACCGGGCCGAACCCGAAGGCCACCCGGCCCCTGCTGGACGGTTTTTCGAATAGCTACGCGCCCAAGTGGTCGCCCGACGGACAGGAGATCCTGTTCACCGGCAGAGCCACGCAAGACGACGAGCTCGAGTGGTGGGTGACACGCATGGCGGGAGGGCCGCCGGTGAATACCGGCCTCCTCGCCGCGCTGAGGCAACACGGATTTTCCGAGGCGTACGCGCAAGCCTGGCTTCCCGGCGACATGCTAGTCTTCGAGGGAAAACGAGGCGATCGAATCACTCTTTACCGCTTCCAGCTGCCCGAGGACCGGCGCGGTCTCGCCACTCCACCCGCGCCCGTTACCAACGACAATGAGGGCGACTCCAGAGCCGTCTACAGCGCCGGACACCTGGTGTTTCAACGCACCAAGGGCGTGTTGAACCTGTGGAGCCTCCCCGTGGATGTCAACCAGGCGCGCGCCACAGGTGAGCCCTACCGCCTGACGTCTACCGATGCCCAGAAAGGCAGCGCGTCGCTAACCGCCGACGGACGAACGCTGCTTTATAGCGCGGATCAGAGCGGGACATTTCGCTTGGTCCTCAAGGATCTGACCAGCGGAAGAGAAACCACCGTCGGCCCATCCTCGAATTCGTTTTACGGCGTTCTCAGCGCCGACGGCTCCCGCTACCTGTTCGGCGCGGGACCGCCCGGCGCCGTCGATGTGTCGGCACGAGGCGTGCGGGGATGGAGGTCCTGGTGGACTCAGAGCATCTGTGATCGCTGCGGCATTCCGCGCGGCCTATCCCGGGACGGGAAATCCTTGTTGGTATGGACCGACGCTGAACCCGGTAACGACCCGGGCAACGTCCCGGGCAATCGAATCGATCTCGTCGATCTCAGCACCGGCAAGTCGCGCACGATTCTCGAAAGCCTCAGCCATCATTTCTTCGGCCCGGAATTATCTCCGAGCGGAGACTGGATCAGCTTTGTCGAAAAAACGGGAGACCACGAATTTCGCACCGCCGTGGCGCGCGTAGGAGCCGGCCCGCTTTCCGAAAGCGATTGGGTCCATGTCACCGCGCCTTCAGATCAATTTCAGATGGCCTTCTGGTCGCCGGATGAAAACTTCCTGTACCTGTTGAACCAACACGGCGAAGGCAACCTGAACTGGCTTGACGCCCAGCGCCTGGACCCATCCACCAAACGACCCACCGGCCAGCCATTTAACGTATATAGATTCAAAGAGCCGCGTGTGCCCAGCATGGACCCGCTGTGGAATCACCCCGCGGCCGTGGAAGGCCGAATCGTGCTCGAGCTGGTGGACCTCAGCACGAACGTCTGGATCATGAACGCGCCGGCGAATTCGCCTAGCCCCGATTCACAATCACCGACGCGCGAGTAATCTGCTTGATGGAAGGCGTCCCCGCCTGCCGCATGATCAGCGTGAGCTCGGCCCGCAGGATGTCCAGCACCCGCTCGACTCCTTCCTGCCCGAACGAAGCCAGCCCCCAGATGTAAGGCCGGCCCATGCCCACAGCCGTCGCCCCCAGCGCGAGCGCCTTGTAGATATCGGTCCCCCGCCGGAACCCGCCGTCCACCAGCACCGGCACGCGCCCATTCACCGAATCCACAACCTCCGGCAAAGCCTCGATGGTCGCGCGCAGAGTCTCCGTCGCGCGCCCGCCGTGATTCGAGAGCAGGATGCCGTCGATGCCGTGCTCCACCGCCGCGCGAGCATCCTCACCAGTATCGATGCCCTTGATCAACACCTTCATCTTGGTCAGCTTCTTCAAGCGATCGATGTAATCCCAAGTGGCTTGCGAAGGGTTGCCGCCTTCGATCCCGTCGAACATGGGGCGATGAATCGGCTGACCTACGCCTTTGACGTGGCACGAAACGCAATTCCGCGTGTCCAGCAATCGCTGCCGGGTTGCGGTTTCGAGATTGCGCCCGCCCAGATTGTCCACGGTCCACAGCACCGCCTGGCACCCCGCGTCCTCCACGCGCTTGATCAGTTTTTCGGTGTGTTCCCACTTGGCCGGCATGTAGAGCTGATACCACGGCGGGCGGCCCAGCGCCTTGCCCACGTCCTCCACCGAATACGTCGTTTGCGTGGACAACACCTGAATCATCTTTTTAGCCTTGGCGGCTCGCGCCACGGCGAGTTCGCCGTCGGGGTGAAACATCATCTGCCCGCCCACCGGGCAAACGAAGATGGGCGTCTCCCAAGTGGTGCCGAATAACGTGGCGCTCAGGTCAAACTTCGAAACATCCACCAGCCGCCGCGGCTTGATCTGAATCTTCTGAAATCCCGCTCGATTCGCGCGCAGTGTGGCGTCGTCGTCCACGCCGCTGGCCATGTAACCCCAGTGCGCCGGCGGAAGCTTGGCGTGCGCCAGCGGCTCGAACTCCATGACGTTGACGGCATCCTTGGCGCTGGCGAGATTCGGAACCGCCCCCTGCGCCAGAAGCTTCGAAATCGCCGGAGTTACCAGCGGACTAGCGGCCAAATATCGCAGAAACTGCCGCCGGTTACGGTCGAGCAAAGAAGAAGGACCCATGGCACAAGATTATATCGCGATGGATGGTAGCACAGGCTTCAGCCTGTGGCTTCAAGCGGCCTGGATTTCCACCGTCTCTGCGATGCTGGTCGGCTCAGGCACTGGTTCTCCGCGTAGACGCAAGCCCTCGAGGTGAAACTGAATCGCCTCCGCGATCATCAGGCGGGCGCCTTCGAGCGTCGACGCCGTGGCTACGCATCCGGGAAGGTCCGGAACGTAGGCAGCCCAATTGTGTGCCGCCTTCTCAAACACCACCGCATATTTCATTTCTTGAGCCCTGCCTTTTTCAATACCGAGTTTAGCGTGCCCGGCGAATTACCTCGCTGAACCTGAATCAGGCACAATAGACAACTGTGACCCCATCTCCCGCCTCTCAAACCGCCGCCCAACTGCTAGCCGACGCGAGAATTGTGCGTCGGCGCCTGGCCGCACTCCCGCAATCCGTCCGCCCCCAATCGCCCGAACAAGCCTACGCGGTCCAGGACGGCTTGATCGAGCGCTACCTCGACCACTACGGCGGCTCGATCATCGGCTACAAGATCGCCTGCACCAACGTGACCGCGCAGCGGCAACTGAATGTCGATGGCCCCTTCCGCGGCCGCCTGCTATCGCGCTTCTGCCACGAGAGCCCCGCACACCTGGACACTGGCGACTTCTTCATGCGAGTGATCGAGGCCGAGTTCGCATTCCGCATGGCCCGCGACCTGCCGCCTGCACCGCACACGCGTGACGAAATCGCGGACGCCATCGAAGGCGTGATCCCGGCCATCGAAATCGTGGACAGCCGCTTCGACGACTGGACCACCATCGGCGCCCCGTCGCTGATCGCCGACAACGCCTGCAACGCCGCGTGGGTCAAAGGCGCGCTCCTTACGAAGTGGCGCGAACTCGACTTGGCCGCGCAACCAACCCGAGTCATCGTGAACGGCCGCCTGGAGCGCGAGGGTTCCGGCGCCAACGTTCTCGGGCATCCGTTAAACGCGATGGAGTGGCTGGTCAGCAGCCTGGCGGCGGCCGGGCTGGGCCTAAAGGCGGGCCAGTATGTAACCACAGGCGTGACCACGGTGGTCTACATGGCGGAGCGAGGCGATCGAATTACCGCGGACTTCGGCCCGGTCGGCTCGGTGGAACTCAGCTTCAGCTGAAGGATTCGTGCCTGCACGGCGGAATTAGCGCCTAATCCATAAGCTTTCGCGTGAGATAGATGTACTCAACGGCTTGGGTCCTCGCCTTCTCTTTCAAGTTTCAGCGCCAGCCGCGTGACCGCCTTCGATGATCTCTTCATAGTAGAAGGGTTTCTTGAACTCTTCCATTTTCGCGGCGAATTTTCGCGCATGTACGGGACCGACACGATCGTCTTTGGTCGTCGTAAAAATCAGCGGCTCGGGATAGTTCACATCCGGCCTGAGCTGATGATACGGAGAGATCGACGCCAGAAACGCGCGCTCCTCCGGGTTCTTCACCGAGCCATACTCGCCCACCCACGATGCACCTGCGGCAATCTGCTCAAAACGCAACATGTCGAGCAAGGGGACCTGAATCACAACCGCATTCCACATCTCGGGATGCTGGGTCATCTCCACACCCACCAGCAAGCCGCCGTTCGATCCGCCCACCATGCCCAACCGCCGCGGTGAGGTGATCCGGCGCGTCACCAGGTCCCGGCCCACGGCGGCGAAGTCGTCATAAATACGCTGGCGGTGGGTCTTCAGTCCTGCTTCGTGCCACGCGGGACCAAACTCCCCGCCTCCGCGAATATTCGCCAGGACAAATACCCCGCCACGCTCCAGCCAAAGCTTGCCCACCCGGTCCAGGTAATACGGCGTTTGTGAAAGCTGAAAGCCGCCGTAGGCCGTCAGAAGCGTAGGGTTTGCGCCATCGTATCGAAGGTCCTTGCGCCGCACCACGAAGTAGGGCACCTTCGTTCCATCTTTGGAGACAGTCTCCAACTGCTCCACGGTCATTCCCGACGCGTCAAACTTGGGCGGCAGCGTTTTGACTTCCTTCAACGTATTCGCCGCGGCGTCGCCGAGCCATAGCGAGGAGGGTGTCAGAAACCCCGTGGTTTCCAGAAAGAACTGATTGTCGGACCAGTTGGTGGTCGCGATACTTACGGTCCGGTTATCGGGCACCGCGAGTTTCTGCCGCGTCCAGGCGCCCTGGGGCCCGAGGGCGTATACGTACGCGCGCCCCTGTACGTTCTCGAGCGTGGTAAGGAGCACGCGATTCTTGGTTGTGTCCACACTATCGGCGAATTCCTTCGCCGTTGGAGCGAACACAACGCTCGGCTTCAGATGAAGCGGGTCCTTTTCCACGGCCTCCAGATTCAGGGACAGGATCGAGCCCATGACAAACTTCGTGTCATGCTTTGCATCCAGGCCCTCCGGCTTCCAATCTTCGTTGATCGTGACGATGATCTGGCCTGAGACCAACCCGTTGATGCGCGCCTTGCCCGGCAATGCGACCGGTTTCGGGCCCGCAGGCGTGAGCAGCGACCACCTTCTTTCGAAGAAGGTCATCCTTCGAATCGCAGCCGTGAACCGATGCCCGTCGCCGTCGTGAAGCGTTCTCGCTGCCGCGCCGTCCTCGTCGGTCTCTGCGCCACGGAAGACCTCCTTGGCCTGTTCTAACGGCTGGCCCCGTTTCCAGAGCTTCACCACAAAGGGGTACCCGGACTTGGTCATGCTGCCGGAGCCCCAGTCCCGCGATACCAGCAACGTATCTTTGTCCACCCAGCCCACCTCCTGCTTGGACCGGGGCAGTACAAAGCCGCCCTCGACGAACTTGCCGGTTTTCAGGTTGAATTCGCGCAAGGCGACTGCATCTTCACCGCCTGCCGAGAGCCCGGCGAGGCACAGTTCGTTTCCCGGATAGAGGCATTCGAGCCCCTTCTCGACCCACCTCTGGTTGTCCTGTTTCGCCAGCGCATCGTAATCCAGCACGGTTTGCCAATGCGGCTGCGCGACAAGGTAGTCGGCAACCGAAGTGCGGCGTAGAATCCCTCGCACGTGTTGGGCGTCCTGCCAAGTGTTGTAAACATCACCCCCGTTAATCCAGGGCTCCGCCAACCGGTCCGGAGACTCCAGGATCTTGAGCGCCGTCTCCTCCAACCCGGCAAAACGCGGATCGCTCTCCAGCACCTTCGCGGAACGTTGGTTCTCCGCCCTCACCCAATCCAGCGATCGTTTACCCGAAACGTCTTCGAGCCATTGATATTTGTCAAGCGCTTCCGCGGGTCTTTGCGCGGTGGCTTTATTGATCGCGACAATCACGAACACGGCCGCCAAGGTCAATGCCAGGAGCAGCATCACCCTCCGTCTGATTCTTTGGATCGTGTAATCTTCCCTCATCGGTGCACCTCCGCTCCACTAGCGTTACATCTCGCCCAATACCTGTAAGATTACACATTTCAAATACTAAACACGACGACAGAATTACATGCGAATGGCGGCGGGCGGGCAGCCAACGTGGAGCGGGCTTCGGCCTGCAACGGGGGCTTCAGCCTCCGCCTCTACACGGGTGCTGAAGCACGCGTCGCAGGCTAAAGCCCGCTCCACCGATGCGCAATAACTCATGTCGCCGTGTTTTAGGTCTCAGACCACTGCCATGCCATGACCATGAATGTCCCGCCACCCTGCGAGCCTCAATCGGCCCGCATGACGTAAGCTAAGAGAATGGTGGTCGTTAGCCGAAGAAAGTCGATTGGACTTTTCATAGCTCTCAGCGTCGGCCTGATCTCGGTCATTCTTCTTCTCTACGTGGGCTGGGTCCTGCTGAGTTGGCGGACGGGCATTCTCCTGGTCCTGGGCGTGCTGTTGTTGGCCATGCTCATCGCGGGCGTCATCCTGAACACGTTCTTCCTGGTTCGAGAAATCCGGCGCAACGAACAGCACGATGCCTTTATCAACGCGGTAACGCATGAACTGAAGACTCCCGTCGCCTCCATCCGGCTCTACCTCCAGACCCTGCAGACGCGGCCTGTGGAGGATGCCAAGCGTCAGGAGTTTTACCGCATCATGCTGGAGGATAGCGACCGCTTGCTGGCCACCATCGACCAGATCCTGCGCACGGGGCGCATCGGCTCGGCGAAAGGGCGGCCTAATCTCTCGCGCATCGATCTGGGCGGAATTGTCGAGGACTGCGTGGCCCGGGCCCGGACCCTATATCATCTTCCGCCCGAGGCGCTCACCTATACTGCCGGCTCTCCGGTGACGGTTCTAGCCGACTTGGATGAGGTGCAAGCCGCCATTTCAAACCTCGTCGACAATGCCGTGAAGTACTCCGGCAACGAGGTAAAAGTAAACGTCGGAATGGTCGCGGACGAGGGCAAATACGTGTCGCTGCGGGTGCACGACGAGGGGGCCGGCATTCCGAAGACGGAGTTGAAGCAAATCTTCAAGCGCTTCCATCGCGCGCCCGGCCCGGTCGCGGCGCGCACACCGGGAACCGGGTTGGGCCTCTACATCGTGCGCTCGGTTGCCAAGCGGCACGGCGGGCGAGCGTGGGCGGAAAGCGAGGGTTCGGGACGCGGAAGCACCGTTGTGCTGCAGCTCCCCATCGCGAAATGAGCCGGGTTCTGGTCGTGGAGGACGAGCAGCACCTGGCCGACGGGCTGCGCTTCAATCTGGAAGCTGAAGGTTACCAGGTTCAAGTGGTGGAGACGGGCGAGGCGGCACTGGAATTGTTGACCGGCGGGCCCGCGGTTTCCGATACCGCCGGGGCCGCGGTTTTCGATGTGGTCGTGCTGGATGTGATGCTGCCCGGCAAAGACGGATTTACAGTGGTATCCGAGCTGCGGACATGCGGGCAGTTCGTCCCGACTCTCATTCTTACCGCGCGAGGGCATCCCGACGACGTGCTGAAAGGCTTCGCAGCGGGAGCCGACGATTACCTCACCAAGCCTTTCGATCTAGCGATTCTGATAGCGCGCATTCGTGGTCTGCTGCGGCGGCGCGAATGGCTGCGCGTATCTTCCGGAAACACTGCCGCTCCGGAGCCACCGAAAGACACCTTTACGTTCGGCGACAAGGCTGTCGATTTCAACCTCTTGGAACTCCGCGTCCGCGGCCAGGTGTTTCCTCTCACGCTGATGGAAATGAGCGTCCTGCGGTATTTGATCCGGCACGAGGGCGAAGCTCTCTCGCGCAAGAAAATGCTCGAAGATGTGTGGGGCCTGCACGAAGACACCGACACCCGCGCCATCGACAACTTCATTGTGCGCCTGCGGCGTTATGTGGAAGACGATCCGACCCGCCCTCGCCATCTGCTTACCGTTCGCGGAGTAGGCTACCGATTCCTGGCTTTCCCGCCCAAAAAGGACTGATGCTGTTGGTCGCGTCCCTTTTGGGGCCGTGGCTGCGCGCCCGCGCGGCGGTCAATCACATCCATCGCGCGCGATCTTTGCCCAAGATCCCTCATCAGATAGCCGCTACTGATCTTCGCGCGATGATCCGCCGGGGCTAACATCGGCTCGATGATATACCGTTCCCTTAAACAGTCCGCAAGTTGTGCGCACGACTGGCGCAAGAAAATACGGAATCTTCGAAACCGGTCAACGCTGGAGCTATGGACCGAATTACGGAGCCGCGTTCACCGCAGGACCGGCCCCGCGCCGCATTACTTTGCCCGGATCAGCGTCGCGATCCACCAGCACCCCGACAAAAGGAACCAGCATCTCATCCCAACTCTGGTCGCCCCAGCGAACCGTTGCCGTGGGATCGGGATTCAGGGGATTGTTCGCCGAATTGTCCCAATGCGCGGTGACCTGCACGCGCGTGTCCTTGGGCACTCGGAGCGGTTCCTGCTCGTAGTAAATCGTCTGCCACAGGTAACTGTAGTTGGGCACCTTGAGCATGGTCTCGGATTCCCCAGTGGGATACTCGAAGCGCATCTCCATGTCTTTTCCGCGCATGTGCATGTGCGGCTGCAAATAAATGGGAATTATATACATTACTACCCAGGGTATTTATGTATATAATTCCCAAATAAATCACCGTCACCGGCTGATTGAACGTCGCCGACGCGCGGCCTTCGTAATTTGCATCGCCCGGCGGAATCGCGAAGCTCGCGTCCGCGACTCCCAGCGTGAGCAACCGGAATTTCGGAGGCTCCTTCGCCAGGATGAATCCCACCTTGGATTGGTCGTCGCCTGGCGCTTTGCCGTTGGCCGTATAGTGCATCTCGAACACCAGATCGGAGCCCGCCGGGATCAGCTTCGCCGCACCCATCTCCGGAGCGAAGTAGCGCTGCGGCGTGATGCCTGGCACGTACCCGACGAACCACTCGTTGGCATTCACGCGGCTTTCCGCTTCTCTCGCCGTGGGCAGCGATACGCCGCCGGGGCCGCGCTTGGGCGGAACGTACGCCTCGCCCGGCTTGGCATCCTTCATCCACGCCGACCCGGGCGGACGCACGTAGACGCTCACATGATGCACCACCGCGCGGTTGCCCGGACGAATCTCCGCGTCCGTGACCCAGGTGTCCTTCGTGAATCCGGAAGGAACCACAAAGTATGTGTATTCGATGGTCCCGTCCTTCGGCACGGTGTACGGCTTGGGCATCTCGAACACCACGTCGGGCTTGATGCTCCAGCCGGCGGTCCACGCGAGCGGCGCAGGCTTATCGCTAGGATCGCCCTCCGGAGCGCCCGCGTCCACCCATGCCGCCAGCTTGGCGATGTCGGCGTCGCTCAGCCTCCGGTCGTTCGAGAAGTGGCCGTAGTGCGGGTCCGCAAACCACGGCGGCATCTTCCTGCTCAGCACCGCGGCCTTGATGGACTTCGCCCAAGGCCGGGCGTCTTGATAAGTGAGCAGCGCCATGGGGCCGATCTCACCCGGACGATGACAAGCCTGACAGTTCTTCTGCAAGATCGGAAGAACGTCTTTGTTAAACGTGACATCCGAGGCAGTATCGGCGGCCAGCGCCGCAGTACCGATCACCAAAACGGCCACGAGCAGTCGCATGGAGGCTCTCCGGTACCAATTGTACACGGGGTCGGGGCCGGGCGCTCCCACCACCTACTTCCGCAATCCACGAATCCGGTAACATAAAAATATCGTGCGAACTGCGATTCTGGCGGTTGCGGGGGGTGTGGTGCTGTGGGGCGCCGGGGAGGCGTCCTTGCGGTTGCGCGATGTCGATGGCAACCTGCGTTCGCCGCTGGCGGTGATGGGGCAGGCCGCGGTGCTGTTCTTTATCGCTACGGATTGTCCGATTTCGAATTTTTACGCTCCGGAGGTTCAGGGGATCTGCAAAGACTATGGAACCAAGGGCGTCACTTGCTCGTTGGTGTATGAGGACGTGCAGACGGACGCCAGCGCGGTGCGGAAACACATGACGGATTTTCAGTACCGGGGCTTTACTGGGTTCATGGATTTGGATCGGAAGGTTTCTGCCAAGGTGAACGCTACGGTGACGCCGGAAGCTGTGGTGCTCGACCGCGCGGGGAAGGTGCGGTATCGCGGGCGGATCGACAACTTCTATGCCGATTTGGGGAAGCCTCGGCGGCAGGCTACGGTGCACGATCTGCGGGATGCGCTGGATGCGGTGCTGGCGGGGAGGACTGTGGCGGTCCCGGAGACTCACGCGGTGGGGTGTTACATTGTTTCTCCGGATGTTTTGAAGAAGTGATTTGGGGGGGCTGGACATGACTATGGCTAAGAACGGCGGACGGAGGGGTGGTGCTTTGGGGGCGCTGGCGGATTTGTGGTCGAGCTGGCCAGGCGTCGGCACGAGTGCCGACGTGGCACGCATGAGTGCGTGCTCCACGGTGTACCGGGTGGTTGTGTTGGTCGGAATCGCTGCTGTGGGAGCTTGGGGGGCTGATAAGCCTACGTTCTCGGAGACTGTTGCGCCTATCATTTACAGGAATTGCACTACTTGTCATCGGCCTGGGGAGGCTGCGCCTTTCGCGCTTTTGTCTTACGACGATGTTAAGAAGCGCGGGGCGCTGATCGCTACCGTGACCGCCTCGCGGTTTATGCCTCCTTGGCACGCTGCGCATGGGTACGGAGAATTTGCCGAGGAACGGCGGTTGACGGATCAGCAGATCGCCGATATCGGGGCGTGGGTGAAGGCTGGGATGCCGCAGGGCGATCCGGCTCGGGCGCCTAAACCTCCGGAGTTCGTCGAGGGGTGGCACTTGGGCAAGCCGGATCTGGTGCTGGAGATGCCGGCGGCTTACGAGGTTCCGGCTACCGGTCCGGATATTTATCGCAATTTTGTCATTCCTACGGGGGTCACGGAGGACAAGTGGGTGCGGGCGGTGGAGTTTCGTCCTAGCGCTCGCAAGGTAGTGCATCATGTGCTCTTCGCTTACGACGGGACGGGGGCGCTGGCTAAGCGGAGCGGGCTCGACGGCAAGCCGGGGTTCGGCGGCATGGGAACTGTCGGCGTGTCGGGAGGGACGGGGAATTCGGGAAGCTTGGGCGGTTGGGCGGTGGGGAACACGCCCGTGTTTTTGGCGGATGGGCTGGCGCTGGCGTTGCCTAAGGGCTCGGATTTCGTGCTGCAGATGCACTTTCATCCTACGGGCAAGATGGAAACGGAGAAGTCGACGGTGGGGATTTACTTCGCTGACAAGGCTCCGGAGCATCGGCTGATTGCGGTGCAGGGGCCGGCGCTGTTTGGGTTCGGAGCGGGGATCGACATTCCCGCGGGGGCGAAGAACTACACTATCGACGATTCGATTACGCTGCCGGCGGACGTAATGGCGTACTCGGTGGGCGCCCATGCGCATTACGTGGGTAAGGAGATGAAGGCTACCGCTACGCTGCCGGACGGCACGGTGAAGCCGCTGCTGTGGATCCAGGATTGGGACTTCGCTTGGCAGGATCGCTACAACTACAAGGATCCTGTGATGCTGCCTAAGGGGACGCGGATCGATGTGCACCTGGCTTACGATAACTCGGCGGACAATCCGCGTAATCCTAGCAATCCGCCTAAGCGCGTGCAGTGGGGCGAGCAGTCCTTCGACGAGATGGGGAGCGTTACGCTGCAGGCGATCGCGGTCCATAAGGAGGACGAGGCGGCGCTGCAACAGTTCTTCGCCAATCGCATGCGCGCGGCGGTGCAGCGCGGGGTGCAGGATGGGACGGCTAAGCGGATGCTGGAGGAGCAGCAGGCTTCGCGGGCGGCGGGCCAGTAGAGCGGGGGGCGCGGGGGCGGGCAGGGCTGGCCGCGGACGGCTTTCTGGCCGGACTGGAAGCGAAACCATTCTTATCTTAAAAGACCCGCTTGAAAGCGGGTTTGCAGGCTGAAGCCTGCTCCACCATTCTTACAGGGAACTCAGTGAACATTTTCGTTATTGGAGGCGGGGGGCGGGAGCATGCTCTCGCTTGGCGGCTGGCTCAGGAAGGGCACCGGATTTACGGTGCGCCTGGGAATCCGGGGATCGCGCGGGTTGGGGAGATTTTCGCTACGCAGGATTATCTGGCGGTGGCGGAATCGGTACATCCGGATTTGACCGTCGTCGGGCCGGAGGCTCCGCTGGCTGCCGGCGTGGTGGATCAGTTTCGGGCGCGCATGCTCGCGATCGTCGGGCCGGTGGCGGAGGCGGCTCGGCTTGAGGCTAGCAAGATTCACTCGAAGGCCGTGATGGAGCGGTTGGGGATTCCTACTGCGCGCTCGGTGCGGGTGGATGACGCAGAAGCGGCGCGGCGGGCTCTGGGGGAGTTTGGTTGTCCGGTCGTCATCAAGGCGGATGGGCTGGCGGCGGGCAAGGGCGTGGTGATTGCGCGCGATCCTGGCGAGGCTCGGGCGGCGGTCGCGTCGCTGGGGCCGCGGCTGGTGATCGAAGAGTTTCTGGAGGGCGAAGAGGTCAGCTTCATTGCATTGTGCGACGGGCGGAACGCCATCGCGCTCGAAGCTACGCAGGATCACAAGACGGTGTTTGACGGCGACACGGGACCGAACACCGGCGGGATGGGCGCGTATTGCGACGGTCGCATTTTGACTGCGGCGGAATCGGCTCGGATGCTGGATTTGGTCATCCGGCCGGTGGTGGAGGATGTGGGGTTCAGCGGGTTCCTCTACGCGGGCTTGATGATGACGAGCGAGGGGCCGAAGGTGCTGGAGTTCAATGTGCGGCTGGGCGATCCGGAGACGCAGCCGCTGATGCTTCGTCTGGCTGGCGGATTCGGAGAGGCGCTGATGGCTGCGGCTACTCCGGGGGGTTTGGCGGGAGCGCGGTTATCGTGGCGCTCGGAGCCGTCGGTGTGCGTGGTGCTCGCGGCTGCCGGGTACCCGGGGACGGTGCGCACTGGCGACTCGATTCGCGGCGTTGACGATTGCGGCGCGCAGATGTTTCAGGCGGGGACGCGGATGGGGGCGAACGGCCTCGAGACCTCGGGGGGGCGTGTGCTGGGGGTTACGGCGTCGGGCTCGGATTTAGCGTCGGCGATTGCTGGTGCGTACGCGGCGGTGGAGAAGATTCACTTCGACGGGATGCATTACCGGCGCGATATCGGGCGGAAGGGCCTGCGGCGATGGTAGGAAGGCCGGGGTGTTACGTCCACAGCGACAAGGCCAGCATCACCACAGCCAGGGGCAAGACGACGTAGTTGCCAATCGCTCCCGGGGGCGTGTGGGCAAAGGTCACCGGCTTCATGCGCCCCACCAGCATCCGCAAAAGAATCTCGAAGATCAGCAGCACATACATCGCCGGAATCAACGAACGGTAGCGAAAGGCGACAACCAACTGGACCACGGCGTAGATCAGTTGGGCGCTTCCCCACAAAGCGAAGGCGAAGATAATGCCGTTTGCGCCCGACGATAAATCCATTCCGGCGATACTGCCTGCGCCGCCATCGCGGGAAAAAAGGTGGATACAACTTCGCGCGGCGCCGATCACGGCCAGGACGCAGAACACGTAGACGGGCAGCCGCATGCCGCGGATCGTGTTATCCACGGTTGCGGGGAGCAAAACTGAGAACAGGTTGGTCATGGCGTGGTAGGGACGGGCAGATTCGAACTGCCGACCTGTCGCTTAGGAGGCGACCGCTCTATCCATCTGAGCTACGTCCCCGGATTCCGGTCCAATGTCTTGATTGTAGCTCTGGTATCGTCAGCCGCGCCCGATAAAGGGCATCTTTGCGGCCATCACGGTCATGAACTGCACGTTGGTGTCGAGCGGCAAGTTCGCCATGTAGAGTACGGCGTCGGCTACGTGCTGGACGTTCATGCGCGGCTCGACCATGGTGGAGCCGTTGGGTTGGAGGACGCCGCGGGTCATGCGATCCGTCATTTCGGTGGCGGCGTTGCCGATGTCGATCTGGCCGCAGCAGATGTCGAACGCGCGGCCGTCTAGCGAGATCTGCTTGGTCAGGCCGGTGATGGCGTGCTTGGTGGTGGTGTAGGGCGCGGTGTTGGGGCGCGGGGCGTGCGCGGAGATGGAGCCGTTGTTGATGATGCGCCCGCCGCGCGGCTGCTGCTGCTTCATCAGGCGGATGGCTTCCTGCGCGCACAGGAATGCTCCGGTGAGATTTGCGCCGACTACGGTGCTCCATTGCTCGAAGGTTAGGTCTTCCATGGGGATCGCGGGCGCGCCTGAGCCGGCGTTGTTGAAGAGGAGGTCGATGCGACCGAAGGTTTCACGGAGTTTGGCGAAGAGGGCGTGGACCTGATCGGGCTGGCTTACGTCGGTGGGGACGGCTAGCATGGCGGGGTCGGGGGTGGCGGCGGATTGGATGGTTTTTTCTAGTTCGGCGGGGCGGCGGCCGGCTAGCACTACTGCGTAGCCGTTGGCTTGTAGGGCCAGGCTTACGGCGCGGCCGATTCCGGAGCCGGCTCCGGTTACTAGGGCTACTTTGGTGGGGGGCATTGAAGACTTACGTTAGCATGCGCTGCATCTTGGGATGGCGTGGAGCGGCGCATTCGTGCGTGGCCGGCAACAAGCGTCGAGACGAGTCTCGACGCGGCACGCACGAGTGCGTGCGCCACAACACAAACACTAGCGGAACAGCAGGAGGGCCGACAAAGCGGTGATCACAATTACCAGCAGGTCGAAGATTCGCTGGGGCACTCGGGAGACGAACCATTTTCCGGCTACGCCGCCGAGCATCACTGCGGGGAACATCGCGGCGTCGAACAGCAGGGACTCGCGGCTGTAGAGGCCGTACCAGATGTAGACCGGGACCTTCAGCAGGTTCGCGACGAAGAAGAACCACGTTCCGGTGGCGACGAAGCGTTCCTTGGGCAGGCGGCTGCTGAGCAGGTACATGTTCATCACCGGTGCGGCGGCGTTGGCGATGGTGGTGGCGAAGCCCGCGCTAATGCCGTAGAACACCGGGCTGCCGTGGACTTCGGATTTGCGGCCCCAGCGGCGCCACACTTGCACGATCAGCATCAGCAGGACAATCACCGCCACCATCATGCGGATGATGCGCTCGTTCAATTCAAGGGCGAAGGAGGCGGCGACGATGCCTACCAACACCCAGGGGATCAGCGAGAAGAGTTTCTTGGCGTCGGCGTGCTTGCGCCAGTAGTACAAGCCCAGCAGGTCACCGGAGGACAAGATGGGCTGCGTCCAGGCGGCCGACAGGCGCGCGTCGCCCACGATCATCACCATGAAGGGGATGACCATGGAGGCTGCGGCGGGGGCTCCGGTTTTGGACATGCCGATCATGAAGGCGCTGACGATGCCTAGGGCCCACTTCCACGCCTCGAGGTGGGGCATCCGCTACGAAGTCACTAGCGCGTCTTCGAACAATCTGCCGAGCTCTTCCGGCCCGGCAGGGCGCGGCGAGAGTTTGGTGACGCGGTGCTGCGGGAGCGTGCCTTCGACCAGCGCGGGGATCTCGGACGTCGTGTAGCCCAGCGCGCGGAGGCCGTTCGGCAATTTCAGGCGCTGGATGAACCAGGTGATGCGCTCGGCTAGAATTCTGCCAGCGTCGGCGGGCGAGCCGGTTGCGTCGGCGCCGAGGGCTGCCGCGGCTTCCAAGTGGCGTTGCGGATTGGCGGAGGCGGTGAAACGGAACACGGCGGGCGCGTTTAACACCACCGAGTATCCGTGCGGCACTAGCGGGTGGTCGCCGGGATATCCGGGCGCGCAGTAGTTCTTGACCATACCCGATACAGGATAGGACATGCCGTGGGGCAGATGGACTCCGGCGTTGCCGAAGCCGACGCCGGCGTAGGACGCCGCTAACAGCATGTTGGCGCGGGCTTCGTCGTCGCCCGGATCTTCGACGGCGCGGACCAGGTATCGCGCGACCATGCGCAGGGCCTGAAGAGACCAGATATCGCTGATGGGGTTCGAGCCTTGATACGCGGGGCGGAGTAGCGGGCGGTCCGGAAGCGCGCGGTCGCTGTAGGGCATCGCGGTGTAGGATTCGATGGCATGGCTCAGCACGTCTAGACCCGTTGCGGCGGCTACTTGCGGCGGCATGGTACGGGTGTTGTCGGGGTCGAGCAGGCCGATGGTGGGCTTGAGCCGGCGGCTGGCGATGCCGGTCTTGGCGTGCATTTTGCTCAGGTCGAAGATGGAGACGCCGGTGGTCTCGCTGCCGGTGCCCGCGGTGGTGGGGATCGCGATCAACGGCTTCAAAGGGCCGGGGACGGGCAGGCCTTTGCCGATGGGCGGGTTCACGTAGTCGAGAAAATTCTGGGGCGGATAGGTGGTGTAGAGGTTCACCGCCTTCGCGGTGTCGATGGTGGAGCCGCCGCCTACCGCTACGATGGCGTCGAACTCGATTTGTCTGGCGAAACCGATGGCGTCGAGGAATGACTCGTCGTTGGGCTCGACTCGCACGCGGTCGTAGAGCGTGTAGGGGATACTGCTGGCTTCGAGCGATTCGAGCACGGTTTGTACCGGGCGTGCGTGGCGCAGGATCGGGTCGGTGATCACCAGCGCGCGGCGCACCGCGAGATCGGCGAGGTCCATGCCCACTTCGCGCGTGACTCCCGCGCCGAAGCGCACGCTGGAGGCGGCCATTTCAAAAGCGATTTCTTTAGTCATGATCGACAGGGGTTACCGGAGAATGTTCGGCGCCGTCAGCAGGGCGTGAATCTTTTCGACGGGCGTTTCGATGTAGCCGATGCCTCGGCCCATGCACGCGATGCTGATCCACAGCAGCAGCGAGAGCGCCGCCGCAGTTTTGGCGCGTGCGGGCATTTCGCGAGCGTTGTCGAGTTCCGCGGTTCGGTTGTACACGCGCGGACGGAACACCAGCGCGTGGACCGCTACCAGCGCTAGCAGCGTCAGCTTGGCCCACACGAACGCGTTGTAGTAATACTCTTCGGCCTTGGACCCCAGCATCAGAATTCCACAGGTGGCGACTACCACGAAGCCCACGCGCTTGGGCCAGCGCAAGCCGTTGACCACGTCGGACACCCGGTACTTGCTCAGGGCCACGCCCAGCAGCCGGAGATCGGTCACCAGGATCAGGCCCCCGGAGATCGCGATGGCCGCTAAGTGCAGCGACATGATCGACGGGTACACGTACCAGGAGCCTCGGAGGGCGGTGAAGAAATCGGTGCTCTGGACCCACTGGCAGAATTCAAGCAGAGACATGTTCTTTATGTAAAGGCGTAAAAGATGCCCGCGAAGATGATGCCGGTCCACATCGCCAGCGAGAGGCACGCCACCAGCGCTCCAGCGCCCGCGCTGCCCGACGCTACCACCTTGCGCCGGACCGTGTAGTGGAACACAATCGCCACGACCAGCAAGGCCATCTTTAGTTGAAAAGCGAAGTTCAGATAGTACATATCCGGGTCCGAGGAAAACAGCAGCGGCCCGGAGGTGAGCATGATCCCCAGGCCGAACAGCGTCCAGGGCGCCATGGACTGCGCCAGCTCCTGCGCCGTGTAGTTGCGCAAGCCTAAGCCCAACAGGCGCAAGTCGACGAGGCCGATGGTCCCCACCGAGAACGCGAACCCGACGATGTGGATGCACTCGAGAATCGGAAATGTGTACGGCGACTCGTTGAGGGGATTCTCGAGGGCGAGGATCATTTGGTTGGGACCTGAATTAGAACTTCACTAGTGTGACGGATTGCGCCGCGCCCCGCAAGTGCGGACTTTTTGAGGCAAGCTGGTGCAAGCAGGAAGGCTGACGCCTGGTCACTCACCGGTCAGTGACCGCGAGTTGACCCGTGCTGCTGCAAACTCCCCCTGGTTCGTGATAGGCTCACGTGGTGGTACGCTCGCTCCAGGCGAGCATCCGGTGGTGTGCACGGTGGCGTGAGAGGCTTAAGTGAACCATGGCATATTTAGCTTTGCTGCAATCGAACCCGATAGGCGATGCGTTAAACAACACTGAATGGGCGTTCCCCCTGGCGGAGTGCTTTCATATTGTCTTTTTCGGGATCGCCATTGGCACGATTATGATTGTCAATCTGCGTCTGCTGGGGCTGGCGTTTCCGCGGCGAACCGCCGCTGAGTTGGCGCAAGACACCTGGGTTTGGACGCTGATCGGGCTGGTGATCACGGTGCTGGCGGGCATGATGCTGTTTCTGTCCGACCCCCGCATGTACTCCTTCAATTTGGGATTCCGCTTCAAGATCACCGTGTTCGTGCTGGCCGTCCTGTATCACTACACGGTGCACGCCAAGGTGGTCTCGTCGGGGCCGTCGCGCTGGTGGGGCGCGGTGGTGGGCGCGATCTCGGTGGCGCTGTGGGTGTCAGTGGTGGCGGGCGGTATTTTCATCGCGTTCATTTAGCGCGCGTTCGTATGACTTCGTGGGGAGGTTCCCTTGTCGCTCTATTCTTTCTTTGAATGGCTCCAGAGCATTGGATTTCTAGTTGATATTCGCGAGTCGGCGCTGGTCTATCCCGTGATCCTGACGACGCATCTGGTGGGCATCGCCTTGTTTGGCGGGATGGTGCTGATGACGGATCTGCGTCTGTTGGGCTTGGGAATGCGCCACGCGACCATCACGGAGGTGGTGAATGGACTGCGCATCCCCAAGCGCATCGGCCTGCTGCTGATTCTCGCTTGCGGGCTGCTGCTGTTTGGTTCGGAGGCGCTGAAGTATTACCCGAATCCGTATTTCTGGACCAAAATGACGCTGTTGATTGCGGCTACTGTGCATTATTTTGTATTTCGCGGCAGTATTTACAATAATACCGAGGAGTTGGATAAGTCTCCGGTGGTTCCCGGGCGGGTTAAGGCCGCTGCTGTGCTGTCGATGGTGATTTGGATGAGTATTCCGGTGTGCGGGCGGCTGATCGCTTATTACGAACCGGACAAGAGCAAGGCTGGCCAGACGGCGGAGGTCGGCCGGTAGGTTTGACTGACGAGTGGGGTGACGCACTCGTGCTTGCTGCGACTCCACTCTCGGGAACGCTGGTTCTTCGCGCGGACACACGTGTCGGCACGAGTGCCGACATGGCACGCTGTAGAGCGTGCTCCACATCACTGTCTTCGGTACAGTGCGGCTAACTGTTCTAGGTTGCGCGCTAGTTCGTAACGTTCCTGGATGTGCGCGCGGGCGGCTTGGCCTAGACGCTCACGGAGCTTGGGGTCGGCGATTAGTTTGGAGATTGCCTCGGCCAAATCCTGCTCGTTTCCGGGCGGGACCAGCCAGCCATCTATGCCGTGCCGGATTAGTTCGGGCACGCCCGTGATCCAGGTGGCGATGCAGGGGATCTCCATGGCCATGGCCTCCATCAGCACTACGGGAACGCCTTCGGCGAAACTGGGGAGCACGAAGAGGCTGGCTTGACGGTAGAATTCCAGAACCCGATCCTGATTGCACGCGCCTTCCAGTGTTACGTGGCGCTTCAGATTGCGCTCGGCGATCATTTTCTCTAAATGGGGGCGCATGGGGCCGTCACCGATCAGGCGGAGGTGGATCTGAGTGTGGCCTTCCTTTATCAAACGATCGAGCGCGGCGATCAGGATCAATTGCCCTTTGGGGGCGGCTAGGCTGCCGACGTATAACAGCTCCGTCCGCTGCGTGTCTGCGGGCGCCGGGCGGGGCGTGAAGATGGCCGTGTCGACGCCCAGCCGCACGACCTCGATTTTGGGCCAGTGTTCGGGGTCCGATGCGCGCATCAATTGGCTGGCTCCGTAATCGCTGATGGCGCGTACGAACTGCGCGCTCGCCACTTTTTCGCGGAGATAGAAACCGGCCGCGTCTTCGAATTCGGCCGATCCGTGGATGGTCGCGGACCAGGGAATCGGAAATACGCGCGCGAGCAGTAACGCTACGGTGGAGGAGAAGTGCGTATGCACGTGGGTCACGGCCAGACGCTCGAAATGGCGGCCCGCTACTATGGCTTCCGCGAAATAGAACAGATTCGATATGGCCGCGCGGAGGTTCGCGCCTGCCAAGCGGATCGCGTACGCCATTCCAGAGAGGTACTTGAGCGGGCGGCGCAGAAATGTCGCCAGATGCGCGCCTAGAATTGCGATCGGCCCGGCGCGGAGGACCGTGAACGTCGAGCGAGCTTCCTCCTTTTCAACAGCAGTGAGTTGCTCCTTAGGACGGTCCGGCGGGCGGATCGACGCCACGTGTACTTCGAATCCCAACTCGCGGAGGCCGCGGATCTCGCGGAGAATATGCGTGTGGTTCACCGCCGGGTACTGGCTCACCAGGTAGGCGAGGCGGATGGGGCCTGACGGGCCAGCCCGTGGCGTGGCACTCAGGACCACACCGGGTCCGTCCATCCGTCGAGATCGTACTCCGCCATGCAGGCGTCCGCGATGTTGGTGAACTCGGTCATCAGTCCTTTGCGGCGTGCGAAGCTCACTACGTCCAGGCGCATCTGGTCTTGATTGCCGGAATAGTTCACTTCGTACAATTCGTGGCGTGCGCCGAACTCGGTGCCGATGGCGTCCCAAATCAATTTGAAAAGTTTGATGCGCTCCAGGGCGCTGCCGGACGATCCACGGTAGTAGCGGTCGATCAGGGGCCGCAATTCCGGGTTCTTGAGATCCTTGTAACTGGAGGGCGCGACGAGAAGGCTGCCCGCGAGATGGGTTTCGAAGAGTTGGCGAATCCGCGGCCAGCACTCGGCGGCGAAGATCTTGATGGCATTGGCGTATTCGATCTTGGGGACCACGGTGCCGCCGGGCGCGGGCTCGGGGTCGAGACACATGGCGGTGGTGATGGCCAGCATGCAGTGCCGCCACGCGACGATTTCACCCAGCGCCGCCTGCACGCCGCGGAAGGAATCCGTTCCGTTGGTGGCGATCGCTTTGGCGAACAGGCCGGCCATGATTTCCAATTTGACCAGCAAACGCGCGCCCGCTTGCAGCGTGAAGCGATTGATGAACCGCGATTCGCCGTAAAACCCGTTGGCCTTTTCGGGATCGCGATAGACCAGCACGTTCTCCCAGGGGATGAACACGTTGTCGAAGATCATCACCGCGTCGTTTTCGTCGAAGCGGCTCGACAGCGGGTGATCGAAGGGACTGTGGGCCCGTTGCTCGTACGATGGACGGCACAGGAGCTTGGTTCCGGGCGCGTCCATGGGCGCGATGAAGGCTAGAGCGAAATCCTTGGCCTTCTCTTTGTCCAGGGTGACCGCGCTGTTGTGCGCGACGAAGGTGGCGTGGGTCAAGGCCGAACCAGTAGCCAGCATCTTGGCGCCGGCGACGATCATTCCGTCGTCGCGTTCTTTGACGACGTGGATGAACACGTCTTCGACTTCGTGCACCGGACGGTTGCGGTCCACCGGCGGATTGATCAGCACGTGATTCAGGAACAGACCGCGCGAGGAATATTTGCGATACCAGCATTTCGCGCTGTTTTCAAAGGGCGCGTAGAAGTCCGGGTTGGCGGCCATGCTGGCCATGAAGGCGGCTTTGTAATCCGGCGTCCGCCCCATGAATCCGTAGCTCAGGCGGGCCCAGCACATGATGGCTTCACGCGCTTCCAGAAGCTCCTGAGCGGTTGAGCTGGGCTTGAAGAACTTGTGGACGCGCTGGCCGAAGGCGTCGGGCGCGGTTAGGATCGCGCTCTTGTTCGGGTCGTGCAGCGCGTCATAGAGACGCGCGATCGAACGGCTGGCGTTGCGGAACGCGGGGTGCGCGGTAACGTCCCGCACGCGTTCGCCTTCCAGATACACCGCGCGACCGTCTCGAAGACTCTCCAGGTAGGCTGTCCCGTCGAGCAGCGCATCGGATACGGGTGTCGGCTGCATTTCCTTAATGCTAATACGGCCGTCCTGGGCGCTGGCCGAGGAGATGTGGGGGCGCGCGAAACCCGGAGCTACGGGATTGAGCGGGTAGCGGGCCCCGATGGATTCGAACCATCGACCAACGGATTATGAGTCTCAAAGAACGCCGTCCACGGAATCCGATGCCGTTGTTTTTTAGCTACCTGCACACTGCCGGTTGTCCATGAGGGACGCCCGCGCGAACGAGCGGTGTTCCTGTTGGCTGTCAGCGTGGCTGTCAATTCCTGACCGATGTTTCGCCCTCGGCCATCGTAGTCTTTCGGGCAAGTCCGGTGCGGTCCAAGTTGCACCGGCGGAGTCCTCGACTCGCACAGTCGCCTGCACGAACGGGCGGCCGGCGGCGCTGGCAGTGTGTGCACCAGATCAGTTTAAGGCCGGGGCCTGCGCGGCATATGCTGCTTTCTATCCTGATCGCATGTTGAAACTTCTGGTAGTGATAGCGATTCAATACCGCCACCGAAATGTACGTGTCTGCGATCCAGCGTTGCTGCTCTCACCGTCGGAGCAATCGGCTAGTACTCGGTGCCATTAGGCTTGACGCCGATAGCGGATGTGCTGGGCCGCTCGCCCAGTCTTGTGGCGTGCCGCCTGCTGCAGCAACAACTGGCCAAGCCGGTGGCGGGCGTGGGCTTCCGCAGTTTCCGCTAGGTCAATATCCTGTCAAATTGCCGCCCGTGTCGTTGCTTGGCGCGCGCAATGACCTTCCTAATCCATATCGCCCCGGGGTGAGTTGAGGACAGTTGCCTGAGGGGAGGAAGTGGGGATCGACCGCGAGCATCAAGACTGCTCCGGACGGCAAACTCTGGGTAGTCGACCGATGCGGCGTTTCCGGGGCCGGGGGCACGACCTGCGCCGGCGCAAATGCAAGTGTCAATCCAATCTTCCAATTTGATCCATCCGGCAGGCTGCTGAAGACTTTCGGCGCCGGGATGTTTGTCAGCCCGCACAAATTGTCGGCGGACAAAGAGGGGAACCTGTGGCTGGCTGACAACGGGGGCCACCAGGTCTTTAAGCTCAATCAAGACGGAAAGGTCTCATTGACCCTTGGCAAGAAGGGAGTGGCTGGGCTTGGCCTGGACGAGTTCGATGCGCCCACCGACTTCGCAATCGCTCCTAACGGCGACATTTTCGTTGGTGACGGACACACAGGTGGCGGCACGGCCACCGGCAACGCGCGAATCATGAAGTTCAATAAGGACGGGAAATTCATCAAGACGTGGGGGAAGAAAGGCATGGGCGTAGGTGAATTCGATGTGGTCCACACACTCGCCTTCGACTCCCGAGGTAGGTTGTTCGTGGGCGACGGCCAGAACAACCGAATTCAGATCTTCGACCAAGACGGCAAGTTTATCGCGCAGTGGTTCCAGTTTGGTCGGCCCAGCGGCATGTACATCGACAAGAACGACGTAATCTATGTGGCGGACTCAGAATCAAGGGATGGCCGGACCGACACCGGGCAGTTCGGACTTCCACAGACCGGTTATGGCTATAATCTAGGGGCTCTACGAGGCATTCGAGTCGGGAGCGCCAAGGATGGCTCCGTCAAATACTTCATTCCAGATCCATGTCCGTACCCGTACGCCGCCGGATCGAGCATGGCGGAAGGCGTCACCGGGGATTTTGAGGGCAATGTGTACGGGGCGGATTTCCTGGGTGATGTCAGAAAATTCGTTAAGAAGTAAGCATGAGTCGCGGTTTCCGCGAGCGCCATTGGTCAACATTCCGGATGGCCGACCACAATCCCGCCAACCCCGTCACGTCGTAAGCTTGTTCCCAAGCTCTTTGCTTTCCTTCACCTGCCCCTTTAGCATTGGGGCTCGGAGGTCTGAAGATGCCACAGCGGCTGTTCGTGCTATTTACGCTGATATCCACCGGTGCGCACGCGCAATGGTTGAATTTCCCCACTCCGGGAACACCGCGCACACGCGACGGCAAGCCCAACTTGACCGCCCCGGCGCCGCGCGCTCTCGATGGCAAGCCCGACCTTTCCGGTGTGTGGCGGCATGAGATGACGCCCCCTGCGGAACTGAGGAGGCTTTTCGGCGCCGCTATCGACGGTGCCAGCAAAGTGGAGGTGCCGGGAATGGAGGCTGCCGCCAATCACAAGTACTCCCGCAATATCCTCGTGGACTTCAAGGCCGAAGAATCGCCAATGCGGCCGGAAACCGCGGAAATCATGCGCCAGCGCGCGGCCAGAACCAACCCTGCAGAGGTTTGCGCCGTCGGACAATTCGGCATCCCCCTCGCTGGCCTCCTCGCCGAGTTGATTAAGATCGTGCAGTCACCCCGCATGAGCGTTCTCTTTTATGAGATCGATAACTTGCACCGCCAAATCTACACGGATGGACGCGCGCTGCCTAAGGAATTCGAATATCCGGCCTTCCTGGGCTATTCGGTTGGGCACTGGGAGCGCGACGTCTTTGTAGTGGAAACCGCGGGCTTCAACGGCAGGACCCGGCTCGATTTGATGGGCCACCCCCAGAGCGAAGCGATGCGCATCACCGAACGTTTCCGCCGCCGCGACTTCGGGCACTTAGATGTCGAAATGACCTTCGACGACCCTAAGATGTACACGAAACCTTTTACCATCAAGGTTCCCCACGACTTGCTGCCCGACTCTGACATCTTCGAAATGTTCTGCAACGAAAACGAAAAAGACCGCGCCCACCTGACGAAATAGTGGATAGTGGGACGTGAGCGTCAGACAAAAGCGGTTAACTCCTCGATGACGGCGCATCCGTGCACTATCGCCCGCCGCCGATCCCAGAAAGAAATCTCCGGTTGGCTGACCAACTGGACACAATCGCCTAGGCCCTCGCCGAGGCGTAGGCCGATCTGATTTCAGGTCGAGAACGTGGGCGCAGAGACCCGTTCTGTCGGCGTTCGCGATCCCTCAAGGCACAGCGCGGGGGCGGTTAAGCCAGCCGCCTGAATGAGGATAGAAGTTGGTCGAAGCATCACGTTCAGCTTATCCCAACCCAACGACGGCAGTGGCTGCGCCCCGGCCCGGCTGGCATGCCGCCGAAAAATCAAACAGAGGATATCGTATGCTGTACATGAACCATCGGCAAACTGCACCAGGAGAAATCAAGGATGCCTCACCGTCAAATGTTGCTTGTGTTTGCCTTGGCCCCGCTAGCGCTTGCTCATCACGGCGGGAACGAGTATGACCTTAGCAAAACCATTGAATTCAAAGGTAAGTTGACACGAGTCGATCTGATCAACCCGCACGGCTGGCTCTACTTCGATGTCACGGAACCAAACGGCGCAGTCAGCCACCATCGCTGCGAAATGCGGTCCGTGCACGTATTGCGCCGGTCGGGCTGGACCAAGGATTTGTTCCCCATCGGTCAGCAGATCACTGTCGAAGCGTCGCCGAACAAGACCGATCCGGCGTCTTGCTACTTGCAAACGATCCTCTTGGCGGACGGAACCCGCATGGACCGGTACGGTCAATACGTCAAGGCGCCACAGGGTGGTTTACAGGAGGTTAAGGGTCCGCTGGTCACGCCGAAGAACAACCGTCCGCTGCGACGCCCCACTGGCGAGCCGAACATCACGGGCGACTGGGCACCCGTACAGCAGGTGATGGTCAACGCTCGCGGGACCGGCGGCGGGCTTGTACCGCTCGACCAGTTAAGTGAGTACTCGTCGGGTACGCGACCGGCCGGCGGCAGAGGCAAAGGCGCCCCCAAAGGACCAAGGCTTTATGGAGGAACGGAACTGACGGAGGCCGGAGAAAAAGCGGCGGCGGATTTCAAGCGCGATGATAATCCACGCTTTCATTGCGAGACCACCAGCATCATTTTTGATTGGACCTTCGATGGACCGGTGAACCGGATTACCCAGAACAAAGATACCGTCGTGCTGGAGTACGGGCAGTTTGGCCTAAAACGCACGATCCTCATGAGCGTTAAAGAGCATCCGGCAAGCATTAAGCCTAGCCGTGCCGGGCACTCGATTGGCCACTGGGAGGGCGACACGCTCGTGGTGGATACAGTAGGATTCCTTCCGGGCTTCTTGAACGCGCCCGTGCGCAACAGCGACAAGTTGCACGTCATAGAGCGGTTTTCACTGGACCCCAACAAAATGGCGCTGACTCGTGCGTATTCTGCATTTGACCCCGTCTACTTGAAGGGCGAATACAAGGGCTCGGATACAATTCTTGTAGCGGATGCCTCTTACAGCCCCGGCAAGTGTCAGGAGTTGAATTTCATCGACTACTCGAAGCAACAAAAGCGGTAGCCGGGTCGGACCTGATCAAATGGAGCGAACGTAAAACTTCATGAGAGGAAATACGAGTCTGCTATGCGCCGCCTTACTGCTTGCGAGCACGGTGCTGTCGGGTCAGGCGAGTTCGGCGACATGCCGGGATCTGAAGTTGATCAACGGCAGAATCCACACCCTCGACGGACACGATTCGATTGTGTCTTCGGTGGCCATTCGGGAAGGGCGAATCGTCGAGCCCGCGAGCAAGCTGAATGCCTGCGCGTCGACCATTAACCTGCGCGGGCGTACCGTGATTCCGGGCTTGGTGGACAATCACAACCACATCGTCCTTTTGGGAATTCGGCCGGGTCATGACACTCGCCTGGAGACGGCTGCCTCAATCGGCGATGTCCAAGCGGCACTCAAAGCCCGAGCCAAGACCGTTCCATCTGGTGAGTGGATTACCGCGATGGGCGGCTGGAACCAGGCTCAGTTCAACGAAAAGCGTCTGCCGACAATCGCCGAGCTGGATGCGGCCGATACCGCGCATCCCATCATCGTTTACCAGTCTTTCACCGGCCCTGCCGCAGTCAACACACTTGCAAAGCGGTTCCTCGAAAACAAGTCAGTGGCGGTTGGCGACACCGGCACAATCGCTGCGAATGCACCTTCGTTGGCGGCGTTGAGCGCACTCCGCTCCATACAGACGTTTGAAGATAAGAAGCGCGGGACCCTTGACGCGATGGCCTACGCCGCCAGCATGGGCGTCACCACCAGTGTTGATATGGGCGCTTTCCTGCCGCCAGGGCTGCCGGATATTCAGGAATCGTTCACCTTCGACGGCCTGGCGACCGCAGATCCGTTCCGAATGTATGATGCGTTTCTCGCTCTCCGTCGCGAAAACAAAATGTCGATGCGCCTGCGCATCTTCTTCCTGTCGATGGACACCCGGCCGGACGTCCCGATGCTGAAACAGCGACTGATGAATGCGTTCGATGGTTCGGGTGACGACATGTTGCGGATATCAGGCATCGGCGAGTTTGCTACACAATGGCCGTTATTCGGGCAGGTGACTCCGCCGGCCAACTACCTCTCCGCACTACAGCTTGTGGCCAAACAGGGCTGGGCCTTCCAGCAGCACAGCCTTTCCCTGGCCGAGGATCAACTGACGGCGGGCACCTTCGAGGAGGTGAACAAGACCGCTCCGATTGCGCCGCTACGTTGGTCCATCGCACACGTACCTCGAATCGACCAGGGCACTGTAAACCGCTTCAAGGCCCTGGGCGCGGGCATCGCGATTCATCCCTTCGAGTATCTGGCCGGCGGACCTGGGGCTGGGCCGCCCATTCGGATGATTGTCGAAAGCGGCATTCACACTGGCGCCGGCTCTGACTCAGCTCAAATCTCAACTCTGGACCCTTGGCCAATGATCTATTACATGGTGACCGGCAAGAACTCGTCGGGGGTCCTGATCAACGGCGGCCAACAGATTTCGCGCGTTCAGGCGTTGCGTCTTTATACTGTTGAAAACGGCTGGTTTTTTCGCGAGGAAGCCAATCTCGGTTCGATCGAACCGGGCAAGTTCGGAGATCTAATCGCGCTCAGCGAAGATTACTTCGACCCCCAGAAAGTGCCTGACGAAGGAATCCGGAAACTGAAATCCGTGTTGACGGTCGTTGACGGCAGAGTCGTTTACAGCGCGCTGCCATGATGTACTATCTTCCGAAATGGACCCGGTCCTTCTCCTTTTCGTTGCAGATGGACTTGTTCTCGTCGGGTTATCCGGAAATCGACCGAATGCTGAGGTTTCGAGACTGGCTCCGCAACCATCCCGCGGATCGGGATCTGTACGCGCGCACCAAGCTGGCTTTGGCCCAGCAAGAGTGGGAGTCTGTCCAGCATTACGCCGATGCCAAGACCGCCGTCATCGAGGAGATCCTCGCACGAGCTCAAGTGGGGCCAGGCTTTTAGCCTGCCGCCGCCTTTTGAGGCGGCGCGTTCGCCTGGTGCTGCGCGAAGTTAAGACGCCGCGCCGAAGCACGGCGGCAGCTCGGAACTGACCCCACCTTAAGAGACTAAGGCGTGTTCAGCAAGGTCTGGATGGCGGCGCGAAGTTCCGGCTGGGTCATTGCGCCGGGGTGATAGACGCGTACGATGCCGTGCCGGTCGACCATCGTCAGGGTGGGCGTGGTGCTAACGCCGTAATTCCGAAAGCTCTCTTCGCTGACCGCCGCGGGTGCGCTGACGATCTGCGCATAGAACCGCGCGCGAATGGCCTCGATGTAGCGCAGTTCCACGCTGGGAGGAGCGTCCTCGCCGCCGCCCACGTAGCCGTACTTTTGCGTGATGCCGATGAACGCGAGCCCCTGTGGTCCGAATTCGCTCTTGAGCCCGGCCAGCAGTGGCGCCTCGGCGCGGCAATCCGGACACCAGTGCGCCCAGAAGAACAACAGCGCCGGTTTGCCCGCGGGCAGCACGGCCCCCTTCAGCGCCGGCGCAGGCTTGCCCACCAGGCTCAGCAGATTAATGTTCTTCTGAATCCGCGCCACGATGGATGTGGTGGAATAGAGTGCGCGTTGCTCGTCCAGGTAAGCGATCGCTTCGGTGCGCTGTCCCTTGGCCGCCAGCACCATGCTCTGCACTTCGATGGCGGCGCCGAGCGCCAGGGGCAAGTTGGGCTCGCGATCGAGCGGACGCTTTTTCAGTTGCGCCGTGGCCCGCTGGTAGGTGTCGCGGGCATAAGCTTCGGCTTGCGAATACTGGCGGAACGCGAGCGCGGAGCGGGCCATCCAACTGAGCGCCAAAATAGTTTCCGGCGTTTCGCCTTGCGCGGCGCGAGCTCTCTGAAGCAAGGCCTGTGCGGCCGTGAAGTTGTTCTGCTCGGCGGCGGCGTGGACCTCATCCGCAACGCCGCCGGAGGCGATCAAGGCCCCCAGCGCGACGAGTACGCCCCACTTGACGAAACTACCGCGCAGCGCGAGTCTCACCTTCACATCATAGCCATTCCCTTGTGCCGGCCGCTAATTCCGGTCGCTAGGTCCTTGGCCGCATGAAATAGTTCCAGTCCCCGCCCTGACGGGGCGGGGCTGCCCCGGACGTGAGTCCGGGGAATCCGATCACGCGGTCAGAGCACTAGTCTGGGCGGACCGTCAAATCCAAGCCCTCGGCTCCGGCCTGGTACCCGACCACCACCACCGATTCCGGCGGCGCGCGCCCACTCTCCACCATCGCCGCCAAGGGCTGCGTCAACTCCCGCAGCAGGGTCCGCTTCAACTCCCGCGCTCCGTACTCCGAACCGGTGCCCTTCTTGAGCAGAAACGCCCGAGCTTCGTCCGTCACCTGGATCTCGAACGCCCGCTCCTCCAGCCGGTTCCCCAAGTGCTGCTGCAGCGCTTGCAACTGCAAATCGAGAATGTCGTCCAGTGCGTCCGGCCCCAAGGGATGATACGTGATCACCGCGTCGATGCGGTTGACGAACTCCGGCGAAAACTTCCGCTTCACCGCGCTCAGCCCGATCGCGTCCAACTTCTTCAGGTTGGTGCGTTCCGCCGCCACCCCTTCCGCCGCCACGATGGATTCAAACCCGAAATCCGGCGCCAGTTCCTTGCGCATCGCGTGCGTCCCCAGATTGCTGGTGAGAAAAATCAGCGTGCGCTCGAAATTCACCGTGGTGTTGTCGCCCAGCCGCAGCACCGCTTTGTCGAGCACGCCCAGCAGCAGCCGGGTCATGCTCGGCGCCGCCTTCTCGATTTCGTCGAACAATACCAGCGCCAAGTTGGACGATTCGCTGGTGGCCGCGTTCAGTTTTTGCTGCGTAAACATGGGCTGGGTTTCGCGGTGGCCCAGGTATCCCGGAGGCGCGCCGATCAGTTTGGCGACCTCGTGCTCCATCTGGAACTCGCCGCAGTCCACGCGCAGCAGGTGCTTCTCGCTGCCGTGCAACACGTCCGCCAGCGCCTCCACGGTCCGCGTCTTGCCGGTGCCGGTGGGACCCAGCAACAGGAACACGCCCGCGGGCCGGCCTTCCGGCGCCAAGCCCGCGCGATGCATCTGAACATAGGGGACGATTTCGGCCAAGGCGGTGGCTTGTCCCACGACGCGGCCTGCGAGCTGGCTGAAGAGGTCGACCGAACCGGAAAAGTGCCGCAAGACAATCGGAGTCGTTCGCGAGTTTAGACCATTTTCTGAGTATTTATAGACCATAGCCGCAGTGGCGAAAATGGGCTGTTGCGTGTTCTGAATTCAGCGCAGTAAGGGCCGCGGCCACGGCATGCTCCAGCAATTCCAGTTGGCGGATCTTCCAAGCTCGCAACCTTTGCTTGACCTGGAACCAACACTTTTCGATGGGGTTGAAGTCCGGGGAATACGGCGGC
>Ga0209517_10001364_pt1 | contig 37349 bp, 29 predicted proteins | sample PeaSoiMetSII2010_FD_187695 | JGI IMG/M metagenome (GOLD analysis project Ga0209517, IMG submission 187695) | Peat soil microbial communities from Weissenstadt, Germany - SII-2010 (SPAdes) (version 2) | ecosystem: Environmental > Terrestrial > Soil > Wetlands > Peat | place: Germany... | reverse complement strand
AGGCGCCCTGCGCCATCCTGCTTCACGAGATCGGCGGCAATTCCGAAAAGGAGGGCTGGAGCGACCTGGCCAGGAAACTGCAAAAGGAAAAGGGTCTGGCGGTACTAACCTTTGATTTTCGGGGACACGGGGACAGCACGAATGTGGACCCAGACAGCTTTTGGCTCGATCAGGTGAATCGAACTTTGAAGAGTTTCAGGCCGGGCAAGCTCAAGGACCAAATTAGCTACAAGGATTTCTCCAGCGCATTGCAATTCGCCACGATGGTCAATGACATCGTGGCTGCCAAACTCTATCTCGACCGGCGCAGCGAGGCCGGCGACTGCAACTCGAACAACCTTGTGGTGCTCGGGGGCGAATCAGGCGCTGCGCTGGGGGCTCTATGGGTATTCGACGCCTGGCAGCGCATTCGCCCCGTATCTGTTTTTTCCGGCGCTCCCATAACGCAGCAGCGCAGGGAAGGTGAAGACATTGCCTGCGGGGTTTGGCTCACCATCACGCCGACGCTGGGCCCGAGCGGTTCGCGCTTCACGGTGCCGGTAGACAAATGGATCGGCTCGCCCATCCGCGACAAGGTTCCCATGTATTTCCTGTACGGCGAGCAAGACACCAGGGGCGCGACCTATACGAAGCGCCTTTTGGACGTCCTGTCGCGCGGCATACAGGAAAGCAAGATCAAGCTCACCGGAAAACACGCCATCAAGGACACCAAGCTCGCGGGCAGAGAGCTTCTGGGGAAATCTTCCCTTGGTACCGAGGAAATTATCCTGAAATATGTGGCCACGGTGCTCGAAAACCGCATCCCAAATCCGCGGCCCAAGGGCGATGTCGGCATGGGTCTCGTCAGGGTTCAGGTCGAGCGCCTGCCGTTGCGTTAAGGCGAGCGGCAGCGATTGTTCTCCCCTCGCCCCCGCTTCGGGGGAGAGGGGAGATTATGACCTGCCATTGCGCAAATCGCCGCGTGTGCAAAGTGACGGGCATTGCCACGCGCTTCGCATCAACCCCGCGGATGAAAACGATGGTGGATCGCGCGCAGCCTGTCTCGGTCGACGTGCGTGTAATGCTGGGTCGTGCGAATGTTGGCGTGGCCTAGCAGCTCCTGCACGGACCGCAAGTCGGCGCCGCCGGCCAATAAGTGTGTGGCAAAACTGTGCCGGAGCGTGTGTGGGCTGACCTTGGTGCTCAAGGCTGCCCGCCGCGCGTATTTCTTGACAATGGTCCAAAGCATTTCGCGCGTCAGCACCCGGCCGCCACGGCTGACGAAGACCCAAGGCGAGTCGGGAGCCACTCGAACCAGCTCGGGACGTAGTTCACTCAGGTAGGCGCGCAATGCCTTCAGGGCCGGTCGACCCAGTGGCACGATGCGCTGTTTGCTTCCCTTGCCCGTGCATTTGCAGAATCCCGAATCAAGATGCAGGTCGGCGAGCTTGAGATCGACCACCTCGGACGCCCGGCTGCCCGTTGCATAAAGCGTTTCCAGCAGCGCCTGATCCCGCAGGTAGAATCGGTCGCCCGGTTGAGGCGCTGCCAGCAGTTTCTCCACACTTTCCGGACTAAGCACTTGCGGAATGCGCTCCCATAAAGTTGGCGAGCTCAACAGCTCGACAGCACCGAGCTCCGCGCGTTCCTCGAGGCGTAGAAAGCGATAAAACATTTTCAGCGCGACAAGGTGCCGGGCAGTGCTGGCAGGGGCCAGCCCTTCATCACGCAGATGGCTGACGTATTGACTCAGCTCACGAATTCCGGGATGGAGGTAGTCTTTCAATGCGCCGGTCGCTGCCCACTGCGCAAAGCGATCGAGGTCACGTCCATACGCCAGAACCGTGTTCGCTGCCATGCCGCGCTCTGCTTGCAGATAGTTGCGAAATGCCGCAATGTCGTCTGCGAGGGGAGCAGATTGGGCCGGCTTCTCGGGTGAGGGTCGCTTCATGGCACCTCTGGCGTTACGAGCGGCGGCACTCCGTGCACCAACCGCGTGACTATTCATTGCTGCGCGACCAGTGCCTCATGCTTCGTATGCCCCTCGCCCCCGTACTCGGAGGAGAGGGGTTTGGGGTGAGGGGGTTGAGCAAACCTTCAATAGTCTAAAACCCTCACCCCCTGCCCCTCTCCCTTAAGTACAAGGAGCCTGCTGAAAAAGGGGTCTGACCCCCTACGAAGCTTCTCTGATTTCCCGCTTTCTTGGGGATCTGTGGCCATTCGTGGAAGGGGTCAGACCCCTTTTTCAGCAGGCTCACAAGGGAGAGGGGGGTAAGCAGACTCGTTACATTGGTTGCTCAGTCCTCAATAAGATCGACTGCCTGTACGTATCTGGCGGAGAAAACTGCCCTGCTCGAGTACCATCCAACTCTTATCGGCCCGTGCCAATCACGAACTTCGGTTTATCTCCGAGTTCCCGCGCAAAGACTTGCCAGCGACAATGGGCCACCCGCAAATACCACGAAGGCGAGGGCAGGTAATAAATCTCCCCTCTCCCCGGAGTACCGGGGCGAGGGGAGAACGTTCGCTGCCGCTCGCCTAACAGGAATTCACAGCGCGGAAAGAGCCAAGCAGTGTAGAATCTCCTACGAAGGCATAGCGAAGATCCCCGGTGAGGCGCCGATCCAAAGCGCGACACGCCACCGTCGTGAGGTCAGGGTGCGTAGCAACGAACAATCGTCGACCGCGGTCACAAATAGTCCCGGAACCGGGTTGCTTCGCCGCTGGCGTCTCTTGTTGGTACTCTTCGTTCTTCTCTGCACATTTGGAATAGCAGCACGCTGGTATCTTCGCTCGCAGCAGGCAACGGACTTGGTCCGCGCGCGCTTGCAGGCTTCCTATGGCGGGCCCCTTCAAGTTGCGACCGTGGAATTGGGCCTGGGAAGTTCCTCCATCCGGGGGCTGCGACTCTTTCAGGCCGGGTCCCAACCTTCCGACGATCCCTGGTTGGTCATTGATGAAGCGCACATGGATGCTTCACTTTTGACCCTGCTGAATGGCGAGCCGGCTTCTGTCCCCGTCCTCCTCACGGGAGTCGTGCTGACTCTCCGCTATGACCAGTCCGGCCGGTTGCTGACGGAATTGCCCAAGCCGGGTGAAAAAGTGTCTCACTTCCCCAGTCTTTCCTTCAAGAGTGCGAGGGTTCGATTACTGCAAGAGGGGCATCCCGATTTTGAGATCGCGGAAATCGGCGGGCAACTCCATGCCGAGGGTGATCGCTTGGTGCTTACCGGTACCGCAACCGATCCTGCCTGGGGTGATTGGGCCGTCACCGGCTCAATGGATCCCATAACAGAAACGACCACCATGCGTATGACCGCTGCCCGCGTCCATCTCACTCAGGCCATGCTATCCAGTCTGCCCTTCGTGCCCGCGAAGGTTTGGCGACAGGTCCAGTGTGAAGGGGACACGCCGGTCGAACTCGTGGTCGGATCTGACCTGCTAGCCAAGAAAAGGCACTACCGTGTAAACCTGGAGCCGGAAAGCACCAAAGTGCACATATCATCGATCAATCTGTACGCAGACCGGGCGCACGGCAAGGTAGCGATTGAGGATGGCGTCGTGAAACTGGAGAAAGTTTCCGGTCACAGCGCAGACGGTCAGATCGGGACAAGCGGCATTCTGGATTTCCACGCCGATCCTTGCCAGCTGCGGTTTTCCGTTTCGGCTGAGCATCTCGACCTTTCGCTGCTCCCCAAGAGCTGGCATTTGCCTCCAACCTTAAAAGGACGTCTTAGCGGTCAGGCCGAGCTGCTGGTCAGTATTGCGGACGGCAAGCCGCTTACAAGCGGGGATGGCTACGGGACCGTCACGGAGACACGCATCGCCGCCGTTCCCGTGCGTAAGCCGATTCCCGTGAAGCTTCACGCCGACGGGAAACGCTTCCACTTCAGTCCCGGAAGACAGAATGATCGAAATTCATCACCTCCGTAAGGAATACGACAAGACCCTTGCCCTCGAGAATTTGCATCTGGAGATTCCCGAGGGCGAGGTTTTCGGATTGATCGGTCCCAACGGGGCAGGGAAAACGACGTTGATCCGCGTCCTGGCGACGCTCTTGGAGCCGACCTACGGCCAAGTGCGCATCGCCGGGATCGACGTGCTGGAAGACCCGCTGCGCGTGCATCCGCTCATCGGCTACATGTCCGATTTTTTCAGCGTCTACGAGAACATGCTGGTTTGGGAATATCTCGATCATTTTGCGCGCTGTTATAACGTCGAGCGGCACAAGCGGGAGCGCTTGATTGAGGAAGTGTTGCAGCTCGTAAGCCTGGAGATCCGCCGGGACGCCGAGATCCGCACCCTGTCACGCGGCATGCGCCAGCGCCTTTGCTTTGCGAAGACGCTGGTACACCAGCCAAAGGTGCTCCTGCTCGACGAACCCGCCTCCGGTCTCGACCCGGCAGGGCGGCTGGAGTTCCGCGAGATGCTCAAGCAATTGCACGCGATGGGGCGCACGGTGCTCATTTCCAGTCATATTCTTACGGAAATGGCAGACTTCTGCACGTCGATCGGCATCATGGAGGAAGGCCGGCTCCTGGCCAGCGGCCGCGTCGAAGATATCTTGCGGAAACTGCAACCAAGCTTGCGCATCGAGATCGAAGTGGCCTCCGGGGCGGACCGGCTCGTGGAATTGTTGAACCGGGAGAGCGCCAGCCAACGCGTGGATGCGGCCGATGCTGTGGTGCGCTGTCGCTGGACCGCCGGACGAGAAGCCTTGCCGGAGCTGCACCGGCGCATCGTCGCGGCCGGGATCGATTTGATCGCGTTCGCCGTCAAAACCGACAACCTGGAAGACATTTACATGCGGATCTCAGGACACAAAACGTCATGAAGCGAACGTCCGACTGCGCCGCAAAGCGCGCCGATTTATGGGCTAAATCACCGTGCGCAAATCAGCAGCAATTGATTGGCCTTGGGTGCCATGCTTTCGCGGCCCAAGCCTTGGCCGAACCCAGCTATTTCTACTTGCCGGGGCCGCGAAAGCATGTCGTGCCCCAACGCAAGGGGACAGTTTGCCGACTGCTCCATGCTTTCGGGCCTCGCCTTCTGGACGTTTGTGGCCGTGGGTTGGCCCGAAAGCATGGCACCCAACATGCATCTGCTGCAAGATCACGCACGGTCATTTAGAAGGCTAACTGCATGAAGTTCGACTTCTGGAACAATCCGATCCTTGTTACTTCGATGCGCGTGCGCTACCGGCGTGGCGGCCTCTTCAACATTACGACCGTGTACCTGCTGTTGCTGGTCGCGGGGGGCGCCGCACTGGCCTACTACAACCACGTGTTCGGAGGCCCTTGGTCGCGGAACTACTTGCTGGCAATGCTTGGCTTGCAATTCTTCGGGTTCGGGCTGATCGCAGGCGGGGCGACAGCGGCTTCGCTGCGTGCAGAAGTCGCGGAGCGCACGCTCGATTTCCAGCGGATCGCCGCTCTTAGTCCGCAGCAAATCCTTCTGGGAAAGCTGCTGGGGGAACCGGCGATCGCCTATCTGCTGCCTGTTACTTCGATTCCGCTCGGCGTTTATTGTTGGCTCCTGGGCGTGCAAGGCTTGTCGCTTCTGGTCCTGATCCTGCTTTATGTTCTCCTCTTCACGAACACCATTCTTATTGGCAGCCTGGGGCTTCTGCAACAGGTGGAGCGCCCGGCAAGCAAGGCGTCCGCAATGACGAGCGGGGGGAGCTGGGGATGGGGGTGGTTGGTTCTGGAGTTCCTCCTGGTTGCCACCGGGCAGTCGTCGCTGGCTTCGCCCACCTCGGCAGCCATCGTCGGTTTGCTGACTCCCGCTGCCGCCCTGCACGGGCTCTTTTCCGGCGATCCGTGGCGCTACGCGCTGTCCTTTTACGGCGTGCAGATTCCGTTCCTGCTGCTAACGCCGGTGGCGCAGCTCGCTTTGGCTTTCCTCTGCTTCCGATTGATGTCGCGGCGCTTGCTGAACCCACTCAATACTTCCCTGGGAAAACCAACTGCTTATCTAACGCTCCTCGCCATCGACTTGTTGGCCGCGGGTGTTCTGACGGAACCGATACCGGTTGGATTGCCAATCCTGCAGCGCTGCGTCGCTTATTCTCTGGTCCATCTCACTGCTTGCTATTTCTTGTTTGGTTCGGTCACGCCTATGCGCGACACTCTATTGAGTTGGCTTTGGCGTTTCCGCGGTCGATCCTCGCGTGCGTGGGACCTAGGAGTTGGTGATCGTTCGGAAAACGGATTGGCTTTGGTGACTTTTTGCGTGATCGGCATCTTGGGTCTTCTGTTTTTGGTCGTATGGCCCGCTGCCCGTCAAGAGGGCGTTGCCGCCGCCCAGGTGGATCGAGTCGGGATAGGTTCCATTCTTCTCGTTACGATGCTGCTGGTCCTTTCACTCGGCACCCTCTACCAATGGTTTGTCTTTATTGCCGGGAGAGTCGGACGGACAGCGTTCTTTACGTTCGTGGCAATCATCGTTGTTCCCTTCCACGTTCTGGGGAGCTATTACCAAAATGGATTCCTACTATCGCTAACGCCCAGCGCTCTATTCGGCGACTGGATTATCGGCTCACCCTCTCCATCTTTACTTCCCTTCGTCATCGAGTACGGGTTATTCCTGGTCCTGAGCTGGGTGTCTCTGCGCCGGCGGATGGGCCGCGCCCGCCGAGCTATTGATCAGAAGCTGGAAGGCATGGGCGTCAAGCAAGCGCCGGCGTAAGAGTCTCCGGAAAGGAGAACGTGCCACCGGGCTCGGACCACTCCTATCTTGATCCATGCCTCCTGACCAAATTGCCCAAACCGACCAATTGGAAGAATCGACACATCAACGTGATCCGGCCACAAGAATTACGCAGGGGCCTTGAAGCAGGCCTCACCATCTCGGGCATAGAATAGTTTGCCGCGGGCCAGCACCGAGCCGATTTCTTTTATGGCCCTGCCCGGTGCGCACCTTGAGTAAACCTGCCGCCAAGAATTATGCACCGACAAATCTCGATGCCGACACGCTCCACTGCATGGGCAATTGCCGTTGCTTTAATCTTCTCCCAGGCATTCACGCCAGCGGGCTTCGGCTCCGAACGCGGGAACATCGTCAACAGGCGCTCGGAAGGGGCGGCTGTCGAGGAGGCGTCACCTCATTCGGAACCAACGTCCGGCACGCACGCGGCGTCCCTGCTCCGAAGCCGGCACCTGGCTTTCCTGGGTGCCGACCGTTGGCATGCCGCCGGCTTTCGCGGTCAGGGAATCAAGGTCGCCATTCTCGATTCCGGCTTCCGTGGCTACCGCGCCTTTTTGGGACGGGCCTTACCCGAGCACGTGACCGTTCATTCGTGCCGGAGCGACGGCAATCTAGAGGCGAAGGACAGCATCCATGGCATCCTGTGCGGCGAAGTCGTACATGCGCTGGCGCCAGACGCCGAGCTGCTGTTCGCGAATTGGGAGCCCGACAGGCCCGATCAATTCATCGAAGCTGTTCGCTGGGCAAGAGGGCAGGGGGCCCGCGTCTTGTCCTGTTCGCTGATCATGCCCAGCTGGAGCGATGGGGAAGGTGGAGGGCCAACCCACGCTGCTCTTGTGGAACTTCTTACAAGTCATGGGGGAACTGCCGACGCTGTCTGCTTCGCCAGCGCGGGCAACACCGCCCAGCGCCATTGGAGCGGGCTATTTCACGACGGCGCCGCCCATTTCCATGAATGGGAGCAAGGCCGAACGGAAAATGAGCTGAGCCCCTGGGGAAACGAACCGGTCTCGGTGGAGTTATGCTGGCAAGCGGCCGGCGATTACGACCTGATCGTGGACGATAGGACGGCGCACGAGGAAGTAGCCCGGTCGTTGGCGCAGACGGAGCGGGAGCGCGTCTGCGCCGTGGCCCGGTTCCAGCCTCGGCCTTCCCACGATTACGATGTTCGCGTCCGGCTAGCCGGCGGCACACCGGGCATGTTTCATCTGGTGGCCCTGGGCGGCTACCTGCAAAGCACCACCAGCCGAGGCAGCATACCATTTCCCGCGGACGGGCCCGAGGTAATCGCGGTGGGCGCGGTCGACGCTTACGGCCATCGGGCCCCATACAGTTCTTGTGGCCCAAACTCGCCTTGGCCGAAGCCCGACCTGGTTGCGCTGGTGCCGTTCCCGACGATTTGCAGGGCACAGTCTTTTTCGGGCACGTCGGCTGCCTCACCGCAAGCGGCCGCTACGGCCGCTCTGTGGTGGTCGAAATATCCGAACTGGGCAGCGACGCAAATTCGCCATGCCTTGCAAGCCTCCGCTCACGATCTCGGACCGCCAGGTCACGATTATGAAACCGGCTATGGCCTGATCTCGCTTCCTTAAGGCTTGCTATACCCTCGTTTCGCCAAATCAATGCGGGCGAATCAGCAGCAGTTTCTTGAACTTGGGTGCCATGCTTTCGCGGCCCAAGCCGGGACCAACCCCATCCATGCCTACCCGCCGGGGCCGCGAAAGCATGTCGTGCCCCATAGTGGAGAGCCGTTGGCTGACAGCAGCATGCTTTCGGGCCTCACCTCCTGGGAATCTTCGGCCCCAGGTTAGGCCCGAAAGCATGGCACCCAACAAGAGTCTGCTGCAAAAGCACCCGCGGCCATTTAGGCGAATGTTTCCGGTCTGTTATCCGCGTCCGGCACTTCTTTCGATGCGGCATCGAACCATTCCGGTTTGAACTCGATGCGTTGCCGTTTGTGCATCGCCTGGTTCGAGGTCAAGGCGACGATGGCATCCGCCATGGCAACCCGGCCATGACAGCGCGGCAAGGGCCGTTCCTTTTCGGTCATCCCCTGATCCCACATGCGGACGCAGTAAGCAAAATGCTCCATTTCCTCGCGATAGCCGCGGCTGACCGGGCCCGAGCCTAAAGCACACTGGCCGACGGCCAACGCTTTACCGGCATCGACAGGAGGCGCTGACGCCGAGGTATCGATGGCGGGCTTGCCGCCGCCCGCATTGGAGACGGTCATCGATACCGAGCGTGCATTGGCCACGCCTGGATAAAGCATCACGGTCTGTTCAGACTGCACGATCATGGTGCCTTGGGTACCCATCACACATTCGCCATACGACTCGAAGTCGTTCGTGCTAATCGAGGAATAGGTGACAACGACGATGTCATTCTTGTCCTGGGCGTAGTTCTTGCCCGGGAACTCGAACGTTACAAAGACATTGTCGTCGGCCTCGCGATCGTCGTGGTAGAAAAACTTGCCGCCGACGCCTGAAACGGCCAAGGGGTGGACCTTGCCCAGGAAGATGCTGCAGGCATCGAGCTGATGGCTGCCCAGTTCCGCCATCAGTCCGCCACCGGTGCGATTGTATAGTCGCCAGCGGACGAGTTCTTCCATGTTCTTGTAACCGAGCTGGCGTATGCGGCTTTCAAGCGCCTCGCGATCCACGTCTTTGATGGATGGCCGCCAGCTATCGTGGTACATGATCTCACCCGTGCGCGGGTCCGTGATGGGTTTGCCGCCGCTATCGAGTTCGGGGCGCGCGTTGTTGCGATGCCAGAGTGCGCGAATATATTTAACATTGCCTAGCTCCCCAGCGCTCATCAACTCCATGGCCTGGGCGTAGAGGAGGCTGTAGTGACGCTGGTGGCCGATCGACAGGATCCGCTTGGTCTCATCGGCCACCTTGATCATTTCCTTGCATTGCGTGATGTTCCACGCCATCAGCTTTTCGCACAAAACGTGCTTGCCCGCTTTCATGGCGTCGATGGCGACGGGAGCGTGCAAATGCAGGGGCAGGGCGATGACCACTGCTTCGATTTCCTTGTCCGCGAGCAATTCCTTGTAGTCCTGATGCAGTTTGACCTTCTTCCGCGCCTCCTTACCGTAAATGCGCTCGAAGCCTTTGCGCGGCCCGTTTGGTTCTCCCTTGAAAATCCGCTCCTGGTTCGAAGGCCGGAGGTCGCTGAAGGCGACAAAGTCGAGATAATCGGGATTGTGCTCACCCACCAGGACGCCGCCTTCGTCCCCGGCGCCGATCAGGCCCGTTTTCACCGGCTTGCCGGGCAATCTTCTATACCCGTAATAAACGGCAGCCGAGACCGGCAGCACGGCACCCGCCGCGAGCAAGCCCTTCATGAAATCGCGCCTGGTAAGGCCGTGCTGCCCCACCATGCGTTGGAAATTTGCTTTGCCGATCTCTCTTTGTTCGGGCGTCATATCCAGAGCCATTGATCTCGCTCCTTAGTCGCAAAGGGGTCGGGAGTCGTTGCGCGATCCAGTGTTAGCCACGTCGCCAGCGCCGGGGGTTAAGGAACCTGACCAGCCCATCCAGGCCCACCCAGTACCCGCTGCGCGTGGTTGCAAGGGTCAGCAAGGCGAGCAGTTCGACTAGGTTCTTGTTGACAAAGTAGTAATGGCCTTCCACACGCGTCGATTCGGGAAGCCAGGGGAAGGGTGACATCGTCAAATAGAGCATGAGCAGGAAAGCGGCTCCCGCGACGCAAGCGGTCCGCGTGAACAGGCCCAGAAGCAAGCCCAGCCCAACTGCCACAAGCCCCCACCGCGTAATCGCGTCAATCCACTGCAGGACGCTCCACTTCCAGAACGGGCGTTCCGCAGCCTCGGGCACCGGGCCCTTCGTTTTCTGCTCGGACGTCAGCATGCCATTCAACGAATCCTTCATGGGTTGGTTCAGTTCGGCAAGCAGCTCCGCGCGCATCCGAGCCGCGTCGGCCTTGACTGTGCGCAGTCGTTGTTTCTCCACATCGCGATCGAACGCGGGAAGCTCTTTATCCTGGATGTCCTGAGCACCAAGGGGCCAACGATTAGTACCGTCGGGTTCTCGCAGTTTATCCTTATAGGCCTGAATCCGCTGAGCGGTGGTCTGCTTGACCTGCGCGGTCATCGTCGGGAAATTGACCTCCACATCCTTCGAGCCTTCGAGCAGCCAGCGGACAGCCTGGTCTTTGCTCTGTTCCAGCTTCGCGGCCGCCAGCCTTCGTTGGATTTCGTCCAGATCGTAGTGGGCCGCGAATCGTTCCAGGAAATTGTCCCAGTCTTTCGCAAGGGCAGGGGAAATGCGCTCGCCCGGAGGTACATGCGCCGGATCCTGATCGGGCGCCAACGGCCGCACTGCAAGGCGATCCAGGGCCTGTGCATCCGGATCGCCGATTTGACTGCGAATCTGGTTTCCGATTGGTCCCGTTGCTTCACGCAGGTAGCTTTCGCTGCTGAAAGGCCGGCTCGATTCCGTCGGCCCCTTGTCAACGGATTCGATCTTCTCAATCCCTTCGAAGAGGAAGTGCCAGCCAATGGCTAATCGCAATAGAATGAGAAAGAAGCGGGTCATCCCGTTCATGGCATGCTCGATTTCAAACGAGGGACTTCAATCAACCTGAGGTAAGGGACTCGGAGCCTCCCGGTCGGCGCTCAATCGGGCAGAACCGAAACTTCGCCGGCGCCGAGTCCGAGAACCACTGGGGTGGGGTCACCTTCCGGCAGCACGATGGCACCGATGTCCGGGTGTCGGTCGCAGTATTCGCGAGTTCTCTCCAATCCCAGGATGAAGAACGCCGTCGCCAGGGCATCGGCCTGAGCGCCCGTGGGGGCGAGCACCGTCACGCTGGCGATCCCCTCAGCTGGCCACCCGGTTCGAGGATCCAGTATATGCCCCAGCTTGCGTCCCTGATGCTCCAGGTATTGAAACGTGGCCGCGGAAGTACCCAGTCCCCGGTCCCGCAACCAAACCAGTGCCAAGCGCCGTTCCGGATCCCAGGGGTGTCGGATGCCTATCGTCCAGCCCCGGCCGTTGCCGGGCTCTGTTCCCATAGCGTACACGCTGCTATGCCCCCCGTGCAACAGAGCAGCGGTCAAATTCCAGTCCCGGCGCAACACTTCCGCCACTCGGTCCACGGCATAGCCCTTGCCGATGCTGCCCAGGTCGATTTTGAGCCCAGGCTTTAGGTAGCGGACCGAGCACTGCTCGGGGGCTAGGATGACATGCTGCATTCCGACCTGGCTCAGCGCTTCCGTTCGTTCCTCGACAGATGGAAATCGACCTGCAGCGCGATGCTTTTGCCACGCCTTGATCAATGCCCCGGTTGTGATGTCGTAAGCCCCTAGCGTCTCCTCGGTGATGCTCCTCGCCAACGCGAGCAACTCGTAAAGCCGTCGTTCGACTGGCACAGGGGCGAGCGGAGCCACCCGGTTGAGCCGGCTCACTTCGCTCGTTTCTCGATACACCGTCAATTGCTGTTCGAGACAATCAACCTCGTTCAATGCCGACTCGGCTGCGGCCAACGCATGGGGAATGCCGTAGGGAAGAAGGACCTCGAAATCGGTGCCCATGGCCCGCCGCGAGGCATGTAAGAGCGCAAATTCATGCTGGACCGGCTCGCTTTCGAGTTGGTTCAATTCGTGCATGGCGCCGAGAAGCTGTCCAGCCGGTCGCCAGGCATGCTCAGAGCGCAGAAAATCGCGGCGGTTCATGATCTTTTACGAATCAGCGCCTTCTCGCGCAAGGCAGAAACGCCCAGTCGGGCAAAGACAAAAAGGCCCACGGTAAATCCCGTGGGCCCGATAGACAATCTGTTGGGCTGGAAGCAGCAGTGTGCTCGATTGCCGTCAAGGAGTTAGTTTTTTGTCCCCTTTTTGGTGTTCGCGATGAGTTCGTTTTGGATCTCGGCCGCCTCGAGTGGCGTGTTGTGGATGAACGTGTACCATTCGTCGGCGAGGATAGCCGCCTTGTTCTCGTCGATTTGGTTCGGATTTGTGGAATCCGTGAGATTGAACGCCCGGGCGAAACATCCCAGCAAGGTGTTGCTGTCGAACTCGATATCGCGCGGCAGGGCAGAAAGCTCCTGGTAATAGCGCAGCAACCCGTCGAGCTTCTTTTGGGCCAGGAAGTAAGTCAAGGCCCATGCCTTGGTGCGCGCCTTGGTCACCTTGTCGTCGAGGTTCAGTGATTCCTTGAGACCGTGGAAATCTTCGTCCGTGATCACAGCTTTCAATGCCCGCAACTGCGTTGCATCGTCGATCTTCTTGTCTTTCTCCCAGGCCTTGAAGATGCTCTGATAGTGCAAATTCAGACCACCCGTGGTCGTCCACAAAGAGCCCTTTGGAGTTTCGAAGAGGCTGGCCACGCCGAAATCGATCCAACGCGGAACCTCGACCGTGCGTGGGAGCAACCCGACGGCCGCTACGAGCTGGCGAGCGCCCTCATGGCTGACCGCAGCGAGGATGGCTTCTTCTTCCATCGCTACCCGCACTAATATGAGCGTCTGGGCTCGCTCGATTTCGGGATAACTCATCCCGCGCTCGACGACCTTGAACTTTCCTCTCAGAAGCTCGTCCGTTGTCCATCCTTTCGCCAGAAGGCCTTCCGTCACTTTGCACAATGCTCTGTAGCCTTCGTCCATCCGCGTGGCCGAGAAGACGGCAAGATTTTCTCTGCGTGCGAAGAAGCCGTCCGCAACCAATGGCGTGTCGTCGAAAATATCCTTGTGCTCGCGATTGAAGGAGCGTTCATCTTGCAGCGCCACGGCAACGAGGCGGTGATCCGGCACCGGAAGGATGTCGCGCCGCAGCGCGAACCAGTAAAAGAATGCAGTGAAGTTCCCCTCTAACTGCTTTAGGTACTTGTCTGCCACAAGTTCCGAAGTGTCGTAGAGGAGCGTGTAGTGGTCACTTTGCTTGGACTTGAGCTCGCCTAGCTTGTCTTTCCATTTGATTGCGGTATCGTCCTGAGTAAGCTTGCGCTCGACGGCTGCGCGGACTTTCTGAAAAGCCGCGACGGCGGGCGATTTGGGCGAAGCCTTGGCCAAATCGTCCATGATGGCCGCCGTATCCTTGTCGGAAAGCCCGTGGCTAACGGACCACTCTGCCACTTTGAGCAGTTTCTCTGGTCGTTCGGGGTCGTCGGTCTTGATTTCCTTCCTTTTCTGCTTCAGCAGATCGGCTACTGGAGGAATATGGACCGTGGCCCATTCGATTTCCTTGTCGTCATCCGGCCAAGGCATGAAGGTGTGCCCCCATTTGTGATAGAACTCACCTTCGCCATAGGGATGGATCTTTACTTTCTTTTTCGCTTCGACAGAGACCTTGACCACCAAGGGAGTCGAGCTCGCGTCTTCCAGGATGCTCATCATCCTGTTTTGGTTTTGGGCGCCGAGGGACGGATCTCCGGCGAGACCGGCAGCGCCCGGCACATTGCCTCTATTGCCTCTCATCCCGCGGCCGGCGCCCATGCCAGGAGGTTGCGCACCCGACGCGCCTTGCTCGCTGCGATTGCCTCCCAGTCCTGCGCCTAAGCCACCTGGTGCGCCGCCCGGGAAACCTGGTGCGCCCGGGGAACCGGGCCCGCCCGGCTTGCCGCCTTGCCGACCCGGGGTGCCGGGTTGCCCCGCTTCTTTCTCTTTGTCCTTCTTCTGGGATGCTGCGAGGTTGACTTGGATCACCACATAATCGGCTCGAACAAAAGCTATTGCTCCAGCCACGAACACAACCACCACGAGGGACCAGCGTTTCATGCCGCACAACCTCCGCGCTAAATTCTCGGCTTCTTGAGAGAAATGCTCAGCAACCGTAGTATCTATTGTCTTCCACCAACTGGAAGCACGCAACTACAATTTTGTCGCTGCCCAGGCATTTTTTGTTCCGTATACCGCTTCGACTTGGGTTACAGTTCCTTCTGGTAGAAGAAACGATGCTCCTGTGCCGGCACACGCTCGGTTATGCACGCTACCGCCTGAGCGTATAATTGCTGCCATGCACCTGGAAAACCATCCCCGGGAGAACGACATCATGGGCTTCAAACTCGAGCGAATCCACATCTGGTCGGGCGAGATCGCCGATAAAGCGGGCGGCATGTCCAGCATGCTGGCGCCGCTGGCGCAAGCGGGCGCGAATCTGGAATACATTGGGACTCGCCGCCAGCCGGATAGGCCGGGGACGGGAGTCATTTATGTTGCTCCGGTAACCGGACCAGCCCAGGTCCGGGCAGCCAGACTGGCGGGGCTGACCGAAACGCATGAAACGACTGTTCTGCGTGTCGAGGGTGACAATGCGGCCGGCCTGGGCTATCGCCTGACCCAGCAATGGGCCACTGCGGGCATCAATCTGCAAGGGCTCACGATGTCGGTGCTCGGCAGCAAGTTTGTCGGTTTTGCCGTCTTTGACAGCGCAATCGATGCCAATCGCGCGGCACAGATTCTGGCGGATTTGGGATCGGGCCAGTAAGCACCATCGGTATGGTTCCAGGAGGAGTCTATTCGGGTGGCGCGGTCCTGTGGCGGCAAATTTCTAATTTGCCGAAAAAATCCGGCAAGTTAAAAACTTGCCGCCACGGAAACTGTGACCCTGCTTTGAACCATGCCGCCCCATTAGCTTTGTACGGTTGCGGAATCAAGAAATCTGACGATTCTGGCGCAACAAGAGAGGCCCGCCTGTGGTTAACAGGCGGGCCTGTGGTAAGGATAAAATTCCCGGCGGTAACCTACTCTCGCGCTTTTGGCACTACCATGGGCCCCGGGTGCTTAACGGCCGTGTTCGGGATGGGAACGGGTGTGGCCACCTGGGTATGGTCGCCGGGAAAACTACTTGGATATCAAGGAGGTATGCGAAAAGTGTTGTCTACATGGGCCGTGGTTGGAGGGAGAGATCAAGGCGGTCAAGCGTTCGGCTGTTAGTACCGGTCGGCTGAGGCAGTTGCCTGCCGTACACGCCCGGCCTATCGACCTGGTGGTCTTCCAGGAGCCTTCGTTCCAAAGGAACGGGAGACCTCGTCTGGCGGGGGGCTTCACGCTTAGATGCCTTCAGCGTTTCTCCCGGCCGCACGTTGGCTACCCAGCGATGCCCCGAGCGGGACAGCTGGCACACCAGAGGTGCGTCCTCCCCAATCCTCTCGTACTAGGGGAGGCTCCGCGCAAGTCTCCTGCGCCCGCAGCAGATAGGGACCGACCTGTCTCACGACGGTCTAAACCCAGCTCACGTACCGCTTTCATTGGCGAACAGCCAAACCCTTGGGAGCTTCTCCACCCCCAGGATGCGATGAGCCGACATCGAGGTGCCAAACCTCCTCGCCGCTGTGAACGCTCAGAGGAGATAAGCCTGTTATCCCCGGAGTACCTTTTATCTGTTGAGCGACGGCCTTTCCATCCAGCACCGCCGGATCACTAAGCCCTGCTTTCGCACCTGCTCGACCTATCGGTCTCGCAGTCAGGCACCCTTCTACCTTTGCGCTCGAAGCCCGATTGCCGACCGGGCTGAGGGTACCTTTGGACTCCTCCGTTACCGTTTAGGAGGAGACCGCCCCAGTCAAACTGCCCACCTAGTCCTGTCCACCGCCCGGATTCACGGGACGGGGTTAGAACTCAAGCACGACAAGGGTGGTGTTTCATTGGCCGGCTCCCCAGGACCCGGAAGTCCCGGTTCAGAGCCTCCCACCTACGCTACGCATGACGGGCCTAAGCCCAAGGCTAGGCTGCAGTAAAGGTTCACGGGGTCTTTCCGTCTAACTGCGGGTATGTTGCATCTTCACAACAACTACAGTTTCACCGAGTCGCTCGTGGAGACAGTGGTCCGGTCGTTACGCCATTCATGCAGGTCGGAACTTACCCGACAAGGAACTTCGCTACCTTAGGACCGTCATAGTTACGGCCGCCGTTTATCGGAGCTTCGGTTGCGAGCTTCGGAGGATTGCTCCTCCTAACCCCCTTCCTTAACTTACCGACACCGGGCAGGCGTCAGTCTCTATACATCCGCTTGCGCGTTGGCAGAGACCTGTGTTTTTAGTAAACAGTCGCCAGACCCCTTTCACTGCGGCCCCCCGCGGCTTTGACACCACAAGGGGCATCCCTTCTCCCGAAGTTACGGGATTATTTTGCCGAGTTCCTTCACGAGCGTTCTCTCGAGCGCCTGAGAATCTTCATCACGCCTACCTGTGTCGGTTTTAGTACGGGCACCAGCTTTGTCCGACGTCGGCTTTTCTTGACTCCGGTTCCGAAGGCTTCGGAATCGTAAACGTCCTCGCCCTTGCGGGACGCGGTCTTCTAGCCCCGCGCCCTCCTTCCCCGAAGCGTCCTGACGCCCTCAACCGCTGCTGGTGGTGCCGGAATATTAACCGGCCGTCCATCGACTACGCCTGTCGGCCTCGTCTTAGGGTCCGACTAACCCTGGGCGGATTTACCTTCCCCAGGAAACCTTAGGCTTTCGGCGAACGGGATTCTCACCCGTTTTATCGTTACTCGTTCCGGCATGATCACTGGCACATCGTCCAAGGTTCGTTGTCCGTACCTCTTCGCTCAACGTGCCACGCTCTCCTACCGAGCAGAGAGTAGTCAGTAGACAGTAGATGGTAGACAGCAGAAAACAAAACCAGCCACTCCGAATCGTGATTCGGGGCGGCTGCGGTGTTCCTACTGGCTACTGGCTACTGACTACTGACTACTCGCTACTCCCGCCGCTTCGGTGCTATGCTTAGTCCCGTTCATTATCGGCGCAGGACTCCTCGACCAGTAAGCTATTACGCACTTTTTAAATGATGGCTGCTTCTAAGCCAACATCCTGGCTGTCACGGGAGTCCAACCTCCTTTCGCACTGAGCATAGCTGGGGGACCTTAGCGGGCGATCTGGGTTGTTCCCCTCTCGACGACGGAGCTTATCCCCCGCCGTCTAGCTGCCCCTGCTTGGTCTGGTGGTATTCGGAGTTTGGTTTCGGAGGGTAGCCGGGTAGGCCCCCTACCGAATTCAGTCGCTCTACCCCCACCAGCAACTACAGAGACGTTAACCCTAAAGTTATTTCGGAGAGAACGAGCTATCTCCACGTTTGATGATACTTTCAATCCTCCACGCGGGTCATCCCCCAGTTTTTCAACACTGGTGAGTTCGGACCTCCATGGGGTGTTACCCCCACTTCATCCTGCCCGTGCGTAGGTCACGTGGTTTCGCGTCTACGGCCGACAACAAACGCCCTATTCAGACTCGCTTTCGCTGGGGCTCCGCGGCAGAACCGCTTAACCTAGCTGCCGACCGTAAGTCGCCGGATCATTATGCAAAAGGCACGCCGTCAGGCATTCCGGAGAAGTAGACAGTACACAGTAAACAGTAGACAGGAGAAGACCGGTCCTTGCCGGTTCCCACCATCTCTGGGGAGACAAGCCCCCACGCATCGCCACAGGCCGCGGACGCGTGCCTGCTGTATGCTGTCTACTGTCTACTGTCTACTTCTCCGGCATAGCCCTCCGACCGCTTGTAAGCGTGTGGTTTCAGGTTCACTGTCCTCCCCTCGTAGGGGTTCTTCCCATCGTTCGCTCGCGCTACTGGTTCACTATCGGTCGCCAGAGAGTACTTAGCCTTGCGGGATGGGCCCCGCAGATTCAAACCGGCTTCCACGTGTCCGGTCCTACTCAGGTGCCGAGCCGGAGGGCCTGTCATGCCGCGTACGGGACTTTCACCCCCTATGGTCGTTCATTCCAGAACGTTCCGCTACGACAAGCCTTGCTCACTCCGTGTCATTAAAGACAGCCCGGTCCTACAACCCCGCCCGGACGAGTCCAGGTGGTTTGGGCTATTCCCCGTTCGCTCGCCGCTACTAGGGGAGTCGCTGTTGCTTTCCTCTCCTGGAGGTACTGAGATGTTTCAGTTCCCTCCGTTCGCTCCGTGTTCCTATGGATTCAGAACACGGTCATTCGGGCACCCCGGGATCAACGCTCGGTTGACAGCTCCCCCGGGCTTATCGCAGTCTTCCACGCCCTTCATCGCCTTCTGGCGCCTAGACATCCCCCACACGCCCTTAGTAGCTTGACCGCCATGATCCCGCCCTCCACCGCCACAGTCGCCTACAACGGAGGAAGAGGAATCTACAGAAGACACCGGTTTCACCCCGCCCCTTACGGGGCTTGGCTCGCCAGGGCCTCTGCCGCATCAACTACCACCCGACACATCAAGTGTCGGGCAAAGTAACGATCCCTTCTCTCAATCAGGGCTCATGCAGAGATCGCAAGAATCAAGATCCTGTACCGGTTGCCCGGACAGAACCTCGTTCTTGTGAAGTTGCAACACTTTCCGCAATACCTAGTTGTCAAAGAACTCTACGCCTGGTACTTGAACGTGCCGGCCGCCCTATCGCGTTACCCCACATCCAATAACTGGCCAGGAGCAAGGACACCGACTAACGTGCCCTCGCTCGCGGTCAGTTTGTCACCGAGACTCGAGAAACTGGTGTTCGACCATTCTTAGGAAGAAGCACGCGCCCCGTCAACAGAGGTTTCTCAAATCGCACCGTCTGTGGAGATGACGGGGTTCGAACCCGTGACCTCGTGGTTGCAAACCACGCGCTCTCCCAGCTGAGCTACATCCCCAGTTCCCTTACCGCCTGGCCTCAATGGGCGTACTTGGATTCGAACCAAGGACCTCAGCTTTATCAGAGCTGCGCTCTAGCCAACTGAGCTATACGCCCTTCACCCGAGGGAAATAAAAAAGCCAAACCGATTTAGGTTTGGCCCTACCCGACCCTGGTGATGGGATAGAGCGTCAACACTCCTCGCTGCTATGAATGATTCGCTGAGTCATGAACACGCTACCTTTGCCGGAGGCCAAAGGATCAACTTCCAAAGAAAGCGATCAGTGCGAGATAATTATAGAGGCGCGGGACAAAGTGTCAACCGGAAAAAATGCCACCATGCTCATCGATGTGCGCGATCTTCCGACGCTAAACGCTTACTCCGAAACGCTGTCGACAGAAATGTTGCCGGACGGCTCCGAGTGAGCTACATGCCGGCCGATTTCGTAGCCGAGGATCAGCGCCGCCAGCAATAACACGGCGACCAGCAGCGTGCGATGCACACGCTTGTTCGATCCGGCTGCTTGCCAGGTGGTGAGCCAACGGCGGAAGCGGGCTTGGCGGCGCAGGCGCTCCAGCCAGCGCCGGCTGACAGCGACCCGATCAAATTGCCTCACCGCCGTGGCGACCCCGGCAACCTGGCGTCGAGCGGCATCGTTATCTGGATCGACCTCAAGAACCTCCAGATAGGCCCATACCGCCTCTCCCAATTCTCCTTGACGCGTCAACGCGTCCGCCCGGGCCAATCCCTGTTGCAGATGGTCCGCATAGCTGACCAGTATCGACAAGTCTGCCCGGCAGCGGGGACATTCACGGGTCCACTCCGTTAGCGCTTTCTGGCACATCGGGCACATGAGCATGGCTGCACTCATAGCAGATATGCATAGTTAAGGAGACGATCGTTAAGCACCGCGCTAGCTTCTTCCATCTTCTTCTTGTCCGCGGCGCTCATGGCCACGCGGACTGCCCGACATAGTACTTCAAGCTCACGCCGATCCTCGGCATCTTCGATGCCGGGGATGACCTGCCGCTCCGTTTTTCTCAGCACTTCGAGCGCCTCCCGATACTCCGGGAGCGCTTCGAACCTCACCGTGCGATGGAGCAGATCTTCATTGCTGCGCTTGAGCTTGATCAACTGGGAGGCATCCAGCGGATCTTCGCCGCTCTGCTGGATGGCGAATCGTTTGCGGTGCCGAATGTGCAAGTCGTGAAGCTCGACCGTGAGGATGCCGTCGTCGCCGTATTCGTAACTGACTTCGATGGCGCCGTCGCGCTGAGCACGGGGCGGATCAAACTCCCAGGGAATCTCGGCCAGTTTCACGTTCTCGGGACTCTCCGGATCGTCGTAGGTGTCGCCCTCGTACACACTGATCACGACCCGGCTCGCTGGGTCGGCGACCGGATGGTAGGTCTTGGTAAACGAGCAAGGAATGTCGACGCCGCGCTTGATGATAGGATCCAGGTAGATCTGGCGTTGATCGTCGACCGGATTGGTGCAAAGCGAGTGCTCCAGCTTGACGCTGTAGCCATAGCGATCGAGCCCTGGGGCGTTTTGAAGAATCGCGGACACAATGGCTGCGCCTTGGGCCACACAGGTCATGGGGTCTACCTGGTCAAACGGCTCGGGCTGCTTGCCCGCCATCTTCTCCGTGACATAGCGGCGGATCAGGGGGATTTTGCTGGTGCCGCCGACCAGGAGAATCCGGTCAATGTCTTTCGGGCGCAGCCCGCGCAATTTCAGCGCCTCGTCGATGGCCGCCCCGGACTTCACCACCAGCGGCATGAGCACGCGCTCGAACGATGATCGATCGATCTCCTCTTCCAGGTTCAGGTGGCGTTCCGGCACGAGTGCGGCCCTGCGCGCCACGACAAACGGTTCGCTGGAGAGGTCAATTTTGGCCTGTTCAACAGCCAGCATGAATTGCTGGCGGTATGGGGAATTCAAGATGTCGTAGCCGGTCTTTTGCTGGAAGCGCTCGGCCAAGTGCTGGGCCAGGAGAAGGTCGATGTCGTCGCCGCCCAGTTTGCCGACGCCCTTGCTGCTGATCTCTTCGAAAATGCCATGATGGATACGGAGAATGGTGACGTCGAGCGTGCCGCCGCCGAAATCATAGACCAGGATCGTCTGTTCTTCATCCGCGTTGAGGCCATAAGAGATGGCTGCGGCTGTCGGCTCGTTGATTAGCGTCAAAACCTGAAGGCTGGCGGCTCCGGCGCAAAGCTTGGTCGCATGCCGGGCGAGGCCCTTGGAGTTCGCGGGGATGGTGACGACCGCTTTGGCGATGGTTTGCGACAGCCGGGCTTCCGCATCCTTCTTGAGCATGCTGAAGAGCATGACGGCGATCTGTTCGGGACGAACGTCCTGGCCGATGAGCGAGACGCGTTCCGGCGATCCCAGGATGCGCTTAATCGATCGAATGGAACGCTGTTCGTCGAAGGTCTCTTTCGCCTCCTGCCCGAACGCCAGCGTGCCATCACGTCTGATCGTGACCACGGAAGGAGTGCACGGGAGCCCTTCACGGTCGGGGATGACTTCCGCCTTGCCATACTGAAAGTCGGCGATGACTGAGTTGCTGGTCCCGAAATCGATCCCGATATACGGCATGGCGCAACCTCGTAGGCGTCTCTACCTTTCCGTGCAAGTATAACAAGCGGAATAGGCGAGGTAGAGATTTCCTACAGGTCATTCGTATTTGCTTGCGAAACATTGCGGTAGGGCGCTGCCGCATGCAGGCGACCGGGTGCCGTCAGTCCTTAACGGCTGCCACAAAAAAGTCCGTCCGGATGTGCCGGGCCGTTCACTTTCCCGGCAGGCGCGGGAGGATTGGGAGACGGTGCCAGGCCGCGCTCCAAATCCAGCAAGAATTGTTTGCGCCACAATCCTCCGCCGTAGCCGCCGAGCTGGCCGTTCTTGTTCACCACACGATGACACGGGATAAGAATACCGATCCGGTTCAAGCCATTGGCCCTGCCCACGGCCCGTTGTGCACCGGCGCAGCCGATCGCACAGGCCAATGCTTCGTAAGAGCGCGTTTCGCCATAGGGAATTCGAAGCAGTCCATCCCAGACAGATCGCTGGAAAGGTGTACCTGGATAAACCAGAGGAACCTTGAATTCCTTGAGCTTGCCGGCGAAATAGCGTGCTAATTCATCCTTGATTTGCTCGAGATGCTCGTTGTCGCCGGGAACAACTGCGCAACGGAAGCGTTTGCGCAGTGTGACAAATTGTGCTTCGAGCATGCGCCGGTCGGTGAATTCCGTCAAGCAGACCCCCTCGACGTTTGCGCCGACGACCAGAGGACCGAGCGGGGTCTCCACCCAGGAAGTCACGATACAGTCGGCCGAGCGGCTGCGACCGGGTGGCTCCCCAAACGTCCGCGTGAAAGCCTCGCGAAAGCCGCTAAGCGATTCGTATCCCTGGCCAATAGCCACGTCATCCAATCCCGCGCCTTCGCGGATCTGTCGAAGTGCTTGTCCCATGCGTCGTCCCCTGCAATAGGCTTGAAAGGTCATGCCGTAGTGTTTCAAGAAGTAGCGACGCGCCCGCGCAGGATCGATCGACATCTTGCGAATATCCGCATCGGTCACCCGTTCGGACGTGGCGCGTTCGACTTTCTCCAGAAGCTGGTTCACCCAGTGGGGCGGCTTGCCGTCCGTATCCATCGGCCGACAGCGCTTGCAAGGTCGAAATCCTGCGAACAGGCCCTCGCGCACGCTGGCGTAGAATTCCATGTTCTTCGTGAGAGGCTTCCGCGCCGGACAGGAGGGCCTGCAAAAAATGCCGGTAGTGCGGACGGCGACAAAAAACACACCGTCGTAGGAGGTGTCTCGCGCCAGAACGGCCCGTTCCATTTCCCTTGGCGTCGGCAGCTTGCTCATGGCAGAATCGTACTGCTTCGTCCGGACGGCTTCTACCGATTTCTGAGCGCGGAATTCGGATCTGCCAAAGTTTTGACGATCGGCCCACTCAGGTCTTGTCCAGCTCGCGTCGCAGCAGACCGTTGAAGGTGGGAAGGCCGTCGATCTCCCAGGCGCGCTCGATTTGTTCCTTGAGTCCGCGATTGGCGATTTGCAGCTTCCGCCAACCGGCGGCGTCGGGGTGATCCGGATCGAGCTTGAGAGAGTCGTGGGTATCGACAGCGAAGAGGCAGGTAGCGCCTTCATCGTGACTGATTACTTGCAGTTTCAGATGAGGATATATGGAACTGCCCAGTCGGAAGGCGTAGCCGCGTGATCCACCCCCCGAGGTGCGCAGGCACTCGCAGATAGGAGGCACGAGGAGCGGCTCCAGAGACTGGTCGCCAGGGATCTCCAGGAAAATCAACTTGGCCGGCGTGATCGTCGTCGGCCCACCGGGGTAAGCGAGCTTCAAAAATGTTCGGCAAGCGCGACCGAAAAGCGCGGGCGTCAGCCCCTTCATCTACACCGTCCTTCTCAGCGAGGAGGAGACAAATAATCGACCAAATAGGATAATAGGCCTAGTGTTTCAATTCGGGACGCCGATGTCAACGGCTGACCGTTTTCTTGCAGCCACTGGTTCTGGACCAACAAATCGTGCCGGACAGTTTGAAGACAAGATTGGAAGAGAGCGAGGAATCCATTCGACTCAAGGATACCGGTGAAGAATCCATGCGGAGTTCGCCACGCGCCCTGCCTTCGTTTGTGCGCGCTCGCGAAATTTGCGGAGGCCTTCTCACTGCTCTCGGCGGACTAGGGCTTCTTGGCTGGCAGGGAGGTTGGCGTGGGTTGAGAACGATTGGCGCCGAATCGATTCCGATGGCACCCAGCTCGGCGCTGGCGTTCATCTTGCTGGGAGCGTCCCTCTGGCTGCTGGCGCGCACGCCCGCCAGACGATGGATCACATGGGCCACTCTTCTCTGCGCCGGCCCCGTGGTCTTCACGGCGCTGCTGCGCCTTTTCGACTTTTTCCCCGGCGCCAATCTGGGCACAAGTCACTGGGCGTATCTCTCCTCGGAGGATTCGTCAGACCAGGCTACCGCAGACCAGATGGCTTTTCAGACGGCGGTCACTTTCCTCCTCGGCAGCATAACGGTGCTGTTGCTCACGGTCCCGGGCAACAGGCGGTCGGTCAGGTATGCCGCCAGTTTCCTGGCAGTGGTGGTTGCATCTCTCGGCCTGATATTCGCGCTTGGTTATTTCTATGGCGCTCCGTTTTTTTCTGGCCCGGCTGCAATACCCATGGCGATCAACACGTCGCTGAGCTTCGTTGCTCTTGGAGTGGGCCTGCTGCTGACGGCAGGACCTGAGACCCCGCCGCTGCGGCCGTTGGTCGGCCCATCGGTGCACGCCCGGTTGCTGCGCGCCTTCCTGCCCTTCACGGCCCTCACGGTGTGCCTTGTCGCGTGGTTGATGTATCTGATTCGGCAGCGAGAGTCGGCTCCTTCGGCGGCCCTGGTTTCCGCGCTGCTGGTCGTCGCGGCAATTCTGCTGGTAAGCATTATCTGTGTCCGCATCGCCCGCACTGTGGGTGGCGACCTGGAGCGCGTCGACCATGAACTACGCGAAGCGGAAGGTCGGAGCCGGCACTACGCCGCAGAGCTGCAGGCACTCAACACGTCCCTGGAGCGGCGGGTTGCGGAACGCACGACCGCGCTGGAAGCGAGCCGCGACCACTTGGACCAGTTTTTTTCGATCACAACGTCCCTGGAGAATCCCGATAACGTCGAAAGGACATTCGATTTAGTCCTGCGCTTCTGTCAACGGCTTGGCTATGAACAGGCCATGATCTCCTTGATCGACCAAGAGGCGCGCGTCGTGCGCGGAGTCCGAGCCGTGGGTGCCCTCACCGAGGTCTTGCAGAGGACGGTTCGCGCGCTCGACGGCAACGACATCCTGGCGGTCGTGGCGCGCGCGGGGCAGACGGCCTTCGTCAAGGAATCTCTCGAAGACGCGCGCTGTGATCGGGTCGCGGTCGCGGCAGCTGGAATCCGCAGTCAAATCGTCGTCCCTCTCTTGAGCCAAGGCGCTGTTGTCGGGACGCTCCAGGTGGGATCGAGGCTCCTCCTCGACCCCACGCCTGAAGACGTGCGCACGCTGGAAACCTTGGGCAATCAGGCGGCTCGTGCATTGACGGGATTGCTGCGGCTCAAGGAGATCCAGCACCTCAACCGCGAGCTAAGACAAACAGCCGCGGAATTGACGCACTCGAATCAACAGTTGCACGAGTTAGCGGAAGACTTGCGCGAAAGCGCTGCTTCGGAACGAAGGGCCCACGAAGAACTCAAGAAGGCCCAGAGCCAGATGGTGCAGTCCGAGAAACTGGCAGCACTGGGACAATTGGTAGCAGGTGTCGCCCACGAACTCAACAACCCGCTTTCCTTTGTCAGCAACAACGTGGCGGTACTGCAGCGCGATGTGAGTGCCTTGCGCGAGATATGCGAGCTCTACAGACAGGGGCAGCCGCTCCTCGAACTGCATCGGCCCGAGCTACGTGCCCGCATCCGCGAGCTGGAAGAAAAGATCGACCTGGACTACACGCTGAACAATTTAGACGGGCTGATGAACCGATCGCGGGAGGGACTCAAGCGCATCCAGCATATCGTCAAGGACCTGCGCGATTTTGCCCGCCTGGACGAAAGCGACCTGCATGAAGTTGACCTCAACGCGGGCATCGAGTCGACGATCAACATCATCCGCGGAGAGGCCAAGAAGGAGCAGGTTGGACTGGAATTGAAGCTGTCGCCCTTGCCGCCCGTGACCTGTTATCCCGCGAAGATCAACCAGGTGGTTCTCAACCTGGTAACCAATGCACTCGACGCATGTTCCCCTGGCGGCAAGGTGACGGTGGCGACACGAGCGCAGGGGGACGGAGTAGAGATCACTGTTGCTGATGACGGCACTGGAATTGATCCTGCGATCCGCGAGAAAATCTTCGACCCTTTCTTCACCACGAAACCTCAAGGCAAAGGCACGGGTCTGGGACTGAGTATTAGCTACGGCATCGTGCAAGCGCATGGCGGCGCGATTGATTTCGAATCCGGCGTGGACCGGGGAAGCTGCTTCAAAGTACGTCTGCCCCTTTCCTTGCCGCGCAATGGGGAAACCGCGAATACATAGGGAGACACGGGAAAAGCCATATAAAACGCTCACCGGAATGCAGACCGATGGAGGCGAGCGCTGTCAGCTAGCCCAGACAGGTATGCATCGACATCCAATGCCCTGGAGATTTCTCGATGGTGCGGCGCCATACGATCCTGGTCGTAGATGATGAAACCGACGTCGTGCAGAGCGTGCAGGACTTGCTGCGCCTTGAGTATAGGGTGATCGGGTCGAACCGCGCCGGCGATGCAATTCGGATTCTCAAGGACCAGGAAGTCCACATCGTCATGACCGACCAGCGGATGCCCGACATGACAGGCGTTGAATTCCTGTGCAAGGTTCGGGGGGATAACCCCGACGCCGTGCGCCTGCTCTTCACCGGCTACGCCGACATCAAGGCCGTGATCGATGCGATCAACCAGGGGAGCGTCTACCGCTACATCACGAAACCCTGGGATCCGGATGAGTTGCAATCGATCATTCGCCAGGCTTCCCAGCAATATGACCTGCTCTTCGAAAGAAAGCGGCTGCTGACCGAGCTGCAGCTCAAGAATCGGGAGCTGGAGCAGGCGAACACCGAGCTGAAGGGCGCCAATCAACTCAAAGAGGCATTCATCCGCGTCGCCAGCCACGAGCTGCGGACGCCGTTGACCATTCTCTACGGGCTAACTCAGTTGGCCCTGCGAACGCCGGATCTTGCCTCACCCTTGCGCGAGTGGCTATCCTCGACGCACCGTGCAAGCGAGCGTTTGAATTCCCTTGTCGATCAGTTGATCAAGATGTTGTCGGCCGGGCAGTTTGATCGTTCACTGGAACGCCGGCCCATCGATCTAACGGGATTGATTCAACAGGCAGCGCAGGACGTCCGGCCCTTCGTGGAGCAGCGTCGCCAGGGACTGGCGCTCGACGTGGCAGCCGATCTGGGCTCTATCGATGGCGATGCCGGCAAGATCCGTGACAGCCTGGACAACCTCCTCTTGAATGCCATCAAATTCACGCCGGATGGAGGCAAGATACAGATCGCCGCTCGGCGGCTTACAGGACCAGCAGTTGAGATTTGCGTATCCGACTCGGGAATTGGGATCGACCCGATCGCCCGGCCCCATTTGTTCGAAGCGTTCTTCACCGGCTTTGACGTCTCCCGGCATTCATCTGGGCATTTCGAGTTTGGACGCCAGGGCCTGGGCCTGGGCCTCAGTCTCGTCAGAGCCTTTGTGGAGATGCATGGCGGATCGGTCGGTGTGGCGAGCGAACCGGGCAAGGGATCGACGTTTACCATCATCTTACCCGAGCATCCAAGCTGAGCATTCTGAGGCCGAAGGCTATTCCACGCGACAGAAGACCGCCTTCAAATAGCGGCCCTCGGGCACGTGGACCAGAAACGGGTGATCCGGCCCCGCTCCTGAAACCTGGATGATTTGCAGGGTCCGACCTGCTTGCCAGCTTGCGCGGCGCAACGTTTCGAGAAAATCGAGCTCGCTGATCAGCCCGGTGCAGGAACAGGTCAGGAAGATCCCGCCCGGCGCCACCGCCTGAAGTGCCAGCCTGTTCATATCAAAGTAGCGCTTCAGGGCGTAGTCGATGGATTCGCGATCGCGTGTCTGTTTGGATGGGTCGAGAATAACCACGTCGAAACGCTCGCCATTGGCCAACGTATCACGGAGCCAGGGAAAAAGATCGGCTTGAACGAAACGAATGCGCGCCTGGTTGAGGTTGGCATTTTGCCGAGCCATCCCCAGGGCCTGCTCATCCAGGTCCACCCCGACAACTTCCAGGGCATTGCCGAGAGCCTTTGCATAGACGGCGAAACCGCCGGTGTTGCAGCAGAGATCGAGAACGCGCCGTCCCGGGCAGAAGCCCGCCAAAGCCTTGCGGTTGTCGCGCTGGTCGAGAAAGAAGCCGGTCTTATGCTTGCTGCCCGCCGCGACGCGGAAGCGCACACCGTGCTCCGTAATCGTTCCAGGAGCGGGGGCCTCTGGGGGCCGGCAATCAAACGATTCTTGCTTCTGGATGTGCTCCTCGGCGAACCAGTAAAAATGGCTGCCGGGGAAATGGCCCGCCAATGCCTCCTGAATCACGGATCGAAACCGGAACATCCCGGCTGAGAAGAATTCCAGCACCAGGGTCGAGCCAAAACGATCGACCACCAGGCCGCTGAGAGAATCTCCCTCGGAATGCACCAGTCGATAGGCATCTGTAACTGCCTCGAGTCCCAGCCAATCCCGGCGGAGCGTGCTGGCCCGGCCGAGGCGACTCGCAAAGAACGCTGCGTCGATCGCCTCGTTTGGATTGGTCGTGAGCACACGCAGGGCAATGCGCGAGTGGCCATTATAGAAGCCTCGACCAACCCACTGATTATCGCGGTCGATGATATCTACCACGCTGCCGCCGGGAATGCGCGTCGCCGGTTTGTCGACCATCTTCTGAAAGATCCACGGGTGCGAGGATCGCCGGACGATCTGGAGACGTACTTGCGGTAACTCCGCTGGTGAGGGAGCGGCCTCGGAAATGGACATGCGAAAGGTAAAGCCCAGAAGAAGAACATCGGATCAGGCCAATACGCACACTGCGGCAGTCTTTTCATTATAGACGGACCAGCCGGCACTTAAGGTGCTGAACCGTAGCCGTCGCCGGCGGGTCTTGGCGGCGGCAGGCTGGGAATGACCTGGTTCTTTTGATAGAATTCTTCTCTTCCGGAGGACTCTCTGCGCGGCGGTCGTAGACTGCCGGATCCGTCCGGGCCAAGTGGTAGCCTGGTGCTCCGTCACGTAAAAGTTCGTAGTTCCGGCTTCGGCCGGGAAAGCCGCCTGAAAGCGAAGCTACGAAGCCAGCGCGAGCTGAACGATCAAGCACCAGGGTGTAAAGTTGTCGTTGTCCAGGGCCTCAATTGCAGGGGTCACCATGTTGCCAGAAACGAATCCGTGCGGATCCTTCCGCGTAGAGCGCCACGGTGATATCGCCGTGATCATCCCGGCCTCCGAAGTGGAGAGCATGCCCGAGAACTTGATCCAGCAAGCCGCCGAATTGGTGTTGGCGCCCCTCCGCAAAGATCCCCCGGCAGGTCTCGTCATCGATCTCACTCAGGTGAAGTTCTTTGGATCGGTATTCATCTCATTCCTGCTGAAATGCCACATGTTGGTAAAGAAGCACGGCAGCGAAGTGGTGCTGGCCGGGGCCTCCGAGCGCGTGCGTGAGCTTCTTCATCTAACCGCCCTCGACACGCTTTGGGCGCTGTACGACTCCCGCAACGATGCCCTGCAATCCCTGGCAGGGTCGGATTGACCAATCGGAGCTCCGTTTTCTTCACGAGAAGGACTTCAGGATGAAACGTCGTTCAGTTCGCGACGGAGATGCTGCCTTTCAACAGGTGAATGAAGAAGACACTCACCACGAAGAAGAGCGGCAGCCCGTTGGCAGCGAACAACTCATCCAGCAAATCAAGGAAACGGCAGACAAGCTCATTCGCGACCAGGCCAATCGCGGTGACATCAAATTGCTGAACACGGCGCTGAAAGAACTGCGCTACGCGTTCAAGGTATTTGCTCCCTATCGCAATCGTCACAAAGTGACCGTGTTCGGCTCTGCGCGCTTGCCGCCCAGCCACCCGGCTTATCAGCAGGCGGTGGAATTCAGCAGGCGCATCGCGGAGGCCGGCTTCATGGTCATCACCGGCGCCGCGAGCGGCATCATGGAAGCCGGCCACGTCGGAGCCGGGCGCGAGCACAGCATTGGCGTCAATATCCTGCTGCCATTTGAGCAGGAAGCCAACGCGATTATTGCGGGTGACGTCAAACTGATGCATCTGAAGTACTTCTTCACCCGTAAGCTTCTTTTTGTGAAAGAATCAGATGCCGTCGCCCTATTCCCGGGCGGCTTCGGCACCCAGGACGAAGGCTTCGAGGTCCTGACCCTTGTCCAGACGGGCAAGAGCCATCTCTTTCCCATCGTCATGGTAGACGAACCGGGCGGCGACTACTGGGTTCGCTGGCACCGCTATGTAGAAGACGTTTTGGTCGCTCGCGAAATGATCTCGCCCAACGATTTGGCGCTTTACAAGCTGACCGACTCAGCGGAAGAGGCGGTGGCGGAGATCACCCGGTTCTACCGCGTTTACCATAGCATGCGCTACGTCCGGGGCGATCTCGTCCTGCGCCTGCAACATACGCTTGCGGAGCCGCTTCTCGAACGCATTCGGCACGAATTTGCCGATATTGTGGTCGCCGGCACCTTTGAGCAGACGACGGCTTTGCCGGCCGAGGCCAATGATCCGCATCTGGCATCCCTGCCCCGCCTCCGGTTCCGGTTCGACCGACGCAGTCTGGGAAGACTGCGCATGCTGATCGATACGATCAACAGGGACGGATGAAAAACCGGCACGCAAGCGCGCGGTGCTTCGCTGCGTTCATTTCCGGAATCGATTGAGCACTTCCAGGCCGTCCTTCCGAGCGGATTCCAGCGCCAGCGCCACGAAGACCCGCGACGGCATATGCTCCTCTTCCAGCCGAACTCCTCGCTGAAAGCCCTCGACCGCCTGGTCGCGCATATTCAGTTCAACACGCACAAGCCCGAGGAAATAGTGATAGCGAGCATCCTGGTCATCCAGTTTCACGGCGGCGCAGAACTCCTTTTCAGCCTCGGGGAATTTGCCGTCTTGATACAAATGCAGTCCATTCGTGTAACGCGCGTACGCTCGCTCCGGCTGTCGCGCATGGACGCCGGCTGTCCCATTCAACGAATCGTATGGGTACGAAGCACGGCGCTGCGCTTCCATATCTTGTAACTTGATCTCTGCCGCTTTGAGCTTCGCGCGGGCGATGTGCAGGTCCCTGGCCAGAGCGTTGGAGGTTGCGACGGCGGCATTTGCCTGTTGGCTTGCTTCCCTGGCTGACCGCAGTGCTTGCTTCAGTTCCGCGGTTTGTGCCTCCGCGGCCCTTTTTTCCTCTTGCGAACGGTTGGCGTTGTCAGCGACCGCCAGCGCCTCCACCGCGAGCGGCCCCGCGTGAAGGTCCACGAGGATGTTCGCGAGAGGACCAATTAAACGATCGGCGTCGAACTGGAGGAGCGCTTCGGCATCCCGGCGCGGGGATTGCCCATCGCTTCCCAATTCCCCGGTTCCCGGGCTAGAAGACTCCGCGTGTTCGTTCTGAGAAAATGATGCAGGCTGTGCCTGCTGAAGCATACCATCGTGGATCAAGCCTGCTCCATGGAGCCTCAAACCCGCGGGCGGTTCGAATCCGAATGTCCAGAGAACCAGGCAAGCAATGATGCCGCAGCTCGATCCGAGAGCGGCGGGGAACCAGGGCTTGGCGGATTTCTTAGCAGTCGTTGAAGATGAAAAAGACTGTGTCTGCATGCTGACGGGCAGAGGCGGATTTGCAGCCGGGAGCATGGGAGTCGCTGCTGCCTTTGCAGCATGCGCCATGTCGTGGCCTGTCTCCTTGACTTCGGCGAGGTTAATTTCGAAGCTGGCTTCTGGCGACAAGTCATCTTCGAATAACTCGATTCCCGGATCACGGCTCGACTCGGGTCGTTCCTGAGACTGTTCGCCCAAGATCTCCGAAGGAGATTCTTTTCTTGGCGCGTCCGAGCCGTCCTCGCAAGCGATCAAGAATTCGTATTCTGAGTCGTTATCGGGCGCAAACTTCTCTTCCTGATCGCCCTCGGCCTCTCCCACGTCCTCTTCGTCAACGACGATTCGCGACGTCCGTTTGGGATCCTCGGCGGCCGCCAAGGGTGAGTCAGGTGAAGAAGGCCTGGGCAGTCGAACGCCCACCGAATCTGTCCAGCCTCTGCTTAGATCTTCCCAGGTTCCGTTGAGAAGGTTGTCATTGTGAGCCGGGGCTGCTTGCTCCGAACTCCCGCCGTTCAGGCAGCTGGAGGGGCTGCCGCGACCAGGTCGATTACCGACCATGCTTTCCTTAGCCATCCGTGTAGTACTCCCCTAAGCAAGGTTCGACTCCAGTGAAAGGATGTGACGGGATTAGTAGCTTGCCTTAAGCGACGGGTGTAAATTCCAGAGAGTCGGTAGTTGGTCTGCACCACAAGCAGAGTCATAATAGACCAGTATGAAGCACACTGCCACCCCTCAAGCCGGATTTTTCTTGCTGTGGACGATCACCGGACTATGCGGGGGTCTGGCGCAGCTGTCAAGCTGCGCTGGGGCGGAGAAAGAGACAAAGTCTGCCGACAGCGGAGTCGTGCTGTTTCGTGAGCAAATCCGCCCCATCTTGACCGGTAAGTGTCTGACCTGCCATGCCAGCGACAAACGCAAGGGCAAGCTCGACCTGAGCAGACGATCCCTTGCCTTGGCAGGCGGTCGAAACGGCCCTGCGCTGGTGACAGGCAAGGCGGCCGATAGCTTGCTCTACCAGAAGCTGGTTGCCGGCGAGATGCCTCCTCAGAACCCGCTGGCGCCGGAGCAGGTCGCCGCGTTCAAGAAATGGATCGAAGCGGGCGCGCCTTACGACGGCGAGCCTCTGACCAGTGCGGTCCAGCGCGCGGGTACTGACTGGTGGTCGCTGCAACCCATCAAGAGGCCGACGCCTCCCGAGGTGAAGAACCACAAGTGGGTGCAAACTCCCATCGATGCATTCATCCTCGCCAAACTGGAAGAAAAGGGCCTCGTACCTGCACCCGAGGCAGGACGAGCCACCCTGATCCGAAGGGCCACCTTCGACCTCCTCGGCTTGCCGCCAACGCCTGAAGCCGTGGCCGCATTCGTGTACGATCCCGACCCCGATGCCTATGAGAAGCTGATTGACCACCTGCTGGCTTCACCACACTACGGCGAGCGCTGGGCAGGGCACTGGCTGGACGTCGTCCGATTCGCGGAGAGTCAGGGTTATGAAACCAACATGCCCAGGCCCAACGCCTGGCCCTACCGGGACTACCTCATCCGCTCGTTCAACGAGGACAAAGCATATCCTCAGTTCGTTCTCGAACAGCTAGCCGGCGACATGGTACGCGACGGCGATTGGCTCGTGCAGTCCGCCACGGGCTTTCTGGTTGGCGGCGCCCACGACATCGTCGGTAATCAAACTGTGGAGGGCATGCTGCAGCAGCGCATGGATGACCTGGACGATATGATCGCGACCACGGGGGCCACTTTTCTTGGTCTCACGGTGAATTGCTGTCGCTGTCACGATCACAAGTTCGACCCGCTTACGCAGCGCGATTACTACGGTCTTCAGGCGATCTTTGCGGGCGTGCAGCATGCCGAGCGCGACTTGGCTCCCGCCGGCATCGACAACCGCGAGCGGGAGGTCGCACAGGTTCGAGCCGAGTTGGCGCGCCTGGATGAGGAACTGGATGGTTTCGAGCCAGTGGTCCAGGGAAGCAGCACCTCCGTCCAGCGCTCCGCGGTAAACCCGCGACGAAATGTCGAGCGCATCGTCCCCACGGAAGCCAGGTTTGTCCGTTTCGTAATCAACGCCACGAACGACAGATCGGAGCCCTGCATTGACGAACTGGAGATCTACTCGGCCGACGGCTCCCATAGAAACGTGGCGCTTTCGGCCGCGGGCAGCAAAGCACACGCCTCGTCAACCTACCCAAATAATCCTTCTCATAAATTGGAACACCTGACCGACGGCCGCTACGGAAACACCCGCAGTTGGATCTCCAACGAACCCGGCAAAGGCTGGGTGCAGGTCGACTTGCCGCGCACGGTAAAGATCGGCGAACTCGTTTGGGGAAGGGACCGTGAAGAGAGATACCAAGATCGCCTTGCCACGGACTATCGCATCGAGGTGGCTGTTGAGCCGGGCCAATGGCGCGTGGTGGCCTCATCAGCGGATCGAGCGCCGTACCATGCTGGCGCCACCGCAGATGCGCGTGGCCTCTCTCCCGACGGCCGGCAGCAACGAACTGCCCTGCTGTCAAGGCGGACGCGGCTCCAGCAGCGACTCAGCAGCCTTCAGTCGGGTGTGAAGGTGTACGCGGGCACGTTTAGCCAACCGGGGCCCACTCACCTTCTCCTGCGCGGGGATGCGCTCCGCAAAGGCGAACTGGTGCAGCCGACAGGCCTTGCAGGTGTTCGTCCTCCGCTCACCCTTGGTCCCAACGCTCCCGAGGCTGAGCGTCGCGTTGCCCTTGCACGCTGGATCATTGCCCCGGAAAACCCGTTGCCCGCGCGGGTGATGGTCAATCGCATCTGGCATTACCACTTCGGCCAAGGCATCGTGGCGACGCCGAGCGATTTCGGCTACAACGGCGACCGGCCTTCTCATCCCGAGCTGCTCGATTGGCTGGCAAGCGAGTTCACGCGCAACGGCGGCCATCTCAAGCCGATGCACCGCTTGTTCCTGCTGTCGGCAGCCTACCGGCAATCCGACCGCCCCGATGCGCACGCGCTGGCGGTGGATCGACAAAACCGGCTTCTGTGGCGGATGACGCCGCGGCGGTTGGAGGCCGAGGCGGTGCGCGATGCAATCCTCTCCGTGAGCGGCCGTCTCGACTCGCGCATGGGCGGCCCGGGCTACGACGTGTGGGAGAAAAACACCAATTACGTAATGGTCTACAAACCCAAGGCGGAACTTGGGCCGGAAGAATTTCGCCGTATGATCTACCAGTTCAAGCCACGCACTCAGCAAGACCCCGTGTTCGGGATCTTCGATTGCCCCGACGCCGCCCTGGCCAAGCCGCGGCGCACGGTCTCCACCACCGCACTGCAGGCCTTGAATTTGCTCAATAGCAGATTCGTGCTTATCCAGTCGGATTCCCTGGCGGAGCGGCTCAGACGCGAGGTGGGGGATGATCCAGGAAGGCAAGTACGGCGGGCTTTCGGACTCGCGCTTGGCCGGCCGCCCACGGAAGCAGAACAAGCAGCCGCTGTCGCGCTCATCGGTAAGCATGGCGTACCGGCCTTCTGTCGAGCCCTGTACAATGCCGATGAATTCCTTTATGTGGATTGATTCCGAAAGGAGACTGCACGTGGGGACAACTACCATGGGACAGGTCCGCGTGAAAGCAAGGATGGAGAACTTGCTCGATTTGCTCCAGGTAAGAGAAGGCAACCTAAGTCCGGATCAGGTCCGTTTTGTTGAAGTCGATGACGGCATTGTCGACACCGGCGCGAAGCTCCTATCGTTGCCAAAGCGTTTTATTCGACAACTCGGGCTCGAACACTTCGATACACGGCAAGCTCGTACAAGCGCCGGTCTGGTGACCTGCCAACCCTATGCAGCCGTCTGGCTAACGATTGAGGGCCGGAAGTGCACGGTCGATGTCGCCGAGATCCCCGACGATTGTCCCGTGCTTATCGGCTACTACCCTCTCGAATTGCTCGATTTCGTGGTCGACCCGGTCAACCAGCGATTGATCGGAAATCCGCAACACGGCGGCCAACAAATGCTCGACTTGTTCTGAGCAATCCGCGCCGATTCAATGAGGTTCATGACCAATGGCGGACGCACCCTATTCTCCGGAGCCAACCGGATTTCCCCTCCACCTGCTCACCCGGCGTTCATTCTTGACCGATCTCGGCAGAAGCATGAGCGGCGTCGCCCTTGCCTCGCTGCTGGCCGAGCAGGGGCTCCTGGCGGCGGACACTACAAAGCAAGCATCGCCAACCACCCAAGATGACTCACCCTTGTCCCCGCGGCCGCCTCATTTCCCGGCCAAAGCCAAACGCGTGCTTCACGTCTTCTGCACGGGCGCGGTCAGCCACCTAGATACCTGGGATTACAAGCCGGCATTGATCAAGCGCCACGGCCAGCCGATGCCGGGCGTCGCTAAGCTCGTTACCTTCCAGGGCGAAAACGGCAACTTGGCTCAAAGTCCGTGGAAGTTCAGGCCGCGGGGGAAAAGCGGCAAGTTCACGTCGGATCTCTTGCCTCTTCTGGGTGAGTGCGTGGATGAGATGTGCTTCATCCACTCGATGACCTCCAAGACAAATACGCACGGTCCCGGCGAGGTCTTCATGAGCACCGGCTTCACGCTCGAGGGCTATCCGAGCGCCGGTTCCTGGGTGACCTATGCTCTGGGCACGATAAATCGGAACTTGCCTGCGTACGTCGCCATTCCGGACCCGCGGGGCGTTCCCCAGCAGGGGCCGGCGAACTGGAACAATGGTTTCTTGCCGGCCGTTTTTCAAGGGACCGTCTTCAACGCCGATCAGCCGATTGCCAACCTGGCCCGGCCCGAAAGGGTGTCGGAGTCGGCAGACCGCTCGACGCGCGATTTTCTCCGCCTCCTCAACGAGGAACACCTGCGCCGTCATCCCGAGGATACGGAACTCAAAGCCCGGATTGCCGCCTATGAGTTAGCGGCACGCATGCAGTTGAGCGCTCCGGAAGTCGGCGATCTCGCTCGCGAAAGCTCCGCAACACGCGAACTCTATGGTCTCAATGACAGCAACCCGATCCTCGCCGGGTTCGGACGCAATTGCCTGCTGGCCCGACGGCTTCTCGAACGCGGCGTGCGCTTCATCACTCTCTTCAATGGCGCCTTCGCCATGGGAGAAGGGAATCTCAACTGGGACGGCCATAGGCACATCAAGTCCGACTACGATCGGCATGGTCCGATTCTCGACAAGCCCTTGGCTGCGCTGCTCAAGGATTTGAAAGCGCGCGGCTTGCTCGACGACACGCTCGTGCTCTGGACCACCGAATTCGGCCGGATGCCGACGTTCCAGAAAGGCGCCCAGGGCCGCGATCACAACCCGAAGGGCTTCACCGCGTGGATGGCCGGCGCCGGCGTCAAACACGGCTTCAACTTTGGCGCGACCGACGAGTTCGGCTACGAGGCTGTCCAGGACGTCGCCACCGTCTACGATTTCTACGCGACCGTGCTGCACCTGCTGGGTCTCGATCACGAGAAGCTCACCTACTATCACAACGGCATCCAGCGCCGGCTCACCGATGTGCATGGACACGTCATTCGTCAACTTCTTGCTTGAAGAAACCAGGCTGAATGGACCAACGCCGGGGTGAAACTATGAAGGAGGCCGAAGCCGACTGGTGGAGTCCTTTGAGTTCGTGGTAAACCGGATATTGCGTGTTTAACAATATCAGTTTCCACAAAAGGAGAACCACCGTGAAGTACGTCGGCATC
>Ga0209517_10001363_pt1 | contig 37358 bp, 35 predicted proteins | sample PeaSoiMetSII2010_FD_187695 | JGI IMG/M metagenome (GOLD analysis project Ga0209517, IMG submission 187695) | Peat soil microbial communities from Weissenstadt, Germany - SII-2010 (SPAdes) (version 2) | ecosystem: Environmental > Terrestrial > Soil > Wetlands > Peat | place: Germany... | reverse complement strand
GGCGGCAGTTTGAATCTTTCTGCCTTCAACCTCGCTGGCAGCGGCGTCATTTCCGCCACCGGCGGTGCGGCCAGTGGCGCGGCGGGCGGCGGTGGCGGCGGACGCATCACCTTGGTCTGCACAAACGATAATTTCACCGGCCAATTCTCTGCGATCGGCGGTAATGCAACTTACCCCGGCGGCGCAGGCACGATTTACACCAGCGCCTCCGGCGCGCAAGTGTTGCTCGTGGACAACGGCGGCCTGGCTGGCACCAACACGCCGTTGGCCAGCGCGTATTCCCTGCCGGCAACGCCGTTTGATTTGGACATTTCCGGCGGGGCCATGGCCGTTCCACTTACGCCATTGCCGTTGTTGAGCAATTTGAACCTGGCCGTTGGCAGCGCACTGACGGTGCCCGCCGCGCAATCCAATCTCTTTCTTGCCGTCCTGAACAACGCAAACCTGGCCGGCAGCTTGAACGTGGACCATCTCGGCTACGCGCAGAGCAACGGTCCCGGCGCCGGCAGCGCCATTTCCAACAAGGGCTCCGGCGGCGGCTATGGCGGCGCGGGCGGCGCGTCGTCCGCTGGCGCGCCCGGCGGCGCGAGCTACGGCTCGGCCACGGAGCCGGTGGATTTCGGCAGCGGCGGCGGCAATGGTGCGGCCACGGCCACCGGCGGCTCCGACGGCGGCGGCGCGCTGCACTTGAGCGTGGCCGGCGCGTTGAGCGTGAACGGCAACATCAGCGCAAACGGAAACGCCGGTTTACAGGACGATTCGGGCGGCGGTGCCGGCGGCAGCGTGTGGGTCAGCGCCGGTTCGCTTTCGGGCGCGGGAAACATTTCGGCGCTGGGCGGCACCGGCGCGCCTCTCGGCGGCGGCGGCGGTGGTGGCGGGCGCATCGCGATTTATGCGCCGACAAACAACTTCACCGGCACGACGAGCGCCCGGGGCGGCGGCGGCTGGTCGCCCGGCCAGGGAGGAACCATTCTCCTTTCGGGAGCCTTTTCCAATTTCCAGATTGTGTCGCAATCGCCGACCGGCCTGGTGCTGACCGCGGTGAGTTCTGTGGATCTGAGTTTCAACGACGCGGTGGACCCGGTGTCCGTCTCAGCGTCGAACTTCACGCTGGTCACGCCGGCGGGCGTTCTGGCCGCGTCGAATTTGACCGCGGCGGCGACCGGCCCGACTACGGTGCGGGTCAGTTTTCCGGCTCAAAATCTATTGGGTAATTACTCCATCCAGGCGGCGACGGTCATTACAAACATCTTCGGCCTGCCTCTGGCGTCAGCGTACGCCGGCACGTTCACGGTGTCGTTGCCGGCCATTTCCGGCGCAGTCACCGACACCAATGGTGCGCCGGTGGCCGGCGTGCTGCTGCAAGCGTCCGGCGGGTTGACCGGCGTGACGACCGATACCAACGGTCAATACGCACTGGGCGTTCCGCCCGGTTGGAGCGGCACAGTGACGCCGACCCTGGGCAGTTTCATGTTTGCGCCCGGCTCCATCACCTACACCAACGTCACTGCCCCGCTGACCAACCAGAATTATCTGATGGTGACGACGCTCGCGCCGGGCCTGACGCCCGGCGTGAGCGGGACCAACTTCCTGGTGAACTGGGCCGGCCTCCCCGGCGTGACCTATCAACTGCTCTGGTCCACCAACCTCGTGGACTGGCAGCCGCTGGGCAGCCCGCTGCCGGGCACCAATGGCCCGATGCAACTGGTCGTGCCGATCGGCTCGAATCCGGCGGGTTTCTTCCGTCTCACCGCGACGGAGTGACGATGCCGTTGAAGGGTTAAAGCGGAAATGTTGCCGGCTCATGCAACGGCTTAAACATTTTAACGTTTCAACGCTTCAAAAGATTAACAAACTTGTTTTCGGCGCGTTTCCCGTTAGCTTTTTCCTGCCGTTCATGAACCCAGCGCTCATTATCGTGCCAACTTACAATGAACGGGATAATCTCCCGCGCATCGTGCCAAGGCTTTTATCGCTGTCGGTGAAGGTGGATGTCCTGGTCGTGGACGGCAATTCCTCCGATGGCACGGGACAGGTCGCGGATGAACTCGCGGCGAAACATCCGGAGGTTCAGGTTCTCCATGAAACAAACAAAAACGGCCTTGGCCGCGCCTACCTCGCTGGTTTCAAATGGGCGCTGGAACGCGGCTATGAGTTCGTTTTTGAAATGGACGGCGACGTTTCGCATGACCCCGACGATGTCCCGAAATTTCTGGAAGCGGCGAGCAAACAAAACGCCGACCTGGTGCTCGGTTCACGCTATACCGGCGGCGTACGCGTGTTGAATTGGCCGCTCAAGCGCCTGCTCCTGAGCCGGTGTGCCGGCATTTATGTCTGGCTGGTGACGGGAATGCCGTTCACCGACCCCACCGGCGGCTACAAATGCTTCCGCCGCCGCGCGCTGCAGGCCATCAACCTCGATGCGGTAAAGTCAGACGGTTACAGTTTTCAAATCGAAATGACCCACCGCCTCTGGCGCGCCGGTTTTCGGGTGGTTGAGGTGCCGATCACCTTCACCGAACGCGTCGAAGGCAGTTCCAAACTGACGCGCCACATCATCAACGAGGCGTTCTGGATGGTCTGGCGGCTGTGGCTGCAAAACGTCTTCCGGCGCAAACCCCGGGTAAAAACCTGAACATTTGCCGGGCAATACCGTCAAAGACTGAAAACCTGGGGAAACACCATGAAAATGAACCTGTTGGCCGGTTTTGCGGTTGCCGGTTTAATTTTGTTGACCGTGCCGGCGCAGGCGGCGCCGAAGCTCAAAGTTGGCGACATGGCACCGTTGTTCAATGGCCAGGACCAGGACGGCAAAACGGTGGCGCTGGCCGGTTTGATCGGCAAGAAGGTCGTACTGCTCTATTTTTACCCGAAAGATTTCACGTCCGGTTGCACGAAGGAAGCCTGTGGATTTCGCGATCGGATGGGTGAACTTCAGACAAATAATGTCGAAGTTGTTGGTGTCAGTTTCGATTCCGCCAAAAGCCACCAGGAATTCATAACGAAATACCAATTGAATTTTCCATTGCTGGCCGATCCTGAGGGAAAGATTGTGGACCTCTACGGCGTGCGGATGGACCATTTGGACATGGCGCATCGCGTGAGTTTCCTTATCGGGTTGGATGGCAAAATCGTTCATATCACCGACGCGGGCAATCCCGCGGTTCACTTTGAACAGATGGAGGCGGCCATCGCCGCTCTCAAAATCAAGTAAGGCCATTGGTGAAAAAACTTTTTCATCCGCATCGCGCCTTTTAATCTGTCTTTGTGCCACTTCAAATCGGCGAGCGGCTGGGTTTGACTATTGACGACATTGCGTTTGGCGGCGAAGGCGTCGGGCGCGTAAACGTGTCGAGAGCCGAGAGCCGAGAGTCGAGAGCCAAACCGTCGTCCGCACTCGACCCTCGACTCTCGACTTTCGACTCCTTTGTCGTATTCGTTCCATTTGTTCTCGTTGGCGAAGTTATCGAAGTCGAAATCACGGAGGTTAAAAAGAATTTTGCGCGGGCGAAATTGGCGCGCCTCATCCAATCCTCGCCGGAGCGCATTGAGCCGGCGTGCCGTTACTTTGGCCAATGTGGTGGTTGTCAATACCAACACATCGAATACGCGACCCAGCTCCGGCTTAAACAAAAGCAAATTGGAGATTTGTTTGAACGGGTCGGAAAATTTTCGCCCGACGTGGTCGCGCCGGTGATTTCCTGCCCCCAACCCTTCGGCTATCGCAACCGCATCATGGTGCGCAGCCAGTGGAACAAGCCGGAACAAAAGTTGAACATTGGTTTCGTGCGCTGGGACGGTGGTCTGGTCGAGGACATCGAGGAATGCAAAATCGCTGAGCCGGCTCTGAACGAACAACTTCAACACGTCCGCGCACATCCGCCGCCGCGTGGCGGTTTGAAAGTCGTGTTGCGCACGCTGCCGGAAAACTGGGACGTTCCCCCGGATTCTTTTTTTCAAAATAACTTTTCCCTGTTGCCCAAGCTCGTGGAAATCGTGCGCCAATTTCTTTCCGCCGGCGGCGCGCGGCATTTGATGGATTTGTATTGCGGCGTCGGTTTTTTTGGAATTGAACTGGCCGAGGCGGTCGAATCCTTCGTCGGCGTGGAATATGACCAGCGCGCGATCCAATCGGCGCGGCGCAACGCCGCGGCGCGCAAAATCAGCAATGGGGAATTCGTGGCCCGGAAGGTCGAGGAGGTCCTGCCGGAATTAGGGAAACGGTTTCCGGCGCAAACGACCACGGTTTTGCTGGATCCGCCGCGCAAGGGTTGTTTGCCGCAGACGCTGAAGCTGTTGCGCGAGACCCGGCCGGCGCAAGTCGTTTACGTTTCGTGTCATCCGGCGACGATGGCCCGGGACTTGAACATTTTATGCAAGGATGGTGTCTTTGATTTGATGCGGGTGCAGCCGTTGGATATGTTTCCCCAAACACAACATGTCGAATGTGTGGCCGATTTACGCACAGGAGAAAGGCTTGCCAAATTGCCCGACCTGGGTTCAACTGAACAAACCCGATGACGATGGACGCGCAAACGGACCCGCGGAGGAATTTTGTTCCGCGTTTGTTGCCATGGTTTCTGGCAGCAGTAGCGCTGGTGGTTTATCTGCTGACCCTCAATTATTGGGTTTCACTGTTCAATCTCAAGGCTGTGGCCAGAACGTCCGGCTGGATGTGGCAGCCGGAAGTTTACAATCCCGTTGCCTTTGCCGCTACGCAGCCGTTTCAGTGGCTGCCGGCGGCGCTGATTCCGCTGGCGCTGAATGTATTTTCCGCAGTTTGCGCGGCGTTGACGCTGGGGTTGCTGGCGCGGTCGGTGGCCCTGTTGCCGCATGACCGGACGGATGCCCAGCGCCGGCGCGAACAAAGCCCTTTTTCATTATTGACGATCCGCAGCGCGTGGTTGCCACCGGTTTTCGCCGTGACGGTGTGTGGCTTGCAGCTCACCTTCTGGGAATACGCGACCAATTACACCGGTGACATGTTTGGCCTGCTGCTGTTCGCGTTTGTGATTTGGTCTTTGCTGGAATACCGCCTGGATGAACACGAATCGCGATTATATCTGGCGGCGTTCGTCTATGGTGCGGGCATGACCAGCGATTGGGCGATGGTCTGTTATCTTCCCGCCTTTCTCGCCGCGATCATCTGGATTCGCGGGCTGAGTTTTTTTAATGCCCGGTTTCTGGGACGAATGTTTTTTTGCGGCCTGGCGGGCCTGGCGTTCTATTTATTGTTGCCGCTGGCGGTGGTGATTTCAGGCAAGGTGCCGATAACCTTCTGGCAGATATTGCATTTGAATTTGTCTTCACAATTTTCCGTGTTCGTGGCCTTTTTTGAAAATGCCCAGGTACTGAGGACTTTGACGTTGATGTCATTAAGCTCCTTGGTCCCGGTGTTGATACTGTCCATCCGCTGGCATTCAACTTTTGGCGACACCAGCCAGATGGGCCGGGCGCTGGCAACCCTCATGTTCCACTTCGTGCATGCAGTCTTTCTGATTCTGTGTGTCTGGGTTGTCTTTGATCCGCCGTTCAGCCCGCGGGAAAAGGGTTTTGGATTGACGCTCTACTATTTAAGCGCGTTGGGCGTGGGCTATTACAGCGGATATTTTTTGCTGGTTTTTCGAAAGGAACTCGGCACCCGCTTCCTGCCACAGGGAACGCCTCAATTTAATTTTGGGAATTTCCTGTCAGCGTCGGTGGTGGGGCTGCTGTTCTTTACGGCGCTGGTGGGGCTGGTTTACAAAAACACGCCGCAAATCCGCGCAGACAACAACGACACGTTTCAACGTTACGCTTCGCTGGCGGTGGAAAACCTGCCCCGGACCGGCGGCATATTGCTGAGCGACGACTGGCGGTACCTGTTTCTGGCCGAGGCAGCCCTCACCCGGGACGGCCGCGCCAAGGATTTTATTTTTCTGGACACCCAATCCATCGTTTTGCCCGCCTATCACCAGTTTTTGCATGACAAATATCCCAAACGCTGGCCGGACACCTTTAATGCCAGGGACACCAACACCGTGAGTCCCCTGCAACTGGTTATGCTTTTGACGACGCTGGCCAAAACCAACGAGCTTTACTATTTGCATCCGAGCTTTGGTTATTATTTTGAACAATTTTACATGGAGCCGCACGGTCTGGTGTACCGGCTCAAAACCCTGCCCAGTGCCACCTTGTTGCCGCCGCTGCCGGACAGCGACGAAATTGATGCGAATGAGGCTTTTTGGGCGCGCGCAGAAATGCAAGCGTTCCAACCCATTGAACGCGCCCTGGCAGCTCCCCGGCCGGAGGAGTCCCCATCCTGGGGCGAAACCATGCTCGGCTGGCTGCGCGTGCCGCAGGAACAGAACTGGAACGCCGTGGTTGCCGGTGGTTTTTACTCGCGTGGCTTGAATGAATGGGGCGTCGAACTGCAACGCGCCGGCAACCTGGCCATCGCCGCCGAACATTTTGAGATGGCCCAAAAACTCAACCCGGACAATGGCGTCGCGCGGATCAATCTCCAGTTCAATCACAACCTTCAGGCAGGCGACAAGGTGCCGGTGGACCTGGCCAAAACCTCGCTGGATCAATTTGGCAGGTACAATTCCTGGAGCGCCGTGCTGGATGTCGGCGGGCCGTTCGACGAGCCCAGCTTTTGCTTTGCGAACGGCCTCGTCTGGGTACGAAACGGGTTCTTCCGTCAGGCGCTGGCGTTGTTCGTGCGCGTCTGCCAGCTCGAGCCGGATAACCTGCCGGCGCATTTTTGGCTCGCACAGCTCTACGGTTTCAACCGCTTGCCCGACCGCGCGCTGAAGGTGATCCAGGACATGCGCAGCCAACCGGAAAAATTCTCCCTCGACGAGACCAACCAGATGCAACTCACGCTCATCGAGGCGGCGGCTTATTTTCAGAAGGATGATCTGGCCCGCGGCACCCAACTGCTCGACCGGGAGATCTCACGGAATCCGACCAACAATGCCCTGTTGGTGACGGCCGCGCAATTTTTCGTGGCCAAGGGCCTCTATACCAACGCCCTTAAGGTGATTAACTCCAGGTTGCGGGATCTGCCGGACGATCCGGATTGGCTGTTCAGCAAAAGTTATGTCTATCTCCAGCTTAAGGATTATGACAAGGCGATTCCCGTGCTGAGCCAGGTGCTGGCCCAGCAGGCCGACAACCACACCGCGCTGTTCAATCGTGCCATTGCCTATCTCAGCGCCGGCAAACTTGATGACGCCCTTGCCGACTATGAGAAGCTGAACCAGACCTTCACCAACTCGTTCCGGATTGACTATGGGCTCGGCGAAATTGCCTGGCGCAAACACGAAACCAACAACGCCATTAAATATTACAAACTCTATCTGGCCAATGCGAACACCAACACGGCCGAAGCCAGCAACCTCCTGCAGCGGCTTCGCCAGCTCGAAGGCACGTCGCATTGAAACGCGTGCCAGCCGCTGAAATGGCTGAAGGCAGGCCGGTCGGGATTGTTCTTTTGTGTTTTTCGTGGTTAAATTCAGCCCGTGAAACTGCTCTTCATTGGCGATATCGTGGGCCAGCCCGGCCGGCGCGCGGTCAAGGAACTCCTGCCCGGACTCCGTGAAGCATATGCGCTCGATTTCGTCATTGCCAACGGTGAAAACTCCGCCGGCGGCTCCGGCATCACGCCCAAAACCGCCGGCGAAATTTTCTCCGCCGGCGTGGACGTGATTACCAGCGGCGACCATCTGTGGGACCAGAAGGAAGTCGTGGAGCTGCTCGCCGCCGAAAAACGTTTTCTGCGCCCGGTGAATTATCCGCCCGGCGTGCCCGGACACGGCAGCGGTGTTTTTCAAATTCAAAACTCAACGCTCCAAATTGCGGTTCTGAACGCGCAAGGCCGCACCTTCATGCCGCCGCTGGAAAATCCATTCCTGCTCGCGGCCGAGGCGGTGAAACGGTTGCGGGCGCAGACCCGGATCATCTTCGTGGATTTTCATGCCGAAGCGACCTCGGAAAAAATCGCGTTTGCGCGGTTTCTCGACGGCCAGGTCAGCGCGGTGGTGGGCACTCATACGCACGTGCAAACAGCCGATGAACAGATTTTCCCGGGCGGCACGGCGTATTTGAGCGACGCCGGTTTCACCGGCCCGCACGAGAGCGTGTTGGGTCGTGAAATTGAGCCGGTCGTCAAACGATTCCTCAGCACCATGCCACAACGGTTTGAAGTGGCCAAAGACCGCGTGTTGCTCCACGGCGCAATAATCGAAATTGACGACGCCAGCGGCAGAGCGGTGAAAATTCAGCGCGTATCGGAAGCCACGCCGTAAGCAACCCGTTAAGAGGCCGTCCCCGGACTTCGGCGGATGTTTTTGGCCTGGTGACTGCGGAACCTGGAACGGGTCGATTGATTCTTATCCCACTCAGAGCGTGTCTGAAAAATGCAGGAGCCGACGTGAGGAAGCTCATTCTTCCCCCGACGGCCCCGACTTTCGAGAGGTTTGAGCCTCGTCACCTCGGCTCCTGCTGGAGAAATTGCATTTTCAGACACGCACTCAGGCCTTTATGGGCTCGTGATGCTCATGGCCGTGAAGCGGCACAACCGGTTCGGGATGATGGTCCGGTGTGGCAGGGTCCTCGTGCTTGCGTTGCTCCGCATCAAACGCCGCGACTTCCTTCTCCAACATGCGGGAAATAAGGAAGAGGCCGTAGAGCGTCACGCCAACCGGAAATGTCGCATAAAGCCCGGGAAATTTGCCGACGCCGACAATGCCGCTCACGAACAACACGCCCGGCACGAAATTTACTATCGTCAGCGCGAGCAAAATTTTTGTCAGCCGGCTCATACAACAAGCGCCTCATTGGCTTTGACTAAGACTGGTGGCGAACCGCTCAAAATTCGCCGCGCCGGAATCGCCGTCGGACCAGGCCCGCAATCTTCCGTTGACGGCAACCCAGTCGGTGGTAGGTTCCTGCCGGAAATTAAGAACCCGTAAACCTATGAATAAGCTTACTGAAAGTAGGAATATTGTTGTCAGAAGTGCCGTGCCACTCTTCGAATCCATCGCCGTCGGTGCGAACCGATGCGCGGTTGCGAAATGGCTGGTCTTGACCTTGTTGATTTCGTTCGGGCTGGCATCGCCCGTTCGAGCTTTGACTATTAATGTCACCTATGATTCCAGTGTGACGAGTCTGGCCAACGCCGCCCAGGTGGAAACAGCGTTTGCTACGGCCGCGCAGACGATTCAAAATCTTTACACCAACCCGATCACCGCCAACATCACCGTCTATTGGGGTGCCACTGGCCCCTTTACCGGCGGCATTAGTCTTGGTGCCAGCCAGACCCAACTGTTGGGCAGTCCCGCTTTCGCTTATCCCGATTTGACCAATGCCCTGCGCACCGCTCGCACTACTGCCGCAGACAGCAACTCCGTCGCCAGCCTGCCACCCAGTGATCCGACCGGTGGCGGCCCATGGTTGGTTCCGACAGCGGAAGCAAAGGTCTTAGGAGTCCTGGGTCTCTCACCGAATGACCCGGGTCTCGACGGCGACGTCGGTTTTGCTTCCGACGTCAGCTATACCTTTGATCCTAACAACCGAGCGGTGTCGGGCGAGTATGATTTCATCGGTGTCGCCGAACATGAGATCTCCGAGGTCCTCGGCCGCATCTATGCCCTCAATTCCGGTATTTCCGGGTATGTGCCTTACGATCTCTTCCGTTTCACCAGCAGCGGCGTGCGCAGTCTCAATGTCAGTGACAGCGGGGTCTATTTCTCTGTGAATGACGGCGTGACGTCACTAAAAGCCTTCAACCCTAACAACGGCGGCGACGTTCAAGACTGGCAGTCGAGCAGCCCGGCGGATGCCTATGATGCCTTTCTCGGTACCGGACAGAAAGGGCTTCTGTCCTCGGCCGACCTCACCGCGCTCGATATCCTGGGTTACAACCTGAATTTTCCACCGCTGCATGTGAAAGGCACGAACCTGTCCAACGGAACTTTCCAAATCACCTTCACCAACACGCCGGGCCTGGGTTTCGAGGTTCTGACCAGCACAAACATCGCCTTGTCCGTGACCAACTGGACCGTTCTGGGCGCGCCGACCGAGAGCCCCGCCGGGCAGTACCAGTTCATAGACTCGTCGGCGAGCAGCCACCAACGTTTCTATCGCGTGAAATTGCCGTGATTTTGGACAGGTCAGAAAAATTGGCGGCGTGAATCTCCGGTGCCTGTGGCAGGTTATTTGAACTTTCGGACTGCGCTCATGGTTTCGTGATAGTCCACCATGCGATTGATAATCACCTCGCGGCCTTCCAAGTGCCAGTCTACCTCGCTCGGGAACCAGAGTCCGTCAGCAGTCCGCTTGCGCTCGAAGCCGTAATGAAATTCCCACACCGCGCCGATGAGGCCCCAGCCGACATTGACCTGTTGCGTCAGATGCAAATCGTCCTTCACAAGACTGTAATCGGCGGCGTCAATCCAGACCCGGCCCGCCGCCTTGTTGATAAATCGCTCCTTGAGGTTCCGCTCCGGCAGTTTTTTGTTCGCCGGAACAAAATCCACCACCCATGCCGGCCGGCCATTCAGCAGCTCACGCCCGACCATGGTAAAAACAAAACGGCTGACCAAGTCCTCGTTCAACAGGAAGTCGCTTTTCTTGAGCTGCTGTCCACGGACATTGGAATGCGTGTCAGAGACGGCTTCGGTCTTTTCCGGGTCCGGTTTCGGCGCAGTGGCCGTTGCCGGCGGCGGGGGATTCGAGGGAGCGGGCACCGTCGGTGCGGGAAAATGAACGCTGGTGTTCGCTTCGCGCTTTTTCAACTGGCCGGCTGAATTTCGAAATTCCGTAACCTTGATGCGGGTATAGCAATAGTGCGCATCAAAGGCGCGGTCGTTGTCACCCTCCGCTTTGGCCCGTTGCAACACGTTCTGAAACAGCGAGTCCAAAGTGGGTAGCGGGGCGTCCGGACCTGCCGCCAGCAACGGCAGCGGCCCCGTCAGCATGGTGACGACCACTATTTTCCGCAAAAAAACTTTTATTCCAGGCATCGGGGCAAATCTGTCTCGTGCGATTCTTCACTCAGCTTCGGCGAGACTCATCCGCGCGGCAAGCCCGGAAATAGTTTGCCAGCCGTGCTTTTACTTTTTACAACGGTTCCAACAATTCAACATGGCCACCATCGTTTTCGACATCGAAACCTCCGCGCTGCCGCTCGAGAATTTTGATGAGGCACAGCAGGAATACCTTTTCCGCGAGACCGAAAAGCTCGCTGACGAGGCCGCGAAAACCGCCAAGCGCGAGGAAATCACCAAATTCATGAGCCTGTGGCCGTTTACGTCGCAGGTCGTCTGCATCGCCATGCTCAACGCCGAGACGCTGCGCGGCCAGGTGCAGTTCCTGGCCGAAGATTTCGAGGAGGATGCCGGCGAGGCCGGCCCGGTTGAATTCGTGCCGTGCGCCGACGAGGTCGAACTGCTCACGGCGTTCTGGGACGTGGCGAAGCATTACGACAACGTCGTCACCTTCAATGGCCGCGGCTTCGATGTGCCGTTCATTTACCTCCGCTCGGCGCTGCTCAACGTGCCCATCTCGAAGAAGAACTGGCTCGGCTACCGTTTCGCCACCGAACCGCATTGTGACCTCGCGGAGCAATTGACGTTTTACAGCGTGAGCGGGCGTGACGGCGCGGCCCGGCGGTTCAACCTGGATTTTTACTGCAAAGCCTTCGGCATCGAATCGCCCAAAAGCCACGGCGTCACCGGCATGGATGTGGGCACGCTGCTGGCGGAAAAGAAATTCCAGGAGATTGCCGAATACTGCCTGCGTGACGTCCGCGCCACCGTCGAGCTTTACAAAATCTGGAAGGAAAGGCTGGCGGGGATAAAATGAGAAAATTCAGAATTATATTTATATTTCTTTTGATTGGTTTGCCGCCAATAGGAAAGTATTTATCTGATTTCATGGACGGCTATTTTTGCAAGCCCGACGGACTTCTTGCCTGGGGCTATTGGCAGCTGATTTTCAGCTTTGTAGCGCCAATTTTCGTTGGAATCGCCATCGGTTGTCTTGTTCCGGTTAAACGAATTGTTACGCGCATTGGAATTGGATTGGGCGCAATTTTCCTCTCAGTTTTTTTAATACCTTTTGCCGTTCCAGCTGGAGCAATTGCATATTCCCATGGATTTGAGCACGCACTGCGAAGCCAAGTGGGTGTTGATCGGCTTCAGCAATGGTCTCAAGAGGCTTTGGGCCAATTCCAAAATGGCGAAATAAAATCTGCTGGAGAACCTTATTTCGCGAATCCTGGCGACGTCCTAATTTCAACAAACGATTTGCCAGAGTTTTTGAAGACAGGAGTTTTCAAACCGATTGACTTTGCTCCGGAGGAGCCGGAGGTATCTGTTTGCAAGCCGGGTGGGAGGATCGGCGCTAGTCAAAATTGCATTGCAATTTCGTGGCATTTACACGGCGTTTTAGTTGGGCCGCCCAGTTTTACAAATGAGTGGAATCCTTGGTATTGTAAAGAAATTGCTCCGGGAGTTTACGTATATTACGCGATGGAATAATTTTTGAGTCATGAGACTCATCTGCTTCGCGCTGAAAGAAGAAGCTGCGCCATTTCGGAAAATCGCAATGGGCAAGCCAGGACTTTCCGTTCTCCTCACCGGCATTGGCCGCCTGAACGCCGAGAAATCCGTGCGCGATTTTCTGGCCGGTGGGGCGAGCGCCTGCCAAGCCAAAGCTTCTGAGCGGAGGCTGGTCCCCGCGAGCCGTTCTCAAGGCATTTCGACCAGCCAGGCCCGGCTCGTCAGTAGCCTCGCCCCACCAAGTTTGGTGCTGACCTGCGGTTTCGCCGGCGGATTGAATCCGGATTTGAAACCCGGCGACGTGGTTTTTGAAAACCATTCCAGTAGCAGCCGACGTGAGTCGGCTCAAATTAAAGCCGGGGAAAAGTTAGAGCCGACTGACGTCGGCTGCTACGAAAAATTGATTTCCGCCGGCGCCAAACCAGCCAAGTTTTTCTGCGCCGACGGCATCGCCACGACCGCCGCCGAAAAGAAAAAAATGCGCGATGAAACCGGCGCCGACGCGGTGGAGATGGAATCGGCGGCGATTCACGCCGTTTGTGCGGAACGCGGCATCCCCTGCGCGACCGTCCGCGTGATTTCCGACACTGCCACTGAAGATTTACCGCTGGATTTCAATGCGTTGGCCAAACCGGACAAAAGTCTGGATTACGGCAAGTTACTTCTGGCAATCGCCAAATCGCCGCGAAAAGTCGGCGCGTTGATGAAATTGCAGAAACAAACCCGGTTTGCCGCTGAACGGCTGGCGGAAGTTCTGGCTAAAATCGTTTTTCCTTGAAGGTAGGGCTGGTTCTCCGAACCAGCCGCGGCGCGCTCGGAGAGAGCGCCCTACCCAGATTATCTCTCAACCGTGTCAGATTGGCTGGTCGGTGGCACAGGTTTTTCCTTCGCGTGCTGGCTGTAGCTGATGAACGCCGCGCCAATGACGATGAGCACCACACCAATCCAGCGCACGGCCGAGACGCGTTCGTCCAGGAACCAGATGGCAGCAAACGTGGCAAAGACAAAACTCAAACCCGTCAGCGGCCAGAGGAAACTGATGTCGCTTTTCGCCATCAAAATGAGCAGGCACAGGAAAAACAGCGCTTCAAAGAAAACACCAAGCAGGATTTGCGGGTTTGTCATGCCGGCCTTGCAAACGCGGAAGATTTCGCCGGCGGAGACGCCGTTCATGTCGCCGATGTGGGTCATGCCTTTTTTCAAAAGCACGACGCCGGTGGATTCAAAGGTGAGGCCGACCAGCAAAATCAAAAGCAATTTAATCATTTTCTGCTTAACGCTGAGGCAGGGCGATTTCTCCGAAACCGCCGTTCCGGAATCGGCGCGCTCGGAGAGCACGCCCTACCGTTACAAATCCTGGTACCGAATCAGCTCGATGCCCAGTTTCCCGACCAGTTCCTTTACGCGCGGACTGACGAGGGCATCAAATTCATGTTTAAATTCGTCGAGCGATGGATGCGAGTAAAGCTCCGAATCACCCGGCGGCAACTCGGGCAGCAGCTTCAAAATGTATTCCTCGTCCACGCGCGCATTTTGCAGGAGGCCGAAGGTGATTTGCGTGTGGCGGATGCCGCGTTGCTGTAAAGGCCTGCGGGCGCGGCGGGAAAGCCATCCGTAAATCGCCGCGTGCGAGACGCGATATAACCAATGTCCGCGCGCCAGCCGGCGGCTGCGCGAAAGGCAATCGCGCGTCAGCCGAAAATGCCGGATGCCAAGGGTTGCGGCATCTTCCATCAAAATGCGGAAGACGGTCGGATGCAAGTGCAGATGCAGGTGGCCGTTGACATGATCGAGCGGCAGGCCGGTGGCGCGGAACTTTTGAAATTGCGCGTGGATTTCTGAACGAAGCTGTTCACTCAGGGGGCGTTGGAAAAAATAACGGAAACCGGTGGTGATGGGCTGGTTGCTAAACTCGTGACACGCGTTGACGAGACCAGAAATCTTCTCCGGCGGCAAGGCGGATTTGCCGCAGAGCAACGTCAAGTGCAGGCCGACGCCAAGCTTTGGGTTCTCCCGCGCCAGGGCGACCGCCTCGTCGCACGCGATTTCGTTCACCATCAAGCTGGCGGTGGTCAGGATGCCTTCACGGTGTGCGCGGATGACGGCTGCATTGATGGAGTGCGATCGGCCGAAATCGTCTGCGTTGACAATGAGCCGGCGGCCGGAGTTCGGAGTTCGGAGTTCGGAGTTCGAAGTTGAAGAGACCGGCGACATGGCCTGAGTTTGGCGAAACATTTCCTACGGGATTCCGTAGCCTGGGGTCCCCGCGCCAAAAGCGAGATGCACCCAGGCCCGGAGCACCAGCGCGACTTTCTGCACTTTGTTCAGACGGGCGGGTTCCGGGCCGAAAACGTTGAATTGCTGTTGTTCCAATTGTTGCAGCAGCCGCCAGTAAACCGCGCCCATCAATTCGGCGGCGACCATCGCGGGGCGGTCTTCGGCGGGCAGGGATTGCCGCGCCTGGCGGTAAAAATCCTTTGCGCGCGCAGCGACACCGGCGGCCAATTGCGCAAAACGGTCGGAGTATTCGTGCCGCAATATTTCGTCGGGCGTGACGCCGAATTTCTTCAGATTGTCGAGCGGCAAATAAATCCTGCCCCGCCCGGCATCGGTTTTTACGTCACGCAAAATGTTGGTCAGTTGGAGCGCTTTGCCCAGGTAAACGGCATAATTGCGGCACGCGGGATTCTGGTAGCCGAAAATTTCGATGCTCAGAAGGCCGACCACCGAAGCGACGCGATAGCAATAAACTTCAAGCTGCTCGAAATTCTCATAACGCTTGATGTCGAAATCCATCTCACACCCTCGGAGCAGTTCATCGAACAACGGAAAGAGCAGGCGGTATTCACGGATCACCGGCTGGAGTTCGCGATTGACCGCAAACTGCGGGGTTTCCCCGGCACACGCGCGGCGAATATCGGCGCGCCAGGCCGCCAGTTGTTCACGGCGTTTTTCGACCGGCGCGGATTCGTTATCGGTGACGTCATCCACCTCGCGGCAGATGGCGTACAGAGCGGACATGGCATCACGTTTGGCGCGCGGCAGCAGCAGGAAAGCAAGCGCGAGATTGGAGGCGCTTTTGCGCGTGATCACATGGCTGTGCGTCACAATCGGGAAATCAACGTTGGCGTTGGCTGCTCCTCGGAGAGTTTATCGTCCTCGCGCGCCGGTGGCAGGCCACCGATTTGCGCCAGCGTGGGGTTGGGCTGGTGTTGATCACTGCGCTGACGGCGGCGGCGGCGGCGGTGGCGCGCGTTTTTTCGGAAGAACAGGATCCACACCACGGCCGCCAGCGTCACCAAAACGGCCGTCCCCATGACGATTACAAACCCAGCCCAGGCTGATAGCATTTCGTCCATCGCGTTATTCCAATCAGGTTCCCAAACCTTTCTGTTCAGCAGTGTCGGGCGGTTCGCTGGCCACGCCGTCGCCGAGGTTCAGGTTCAATCGTTGCATCCGGTAACGAAGCGAATGACGGGTCAGTTTAAGCTGTTCCGCGGTGCGTGTCAGGTTAAAACCGCTCTGCGCCAAAGCGTCGGTAATCAGTTCTCCCTCAATGCGCGCGAGGGCGTCGTCGAGCGATTCGCCGGGCGCCGGATGCATCGCCGGGGCCTTCTGCAAACGCGCTGCAACTTGAAAATCCGGGAGGTTGGACGGCTGAATTTCGTTCGTCGTTTCCAAAATCAGCGCCCGCTCAATCACGTTGCGCAACTCACGCACGTTGCCGGGCCAAAGGTGCGAAAGCAATTTTTGCCGCGCGGGAGTGGAAATGCCCTGAATGTTCTTGTTCATCGTCACGCGGAACAGTTTCAAAAAATGTTCCGCCAGCAGCAAAATATCCTCGCCGCGTTCCCGCAGCGGCGGCAGGCGGAATTGGACGACATTCAACCGGTGAAACAAATCCTCGCGGAATTGTTCCGCGGCGATCGCCTGGGCAATGTCACGGTTGGTGGCGGCAATCAGACGCACGTTGACGCGCAATTCCTGCGTGCCACCGACGCGCATGAAGGTGCCATCCTCCAGGAAGCGAAGCAGCTTGGCCTGAAGCGGCTTGCTCATGTCCGCGATTTCATCGAGGAAAATGGTGCCGCCGTCCGCTTCCTCCACCCGGCCGGGTTTTTGCCTTAACGCGCCGGTGAACGCGCCTTTTTCGTGGCCGAACAATTCACTCTCCAGGAGGGTTTCCGGAATGGCGGCGCAGTTGATGCGAACGTAATGCGCTTCGTGCCGCCGGCTCAGTCCATGCAGCGCGCCCGCGACCAGTTCCTTGCCCGTCCCGCTTTCGCCCAGAATGAGCACCCGCGTATCGGTGGGGGCTACGGTTTGAATCAATTTCCGCAACTCGCGCATTTTCGGCGATTCGCCGACAATCTGGTCGAGACGGAAAATTTCGCCGGTGCGCAGGCGTAACGCGGCGTTTTCCCGAAGGAGTTGATGGCGTTCGGCGCAACGCAAGACGGCGTGGAGCAGTTCCTCGGGTGCGAACGGTTTGGCGAGATAATCCATCGCCCCGGCCTTGATGGCCTCGACGGCGAGCTTGGGCGTCGCGTAGGCGGTGAGCATAAGCACCGGCAGTTCCGGCCATTGCTGGCGGACTTTGGCCAGAAAATCGTAGCCGCTCATGCCGCCGAGGCGCGCGTCGGTGATGACCATGAAAAATTCCTCGCGCCCGAGCCATTCCAGTCCGGCTTCGGCGGATTCCACCGTGCGGGCGGTATAGCCCTCGTCCCCCAGCACCGTTTGCAGCGACCGGCGCATGTTTTTTTCGTCGTCGACGACGAGGACAGGTGGCAGGGCAGCGCTCATCTCTTGAGTTGCATCAGCGTCTTTGCCGGAAAGACTAAGGTGAAACCCGCCCCTTTTCCAAGCCCGGATTCGACGCGCACAGTGCCGCCGTAAAGTTCCACGTTGTGCTTGACGATGGCCAACCCAAGGCCGGTGCCATGTTCCTTGGTCGTGTAATAGGCTTCAAAAATGCGCCCGAATTTGTCCGGGGGAATGCCCGGGCCATCGTCCCGCACGGAAATTTCCACCGAATGATCGCGGTGGTTGCCAGCCGTGACGTAAACATTCCCATTTTTACCGACGGCCTCGCGCGCATTTTTCAGCAGATTCAGAAGAATTTCAGCCAAGTGCTGACGCTGCATCAGCAACGGAGGAAAACTCCGGTCGAATTCGCGGTGGACGCGGACGCCCGTCGGCACAGCGGAAGGAAAAACCTGCGTGATGGCGCGCTCGAGTTCTTCTACCACATCCAGTTTTTCAACCCGGCCTTCGGTCAATTGCGCGTAGCCCATGATTTGCGTGACGATCCGGTCGGCGCGCGAAACCTCTTCCTGGATGATTTCGATCTGTTGCGACGCCACAGTTTTGCCATCGCGCAGGGCGCGTTGGAGCGAGAAGGCCGTATTGTTGATGACAGCAAGGGGATTTTTGATTTGATGGGCGAATTCGGCGGCGAGCCGGCCCGCGGAATGCAACTGTCCTTCGCGAGCGGCAAATTCATCGGCTTCCTCAACGGCCAGCCGTTGCCGTTCGAGCAATGCCTGCGTCCCATAGCAGGAAATCGCCATCAACCATAAAACTGCCAGTCGCAGCACGAACGGTTGCCCCAATTCCGCGTGCGGCGTCACATTCAGGACACGCTGCATGCTCGGCTCAAGGTTGCTCAACACGGAAACGTCCAGCACACCCACCAGGATGTAACAAAGGCTGATGGCGAAATTCAAAATGAGTTGCGAAACACCGGGCGGCACGCTCACGGCATTTCGCACGATCAATCCTACAAACAGCCAGAACAAGATGCTGTCCAGGCCGCCGGTCAGCAGCGCCATGCCCGCAAGGAAAATCCCATCCACTAGACTGCTGGTGACCACCGTCCATTGCACAATCGCCAGTGGCAACCGTGCCGGGTTCAGCATCAACAAGGCGAAAGCCACGTTGGCCAGCACATAGAACCAGAAGAGGTACTGAATCGTTTCGACGGTGATGTCCAACATGCTGTACGCTAGGCCAAACCAAGGCGTAGAAATGAAGGAATAAAGAATCATCCCAATGGTAAATGCCTTGAGCGGCAGCATGATGTCCCGCTCCATGATTTCAATGCGACGCAGCAAACGCGGCGGGTCCGGCGCGGGTATTTCCATCAGGGCCAGTGCCCGCTTAAGCCATGGCTCATGGCTCGGTTTCATAAAATTTGTCCGGAGTGGAAAATCTCAGCGCAACAATTTAAAGGCGCGTTCGGCGATGGCTTCCACCGGCCACAAACGGCCGATGCCTTCGTAGCCGCACGAAAGCATGCCTTCATCGGGTCCGATGAATTCCGCGCCGCGGGCCTTGAGCGTGGCGCTATTCGCCCGCGTGGCCGGATGCAGCCACATTTTTCCGTTCATCGCCGGCGCGATCAAAATCTTCGCCTTCGGATTCAAGGCCAGCGCAACACAAGTCAACGCATCGTCCGCCAGGCCATGCGCCAGCTTCGCCATCACGTTGGCCGTTGCCGGTGCAATCAACAACAGGTCCGCTTCGTCCGCGAGCCGGATATGCGTGGGCTTCCAGCCTTCCTCCTCGTCGTACAGATCCGTCACGACCGGCTGGCGCGTGAGCACCTTGAAGGGCAGCGGCGTGACGAAACGCTGCGCATCGGCCGTCATCACCACATGCACCCGGCATTTCTGTCTGGTCAACAGGCTGGCCAGGTCCACGGCCTTGTGCGCGGCAATCGAGCCGGTCACGCCCAAAATGATGTTTCGCGAAACCTTCATGTATCCAATCTCAATCTAAATCCGCGATCTGCAATCGCAAATTGCCGATTTTAAAACTCCGGCGCCGTCGCCCGCTCCGCGCGCAATTTCTCCGCCTCAAAAATCGCCAGCATCCGCCGCAAGTCCTCCGAAATGGTCGAGCTGATCAAAAGATAATCGAAATGCCTCCATTCCGCGATCTCCTGCCGCGCGTAGGCGAGGCGTTTTTGAATTTCTTCCGGCGCGTCCGTGTTGCGTTTGTTCAAGCGTTCCGCCAGCGTGGCGACCGAGGGAGGCGTCAGAAACACCGTCACCAGCGCGCGTTTCAATGCGGGCTCGGCCTGCGCCTGTTCGCGAATCGCCGCCGCGCCCTGCACATCCACGTTGAGTAAAACGTCCCGGCCCGCCCGTAATGGTTCGAGCAGTTCGGAACGCAACGTACCGTAACTCCGGCCAAACACGGTTGCGTGCTCGATGAAATCTCCCGCCTGGACATGTTCCTGAAATTCTGCCGGCTTGAAAAAGTGGTAATCCACGCCGTCCTTTTCACCCGGTCGGGGAGGACGGGTGGTGCAGGTAATTGCGCGCGTCAGGTCCGGGCGCGCCGCGAGCAGTTGTTGGCTCAAGGTCGTTTTGCCGCCGCCGGAAGGCGCGGAAATCAGGATGAGGAGCGGTCGGGAACCGGAAGTCGGAGGCCGGCTTTCCGTCTTCTGACTTCTGGTTTCTGGCTTCCGGCTTTTCATTCCACGTTCTGTGCCTGTTCGCGGAATTTTTCCAATTCTGCCTTCAGCGTGACCACTTCGCGCGAGATGGCTGCGTCGTTGGCTTTCGAGCCGATGGTGTTGACCTCGCGGTTCATCTCCTGCGCGAGGAAATCCAAGGTGCGCCCGACCGGCTCTCTGGATTTCCGGCAATCTTCAAATTGCTGGAAATGGCTTTGCAGCCGCGTCAACTCCTCCGAAATGTCCGAGCGATCGGCAAACAGGACAATTTCCTTCAACAACCGTTCGTCGTCCGGCGAGGGTGATTCCAGGCCGGCGCTTTTGATTCGTTCGACGAGTTGCTGGCGGTAATTTTCCGCCGTCAGCGGCGCTTGCTTCTGAATTTTTCCGACCGCTTTTCGCATGACGGCGGTGCGTGCTGCCAGATCCTGTGCGAGATGGTCGCCTTCGCGTTCGCGCATTTTTACCAGCGCGGCCAGCGCGTGCTTCAACGCCTTCTCCAGGATCGGCCAGATTTTCTCGGCTTCCACCAGTTCCTCGTCCGTCTGGAGGACGCCCGGCGCGCGAATCAACTGGTCCAGTGTCACCTGGCCGGCGAGCTTGAGTTGCCTGGCGAGGCGGTTCAATTCCGTCATGTACGCCCTGGCCAGCGGCAGATTGATGTGCATCCGCGCGGACAATTTGTCTCCGCCCGCGTGGACCGATACGCGTGCCATTACGCGGCCGCGCGCGATTTTGGCGTTGATGGCGTCGCGAATGGGCGCTTCCAGCATCTCCAACTCCCGCGGCAGGTTGAGGGAAATCTCGGATTGGCGTCGGTTCACGGCGCTCAACTCAACGGAGATTTTGAAGCCGTCTTGGGCGCAGGCGCCGCGACCGTAGCCCGTCATGGATTTCATCCCGCGTAATATGCGAAAATCCCGCGCCGCAGGCGAATAAATTTTGTGGAGACCAGCCGCTTCAAAGTTGCAGCGATATCAATGCCTCGCGGAAATCATTTGGCAGCGGGGCTTCAAAACTCAACGATGCTTCCGTTCGCGGGTGAACAAAGGACAGTTCGCGGGCGTGCAACATTACCCGCGGCGGATGGTAACCTGTCAATTCCGTGAGTTTCTGATTTTGTCGTGCGCCGTAGGTTTCGTCTCCGGCGAGCGGATGACCGAGGAATTGGAAATGCACGCGAATCTGGTGTGTGCGGCCCGTGTGCAACTGCGCCTCCACCAACGTGGCTGAATTCAACCGTTTAAGCACGCGCCAGCTTGTATGCGCCGCCCGGCCGGCATCGTCGCCGCGCACGGCCATGCGTTTGCGATGCGAGGGATGCCGCGCGATGGCGGCGCGGACTTCACCCGAATCACGCGCGAGTTTGCCGCAGACGATGGCGTGGTAAATTTTTTTGACCTTTCGTCCGGCAAACTGCGCGGACAGCGCCATATGCGTTTCATCATTTTTGGCAATGACCAGGCAGCCGCTGGTTTCCTTATCGAGCCGGTGAACGATGCCCGGACGCGCCACGCCGCCGATACCGCTAAGTTCACCGCCGCAATGATGCAACAGCGCATTGACCAGCGTGTGTTCCTCGTGCCCGGCGGCGGGATGCACCACCAGACCGGCGGGTTTGTTCAGCACCAGCAGCGACCGGTCCTCGAAAAGGATGTCGAGCGGAATTTCCTCCGGCAACGCACGGGCGGGCCGGGGTTCCGGCCACCGGATCTCGATTTCTTCACCGGCGCGGGGAGCGTGCGTGGGCTTGACGGGCTGACCGTTAAGGCGCACGTGGCCGGCTTCAATCAACCGCTTGAGTGCCACCCGGGACACAGCGGGAAATCGCCGGCGGAGAAACGCGTCCAGCCGCTCAGCGGGAAGCGATTTCTCGACGACGAAACTGTCCGTGCGTCCGGTCACGGCGATGTTTCCGCGTTTTTCTTCGGCGCATGCTCGGTTCGCCAGGTGATGAGAAAAATGAGCGCCACGCCGGTGCAAATTGCCGAATCGGCGACGTTGAACGCGGGAAAACCAATTTCGTCGCCGCCGCGCTGCTGCAAGTAAAAATAGATGAAATCAATGACCTCATGGCGTCCCGGCAGCAGGCGGTCGGTGAGGTTGCCGGCAATGCCGCCAAAAATCAGCCCGAACGCAATCTGACCCGGCAAGGTCTCCGAGCTGAAATGATGCCGCGTCAGAAAGAGCGCCACCATCGCCAGCAACGCGACCAGGGCGAGCGTGTTGTTGTTGCCGCGAAAAAGGCTCCAGGCCGCGCCGGTATTTCCCCAATGAACAAATTTAAAGAAGCCGTCAATGATGATTTTCTCGTGGTAAGGCGGCAGCGTCCGCAGCACCAGCCATTTGGTAAACTGGTCGAGGGCGAGGATGACCAGCGCGATAATGACGATGCGGCCGTTCGAAGCCTGGAAAATGGATTTGGCGGCAGACATGCAATCAAGGCTAAAGGCTAAAGGCTAAAGGCTAAAGTCCAAAGTCAAGCAAACCCGACTTTGGGCTTTGGACTTTGGGCTTATTCAACTACCTTCAGGGCATGGCGTTGGCGCGCATCCTGGTGGACGGCTATAGCCTGTTGCATAACTGGCCGGAATTGGCTCCGGGCCAACCCCGGCATTCAGCGCGCGCACGGGATGAATTGATTTATGTCCTGACGCGTTATCATGATGTGACCGGCGAGCCGGTGACGGTCTTTTTTGACGGTGCGGGCGCGCCGCCGGACGTGCCCGCACCCGAATCCGGCACGCCGGTGGAGGTATTATTTTCGCGCGCGGGCCGGACGGCCGATCAAATGATTGAACGTGCGGCGCATCGGTTTCAGGCTTACGGCGAAGTGCTCGTGGTCACCAACGATCATGCCGAACGCGACCTGGTTGCGGGCATGGGCGGCATGACGTCGAGCTGCGCGAACTTCATTCGCATGATTGAGAGTGCGCTGACAGAATTGCGGGACGAATTGCGAAATCATAACCGGGCGGAACGAACTCGTTTCAGCCGCCCACATAAAAATAAGAGCCAATGAACAGTCCGACATTTTTACAGCGGTTTGCCCTGTGCGCGCGAATTATTGTCATGTGCAGCGCCGGGATGCTTCTGACCTCAACCCTCCAGGCGCAGCTGGGGATGGGCGGCGTGGACAGCCGTTTTCTGCTGATCTTCGACACGTCATCGGCGATGAAAGCGCGCGTGCCGGCGACTCAATACGCGGTGGAACGTTTGTTCTTTTCCATGATGAACGGGCAATTGCAGTCGGGCGACACCATCGGCGTATGGACGTTTGACCGCACATTGCGCAAGGGGGGATTTCCGCTGCAAGGCTGGCTGCCGCAAAACGCGGCGATGATTGCGTCGAACATCACCAACTTTGTCAGGCTCCAGCACTACTCGAAGCGCACGGGCTTTGACATACTCATGCCACAGGTCAATGGCCTCGTGCAAAACTCGGAACGGCTGACCGTGCTGATTTTCTGCGACGGCGATGGGGCAATCAAGGGGACGCCGTACGACAACGCGATCAATTCCGTTTTCAAACAAAGTGAGAGTGCATTGAAGAAAGCAGACCAGACATTTGTCGTGGTTCTGCGGGCGCAGTTCGGCCAATACACAGGCTATACCGTGAATTCCTCGGCGATCGGAGTGAATTTCCCTGACTTCCCGCCTTTGCCCCAGCCACCTCAACCCATCGCACCGGCCAAAACCAATCTGCCACCACCACCGCCTCCGACGCCGGTCGTCACCGCGCCGCCGCTCGTGATTGTGGGCACTAATGTCGGCACCAATCTGCTGCCTACCGTCCCGGCCAGGTCGGTGCTGTCCAATCCGCCACTGGTCAAGGTGGAATTGAATCTGCCCCCTGTCGAATCGCTGTCAACTCCCACGAACGCAAGTTCAACAAATGCCACGCCGCCGAAAATGGCCGAAACGCAGACCAACGCCCCGGCGTCATCCGAAGAGAATTCCGGGCTGAGCCGCGACGGCGCGCTGGCCATTGGCGCAGTGCTGTTGGCCGTGGCGGTCGTCGTGATCATCATCGCACTGGTCCGTTCGCGCAGGCGCGGCCGCGGCAGTCTCATCACCCGCTCGATGAAATAGGACGAATTCCGGGCGTGACTTTTCGCCCTGCGCGTGGAAAATTCTCCGGCCATGCAAATAATCAACGTACTCTGTGTACTCGGCCTGTTTGCTGCCGCGGCCGTGACCAAAGCCGAAGACACCAGGTCAGCCGTGACCAATGCAAAACCCGCGTCGGTCTCGCCGGGCTTTGCCGATCCGGCGAAACTCACCGCGAAGGCGCCGGAAACGTTCAACGTGCAATTCAACACGACCAAGGGGAAATTTACGGTTGAGGTCACCCGCTCGCTGGCGCCGAACGGTGCGGACCGCTTTTACAACCTGGTTCGTTCCGGCTATTTCACCGACGTCGCTTTTTTCCGCGTGATCCCTGGCTTCATGTGCCAGTTCGGCATCCACGGTGACCCGAGCGTCTCTGCGAAGTGGCGCGAGGCGAGGATTCCAGATGACCCTGTCAAGGGCAGCAATACGCGCGGCACCATCACCTTTGCCACCGCCGGCCCCGACACGCGCACCACACAGTTGTTCATCAACTTCGCCAATAATGTCAATCTCGATGGCATGGGATTCTCGCCCTTCGGCAAGGTCATCGCGGGGATGGATGTGGTGGACAAGATCAACGGCGAATACGGCGACGGTCCTCCCGGTGGCAATGGGCCGGATCAGAGCCGCATCCAGATGGAAGGCAAGGCCTACTTGAAAAAAGATTTCCCAAACCTTGATTACATCAAGTCTGCAACCGTCGTGGCGATGGAATTGCCCGCAAAGAACGACCTAATCCCTTGATTAGTTATGAGCGAACTTGCCCACATCACCACTACCGAAGGCGAAATGGTCATTGAATTCTGGCCTGACGTCGCGCCCAAGACGGTCGAAAATTTCAAAACCCTCGCTCAAAAGGGATTTTATGACGGCACCTGTTTCCATCGCATCATCAAGGGCTTTATGATCCAGGGCGGCGACCCGCTGACCAAGGACGCTGCCCGGGAAAGTCATTGGGGCACCGGCGGGCCGGGCTATCAGATCAGAGCCGAGTTCAACGACCGCTCGCATCAGCGCGGCGTCATTTCCATGGCGCGCAGCGCCAACCCCGATTCCGCCGGCAGCCAGTTTTTCATTTGTGACGGCGACGCGTCGTTTTTGGACCGCCAATACACCGCGTTCGGCAAGTTGATCAAAGGCGAGGACGTGTTGGCGAAAATCGCCGGCACACCGGTTGGCTCCGGCGGTTCCGGCGAGCAAAGCAAGCCACAGAAACGGATTGGCGTCGTCAGCATTAAAATTGTTCCGGGCGACACCTGAAATGATTTTCAAACCACGGATGGACACGGATGGACACGGATTTTTCAAGATGCGCGCGACGGCGCGTTTTCATCTGTGTTTATCTGTGTGCATCCGTGGTTAAATTCTTTTGTGGAAATTTCCGAACTGGCCAAAACTCTGGCGGCGCTTGGTTGCCCCGCTGAAAAATCCGCTGAAATGGCCGCGCAATTGGATAAACGCGCCCGCCAGCTTGCCCAACAAAAAGGCCGCAGTTACGAGGAAGCGCTGCAGCATTTGCTGACGCTGATGCGCCAGGGTTGGGCGGCGCCCAAATAGGAGTTGGGAGATGGCAGTTCGCAGTTGGGGCTATTGTGCATGATTTTTTCTAGCTTCCAACTTCCATCTCCTATCTCCTATCTGTTATATGGTTCAGCCTTGGAAAAGAGTTCGCTCAACGCCCATCGGGGATTTCCGCGTCTTCAAACTGCGCTCGGATGTGAGCCTCTCGCCACGCACCGGCAAGGAACATGATTTCTATGTTCTCGACAGCGTTGACTGGGTCAATGTCATCGCCATTACACCCGACCAGCAGCTTGTGATGGTGGAGCAATTCCGGCACGGCTCGAACACCGTCGAGTTGGAGATTCCCGGCGGCATGATGGACCCGGGCGAGACCGACCCGGTGGCGACCGCCGTGCGCGAACTGCGCGAAGAAACCGGCTACGAAGGCGGGAACGCGCGCCCGCTCGGGAAAATCTGGTCCAATCCGGCCATCATGAGCAACCTCACCTACACCGTGCTGATGGAAGATTGCCGATTGAAACACAAGGTGGATTGGGACCATGCCGAGGATTTGGCGACGCGGCTGGTGCCGGTGGCGGACCTGCCGAAACTCGTCGCCGACGAAAAAATCGGTCATTCCCTCGTCGTCGTTGCGCTCTATCATTTCGATTTGTGGCAAAGGGGGTTGAAGGCGGCACGGTGAATTTGCAGTAGTACCCGCGCTTCGCGGGTTGAATTCGGCGTCACGCCAAATTATATCGAGCAGCGTGAAAACAGGTTGGTCGAGTGGTAAAAAATATCGTCTTTCGACTCGTTATGGTTTCGTGCAGAACGCCCGAAATGACCGGCCGGATACCTGTGCTACCTTATCCCAAATTCACCGGGTCAATGTCCACCGCCAGCGTCACGTCGTCCGGCAAAGCGAGTGTCCCGATCATTTTCGCCAGTACCTGGCTTAATTTGCTCATCGCGCGCGTCCGCAGCATGATTTGGTAGCGATAATATTGTTCCGCCCGCAGCAACGGTGCCGGCGCGGGACCGGAAATAACCAAGTCGCGGAAGTCCACAGTCTTCGGTCCACAGTCGGGTTTTGCATTGGCCGTGCCCGCCGTGGACTCTGGACTGAGGACTGCGGACTCAAGGACTTTTCGTAAATGTCCGGCGCTGAACTTCACCTTGTCCTCGTTGCGGCCTCGAATCGTCAGCAAGGCAACGCGGCTGACGGGTGGATATTTCAATTGTTCGCGGAACTCGATTTCCTGTTCGTAAAAACCCGTGAAATCGTGACGGCGCGCGTATTGGATGGCGGGATGAAACGGCGTGAACGCCTGCACAAATACTTCGCCCTCGACGTCGCCGCGCCCGGCGCGCCCGGCGACCTGGGTGAGGAGCTGGAAGGTGCGTTCACCCGCGCGAAAATCCGGCTGATGCAGCGCGAGGTCGGCGTAAATGATGCCCACCAGCGTCACGTTCGGGAAATGCAGCCCTTTGGCAATCATCTGCGTGCCGACGAGAATGTCGGTTTTGCCGGCGCGAAAATCGCCCAGCGTCTTTCGATAATCGTCCTTGCGTTTCATGGTATCGGCGTCCATGCGCCGGACGCGCGCATTCGGAAACAGTTTCACCAGTGTTTCCTCGACTTTTTGCGTGCCGGTGCCGGCGAAACGAATGGCCGGATTTCTACATTTTTCATTCGGGCATACGGCCGGCACGGCGCCCACGAATCCGCAGAGGTGGCACCGGAGTTTTTGTTCCGGGCGATGATAAGTGAGCGCGAGACTGCAATTGGGACACTGCGCAACATAACCGCACTTCGGGCATTGCAAGGCTGTCGAATAGCCGCGCCGGTTCAGGAACAAAATCGTCTGCTCACCGCGCTCCAGCCGTTGCATGATGGCCTCCTTGAGCTGCGGCGAAAAAATCGGCGGACCTTTTTCTTTCGCGGCCTGCCGCATGTCCACAACGCGAACGCGCGGCATTTTCTGATTGTCCACGCGTTCGGGCAATTCGAGCAGCGTGTATTTGCCCTTTTTGCAATTGTAATAGCTTTCGAGCGACGGCGTGGCGGAGCCGAGCACGACGACAGCGCTTTCCATCTGACCGCGCATGATGGCCACGTCGCGGGCATGATAACGCGGCGCTTCCTCCTGCTTGTAAGAGTGTTCGTGCTCCTCGTCCACAATGATGAGACCGAGCGGCTCAACCGGCGCGAAAATCGCCGAGCGCGCCCCGATGACGATACGGGCGCGGCCCTGACGGATCTTATGCCATTCGTCGTGTCGCTCGCCGGCTGAGAGGTGCGAATGCAAAACCGCGACCAGCGTCTGAAGCCGGCCGGAACTGAAGCGCGCCTTGAATCGTTCGACGGTCTGTGGCGTAAGTGAAATCTCCGGCACCAGCACGATGGCGCCTTTGCCCTGCTCCAGCGCATGCGCGAGGGCCTGGAGATAGACTTCGGTTTTGCCCGAGCCGGTGACGCCGTGGAGGAGGAAAACGGAAGTCGGAGGTCGGAGGTCGGAGGTCAGACTTCCGGTTTCTGGCTTCTGACTTCCGACTTCTGACATCCGGTTTGTAATTTTCTCCAATGCGGAAGCCTGGGCCGGATTCAACGGCAGCGGCTGCGTCGGCAGAATGTGTTCGCGCGCATAGGGATCGCGTTCGGAAATTTCCGGAGTGATTTCCACCAAACCGCGGTCTTCGAGTTTGCGGACGGTGGCAACCGTGGTTTCGGCCAGTTCGACCAGTTCGGTCAGCGGCAATTCGCGTCGTTCCTCGATGATGTTCCAGACTTCCTGCTGGCGTTTCGGCAGCTTCGGAAATTCACCGCCCACCGGCAACGCGCGAACGAATAATTGTTTCTTCCAGCCTTCCTCCTCCCTGCGCACGGCTTCGGGCAGAACGGATTTCAACGCGATTTCCGGCGCGCAGCAATAGTAATCGGCAATCCAGCGCGCTAATTTCAATACCTTCGGCGTGACGAGCGATTGTGTGCCGATGACTTTCAGAATGGGTTTGAGCTTCGAGAGGGCCGATTCCTCGGCGAGCGCGGTGACGGTGCCCAAGACCTTTCGCGCGCCGAACGGCACCTGTACGCGGCTGCCGGCCTCGATTTGTCCCGCCAATCCGGGCGGAATCAGATAATCGAACTCCTTGCGAAGCGCGATTTCAAGGCTGACGCGGGCAATCATGTGGAGTTGAGAGTTGAGAGTTGAGAGTTGAGTGTCAAGCGTCGTAACGCCGGGCCGAGACTTTCGGAAGCGCGATTTACACGCGTCCCTGATTTTTTTGGGGACTCGCGAAACTCGTCCCTCCGAATGATTTAATCCCGCGAAATGGCGACCATGTCGGCTTCGAGTTGCTGGCGCAATGCCTCGCGTTCGGCATCGGTTGCCTCGCGCGGTACGCGCAGGACGTGGCCGACGGTGACTTCACAGCGTGAAAACGGCAGGGGAATTTGAAAACGATCCCAACTGTTTGCCTGGATTTTCCAGCCCAGGTAATAGGACACCGGCACGACCGGCAGGCCGGTGATCTGCGCCAGCGACATGGCGCCTTCCTGTACCACGTAACGCGGGCCGCGCGGGCCGTCGGGCGTGATGGCCAGGTCATAACCGCGCTCCGCCCAAGTGGTCAATTCCAACAACGCCTGCGGACCGCGCCGGCTGCTTGACCCGCGCACCGGCAGCACACCGAATCGTTCAAGGGTCGCCGCAAGGAACGCGCCGTCTTTGCTGGCGCTTACCAAACCGGCAAGTCCGGCAGACTGACAGTACCTGCGTCCGAAGACGAAGTATAATTTCATGGAAAGCGCGAGACGGTTGTGCCAGATGCAGTAAATCGCCTGCCCGCAATCCTTCCGCGCCGTGAACCCGTGTGGATCGTTGATATGGTAACGCAGGGTCGCCGCGATCAGACGCAATGCAGCCCAAGTGATCCAGGCACCGAGTCGTTGATGCCATTTGGGTGAATTGGGGACAATCACGCCGGACTTCCGGCGCAGGCGGCGGGTGCCGAGCGCCGAGAGTTGCGGATTGGGAGCCTCCATCACGCTCCTTTTTTCAGGCAGGCTCGCACGAGCTCTTCCACCGTCGCCTTCGCGCCGAGCATCGTTTGCGCGGCACGGACGGCGTCGTGCGCTTCAACCTGCTTGAAACCGAGCGCCATGAGCGCGAGCACGGCGTCGTTGACTTTCTGGTCATCGGGCGAGAGGGCGTGTTTGGCGCTGGCGGCTTCCCACGCGCCGGCCGCGCCGATTTTGTCGCGTAACTCGACAACGATGCGCTCGGCGGTTTTCTTGCCGACGCCCGAGATTTGCGAAAGCGATTTCACGTCGCCGCCGGCCACCGCACCGCGAAACGCAACCGGGTTCATGCCGCTCAGGATGTTCAGCGCGGTTTTGGGACCGATGCCGGAGACGGTGTTGACGAGCAGGCGGAATAAATCACGTTCCACCACGGTCATGAAACCGTAAAGCGTGTGCGCGTCTTCGCGAATAACGAGTTGAGTGAGCAATTTCACGTCCTGGCCGGGTGGCGGCAACTTGTCAAAGGACGACAGCGGAATCAGAACCTCGTAGCCAACACCGTTTACATCCACGATGACCTGCGTGGGCAGCGACTCGACCAGCTTGCCGTGGAGAAAGGTGATCATCGTGGAAAGGGAAACATCCCACATCCAACATTCAACATCGAACAACCAGAGAACGACCGCGGGGCGCGACACTGGGTGTTGGTTGTTGGATGTTGGTTGTTGGATGTTCCGTTCATTTTCAAATTCTTTTTAGCGGCGTCAAATTATAGCGTGAATTTTCCTGCGCATGGGCCAGCGCCAGCGCCAAAGCGTCGGCGGCGTCCGGCGCGGGCGGTTTGGGCAGGTTTAACAAACGCTGGACCATTTTGGCGACGGCGGATTTTTGCGCCGCACCGTAGCCAACGACGGCCTGTTTCACCTTGCGTGGGGCGATCTCAAATATTTCCAGACCGGCTTCGGCGATGGCGGCGAGGGCCGCGCCGCGCGCTTCACCCATGACGATGGCGGTTTGGAGGTTTTGCGCAAAGAAGAGCCCTTCGACCACGCAGACGGCGGGTTGATGTTGCTTCAAGACCTCGCGCAGGGTTTCCACAATTTTGACGAGGCAGCGGGAGTGCTCCCAATTTTGCGGGCAGGAAATCGTCCCATGGCTGAGGGCGACCGGGTGTGGTTTTGCCCAGCGGATGACGCCGTAGCCGGTGCCCCGCAACGACGGATCCACGCCGAGAATCACCCGGTGAGCGGAGGCCGGCACCCGCAGGCTTGCCGCAAAAGCAGGCGCCGCGGCACGCGCGGGCGCGCCGCCGAGGCGCTGCTGCATTTGTTCGAATTGCTGCCGGGTAATGCCCACGCGCGCATTCTGCCTGCCGTGGAAAAGATGCGAAAGCAAAAAGCCTTGTGAGGTGTACCGCGCGTTGGCAATTCAAAGCCGCAAACTTTAATGCCCGTTTTGGTTGTTGTCTTTGTTGTGACCCTGATTGCCGGACGATTGCGACGATGACGAGGAAGATTGAGATGACGAGTGCGGTTGAACCACCTGCCGCGATGACCCGGAATGAGAATCAGAACGATCGGAATTCTGGTTGTAGTGACGGGTTTGATTCGGTGGCGGCGCATCATTATTTTGCTGCTGCCCGACCGGCGGAGAATAATGATTGGCGGCGGAGGGATTGGAAAAGGATGGTCCCACTGTGGTATTGCCACGCGATGGGGTGTTATCGGTGGTGCTATGCGATGATTGTTGTTCAGCACCCTGCGACCGGGGAGTCAAAACCCGGTTGCCGGAATCGTTGTAATTGTAATTCGGCTTCGGATTTTGGACCGGCCAACCCGAATAATTTTCGTGCGGCGTGAGGGCTGCATTATTGGGCGCCTGCGGATTAGAGGGATTGACGTGCTGGACTCCTGGCTGCTGGGTCTGCGGCATTCGCGGCAGGGTCTGATTGAAATGTTGATACGGATTTTGGTCAATATTCTGGTGGGGAGAATTGTTCTGCCCCGGATTTACCGAGGACGGGGGCGCGTTGTTTCCATTCCCGTGAACGATCGGCTGAAATTCCTTTTGCCCGGGTCTGATTGACGGCGAAGTCCCCTGAGGCAATGACAGGACCGGCGTGCCGACAAAACGCGGATGATTCACAATCAGGGTGTTGCCATTGCGCTCAAATTGTTCATGCCGGCTGCCCCAGGCAACATTTCCATTCCCGGCCTGAATGGTGACCGGATGAATCTCCTGCCGGGTGACAGCGGTGATGTCGTGCGGCGGGATGCCGGCATTGATGATGCCCTGATGGTGGCTGTCAAAACTGATGTTGTTGATGACCGTGGTTTGATTGAAAATCCGCGTTACTTCACCCGCCTGGATGCGATGCCGTCGTGGATGCGGGTCGCAGAAGTCCTTTGTTGCCACAAACGTGAAGGCATTCGCACCCAGGCCCCAACCGGCACTCGCGGTGTGGCCCTGGTAAACAAGTCCGACGCCAGTTTGATAAACCGCAGAAGGCGGCAGTGGGGCCCAGCCACAGTGATCTTTGTCATGACGCCAGAGCACCCAAGATGGCGACCAGGTTGTATCCGGGCGCCAGCACCAGCCATAGCGCTGATTATGAAACCAGCGACCGTAGTGAAATGTCGCCCAACCCCAGGAATAGCCCGAAACCCAATACCAACCACAATCGGTATAAACCCAATGTCCGTTGTCGCAATACGGCTGCCAACCGGTGTTGTAAACGACAATTGTTGGCCGCCAGCACCAGCCGTAGCCCTGAAAGTTTACCCAGCCGCCGTAAGGCGCGAGGGTGTCGTAAAAATAATTCACGGTGACTTCTGCCGGTTGCGCCGGTGTGGTTTCCGTTGTTTCCGGAGGCGGTGTTGCCGCGACACCCGACGTCACGCCCATTTGCTGCAATTGCTGATCCCGTTGCTGCATGGCACTGACAATTTCGGTCGGCACGCCAAGGTCGTTCAGGTAAATAATCTGGTCCGAATCGAGGTTGAACGGAGTCATGGAGTTGCCGATGTAGGACAGGATCACACTTTGCTCGACACCGGCCTGCACCAGTTGAACGACTTGTGCGAGCGTGCTGTTGGGAACAATGTCCGGCGGCAAGGTGCTGGCCGTTGAGGTGTTGTCCGGAGCAGCGGGGATGAGATCGGTGTTTGGCGGCGGGGCTGGTGGTGTCTGGGCATTGGAATTTTGCACCGGGAGATCACCCATCAATGCCCATGCCAGGATGGCTGAACTGAAAAGGAATTTAACTGAAAATGGTTTTTTCATGTGGTGGCCTGGATATGTCTGCACCATAACATATAAACCCATTTAATTCGACCAGTTGCCAGCAAAAGTATTCAAGAATGACGCCATTCTGCCAGGTGGACCCATAAAATGGCGTCCCCGCCCGGAATTGAACTGGGATACGCGGTTTAGGAAACCGCTGCTCTATCCATTTGAGCTACGGGGACATTGTTGATTTTTAATAGCTTGCGGAAACGGACGCGCAATGCCGGCATCGACCACCATCCGTCATGTTGCCTCAGGCATGTATTTCACACGAATGGAGGTCGCTGGCAAGCTCGTTCGTAGAAGTCCTCGAACAGCCTATTCACCGTAACCAAACACGGCTTGCTATTTCTCCCAGACAGAAAACGGGGTCTGTTCAGCAATCAGGTTTTTCCGCCGGAAGCTTCACCGGGATTGCTGCCAAGGGTTTCAATCTCCTGCAACTTCGCCTGCAAGTGATGCATATTTTCGCGCAAACCCTCAACGAATTTCTTTTGCCTGTCCCGCAATTCGGCCTCGCGTGCCGCCTGGCGCTCGCGCAAGCTGCGCAATTCCAAATTCAACGCCTCCCTGGCGTCCGTCACGGTTTTAAAGTCCGATTCCAAACGCGCTCGTTTGGCCGATTCCTGTTCCAGGCTGGCCTTGGTACGTTCCAGGTCCGCGCCGCCCTGGCGCAAATGCTCCTGAAGTTCTTTAATTTCCTGTTGCGATTTCGCAACGGCCTGTTGCTCGGCCGCAAACTTGCCCTGAAGCTCCTCACGCACCTGACGCAATCCGGTCAGTTCCTTTTCCAACTGGCCACACCGGGTTTCTTTTTCCTTGAGAGCGGTTTCGGTCTGGCCAACCGCCACCTTCGCCGCTTTCAATTGCTCGCGCCACTCCGATTCCAGCCGCATTCGTTCAGCAGTTTGCTGTCCCAAATCAGCTTGGAGTTCCTTGTTTTCCTGTTGCAACTTCTCGGCCGTCTTTTGCCCGGTGGCGAACTTGTTCTGAAGTTCGTCGCGCGTTTGTTGCAATCCGACCAGCTCCTTTTCCAACTGGTTGCATCGGACTTCTTTTTCCTTCAAAGTGGTTCCCGTCTGACTGACAGCCGTCTTCGCCGCATTCAGTTGCTCACGCCACTCCGATTCCAGCCGCGTCCGTTCGGCGGACTGCTGTTCCAGGGCGGTTCTGGCACGTTCCAATTCCGCGGCACTCTGACCTTGGCGTTCCTGGAAAGCTTTGATTTCCTGTTGGGACTTTGCAACCGCTTGTTGTTCGGTCGCGAGTTTGCCTTGAAGTTCATCCCGCAGTTTTCGCAATCCCGCCGACTCTTCTTCCAACTGGTTGCACCGGACTTCTTTTTCCTTCAAGGCGGTTTTGGCACGTTCCAATTCCGCGGCACTTTGACCCTGGCGTTCCTGGAAAGCTTTGATTTCCTGCTGGGACTTTGCAACCGCTTGTTGTTCGGTCGCGAGTTTGCCTTGAAGCTCATCCCGCAGTTGTTGCAACCCGGCCAACTCCTTCTCCAACTGATGGCACTGCGCCTCCTTTTCCTTGAGAACATCTTCCGTCTGTCCGATCAGTGCTTTCGCGGTATTCAGTTGTTCGCGCCACTGCGATTCAATACGCGTTCGTTCCGCCGATTCCTGATCCAGATTGGCTTTGGCGTGTTCCAATGCTGCGGTACCCTGGCGCAGGCGTTCGTGAATTTCCGCGCTGTTTTTTCCATCGTTGCCCGGGGCGTTGGCCGGGCGCGGTTCGGGTTCGGGCTGTATCTCTGGTGGAGTTGCCGCCGTTCTGGCATTTCTGGCATTCGGCTTGGGAGGTGACGCCAACCGCGAGGGAGGTTCCGGAGCTGGTGTCTCGGGGGAAACCTGCCGATCCGTTTTGGTTCGGGCTGCCGGCGGAGGTGAGTGGGAGGAACCGTTGGCCGCGGCAGGCTGAGCTTCCAATGGTGAACCGGGAGTCCCTTGTACTCTCGCTTTGATTAAATTGACGCTTACTTTCAACGCCAGTTCCACGGGGGAAACCGGCTTGGAAACGAAATCATTGCCTCCGCTGAGCACACTCTGTTTGCGGTTGTCGAAATTGCTGAAGGCCGTGACAAAAATGACCGGCGTTTTCTTGCAATGAGGCAAACGGCGGAGCTTCTCACAAACATCGAAGCCGGTCATGCCGGGCATGTTGACGTCGAGGACCACCAGATCGTATTGGGTGGTTTCCAACAGGCTCAGGGCCGCGGCAGGGTCCTTGGCGCCAACGGTATCAAAATTGGCCCGCTTAAGGGAAGTCACGTTGACATGATTGCAAACCGTGTCATCGTCCACGACCAACACCTTGGCCTGGAACCCCGGTCCCAGGGAATAACCGTCGGTATTTTTCAACAAGCCATCAAGACAATCCACCGCTTGGGCGATGGTTTGCAGCACTGACGGGGTAACCGTCGCCGGCTTGTCCACAATCCCTGAAAGCAATGCGTCAAAAGCGCTCGTCAACAGGGCAACGCGGGCGCAACCGGCTTGAGCGGCTGCGGTGTTCAGCAGATGCACCCGCTTGTGCAGCCCGGATAAATGAGCCTGACTCGCTTCCGAGTCGGGAGCTTTTATGTAACCCATGCTGTGCTCCCGAATCTTCGGCATAACCGCCAGGGCTTCTTCCAGAAAATCCGCGCTCTCTTTCGCGGCCTTGGCTTCAGATTCAGTTACCGGCACGGAGCGGGAGTGTGCGCTTTTGCTTTCCCCGTTGCCGTTGTGCGCCGGAACCCGCCTGGTTGAGGACGCTTTACCGGCTTCAACCACTACCAATTCAGGAACTGCAGCAAGGGTCTCTTGAATGGTTTCAAGCAGCTTGGGAAAAGTGCAATCGCTTTTAAGCAAACGTTTGGTGCCTTGGGCCAGGGGACTGTCCGGCGGCACCTCGGTCATTGCCGCGTTGGAAAAAATAATGACGGGAACGGTCGTCAGGCGTGGATCGGCGTGCATGAATTTGAGCACGTCGGCGCCGCTGACCCTGGGCAACATCAGGTCAAGCAAAACCAGATCGGGAACGTGGTCGGAGAGAATATCAATGGCAACCTGGCCGTCCTGGGCGCATTCAAGGTGAAAGCCTTCGCGCTCCAGGCGTTTTTGATACAGACTTTGCGAAACCGCGTCGTTTTCAACAAAGAGAATGGTTTTAACGCTCATCATGGCTTTAAATGCATTTCAGCACACCAACTCTGCGGCGAGCGTATGACTTGGCAACTTTCCCCCGGATGGTTGACCCGGCGCAGGCACCGCTCGTGTTTCTCTCTCACCTCACCGGAAAAAGCACCACCCGTGCCAAAAACCACCTGTTTTCTTTTATATCTTTTGGCGGAGAACAGCCACTCGGGAGAGGCTTAGACAGCCCGAGTTCAAGGTGCTTTTAACCGCAAGAGTCGTCAAGTCAGAGGCTTTTGATTTCCTTCAAACTTAACCGACTACGGCACGGAAGGTGCTGAAAACGTTCCGGCGTAGCGACTTTTTTACAACAACACCTTAACACCAAAGCGAAGGACAAAAAATGCAAACGACCACAAAGAAGAACGAAAAAAAATCGCAAAATCGCAGGACGAACGGAATATTTGAAACCGCTTCTCTCCGCGAACAGATCGAAACCCGCGCGCACGAAATTTATCTCGCCCGCGGCTGCGAACCAGGCCACGAACTGGACGACTGGCTGCAGGCCGAGCGCGAAATCATGGGATGGTTGTAAATACCTCCGGCCAGGGCATGACGGGCGGCGCCGGATGCGCGCCAAATTAATTCAGAAGCCATCCTGGCGGCTATCTGCGACTGCTGCCTGTTTTCGGGGAAAGATCACCAACGCGCGGCGCTTAAACCGGCGCCGCTATCGTTTCAGGGAGGCGTCAGTTTGATGCTGTTCAACAGCCGCCACGATGGTATTGACGCTGTGAATCACCTTTCGCGCGGTTTCCGGGTCGGGAATTTTCAGGTTGTAGTTTTTATCGAGCGCCACCACTACCTGGAGCGCATCCACGGAATCCAATCCCAGGCCGCCGGGGCCAAAGAGCGGCTGGTCGTCCTTGATTTCATCCGCCGCGTTCGGAAGCATGAGATTTTCCACCAGCATGCGTTTGATTTGCCTTTTGAGTTCTGCTGAATTGCTCATTGAAAATTACGCCGTCAATTTTGAATGCCGAGCCTGTAAGGTAACCCGCTCCAACGCAAGCCGGAAATGAGGCCGCGTGTTGACTCACGGATAAATGTTACCCGGGGCGGGCGTCAGACATGACAACGTTGCCTCAGGTTGGAGGTTACTTTTGGCAGAGAAGAACAGGCGCAGTTTCAGTTCAATGCTTTTCTTCAAGGCGAAGGGGTTGAGTTGGGCGTGTTCAGCTCTCAAACGCGCCTTGATCGTGGGGCTAATACTGGGACTGGCCAGCAGGCGAGCATAG